>Ga0116134_1000286_pt1 | contig 26913 bp, 26 predicted proteins | sample June2015DPH_19_5_FD_89737 | JGI IMG/M metagenome (GOLD analysis project Ga0116134, IMG submission 89737) | Peatland microbial communities from SPRUCE experiment site at the Marcell Experimental Forest, Minnesota, USA - June2015DPH_19_40 | ecosystem: Environmental > Terrestrial > Soil > Wetlands... | reverse complement strand
CGATCATCTACGCGGTATGGGATGACGAGCAGCGGACGCTGCTGGTGGCGAATTCGGGCTTGCCGCGGCCCATCTATTGTCATGACGGCAAGATTGAGTTTATCGAGGCGACCGGGCTGCCCCTGGGACTGTTCGACGAGGCCGATTACGACGAATTCAATTTCAAGGCCAAGCCGGGCGATCTGTTCGTGTTCTACAGCGACGGCATTCTCGACGCACGCAACCGGAACGGACAATCGTTTGGGCCGGAGCGTGTGGAGGCGATCGTTGCCGCCTGCGTCACCAAGTCGGCGGGTTGCGTGGTCAACGAGATCTTCAAGGCGGTTACCGAGCACGCCGCTGGCGTGGATACGTTCGACGATCAGACCGTGGTCGCCATCAAAGTGAAAGCCGGTCCGGGCAAACGCAAGTGAAACCAGCGCGCGAATCGCCCGCGTTGCGGCCGCCCGCGTTTGCGTATCATGACGCGGCGACGGGAGAGCGTGGTGCGGGCCTCTACTGCGAGGCCGTTGCGCTCGAAGGCTTGGCCGCGCGCCACGGAACTCCGCTGTACGTTTATTCCTCGGCAATGATTCGCGCGCGCGTGAACGCATTCGCTCGCGCGTTTCATTCCATCCCCCACACGCTGTGTTATTCGGTCAAAGCCAGTTCGACGCTCGGGATTCTACGACTAGTGGCGGGCCAGGGAGCAGGCTTTGACGTGGTTTCCGGCGGAGAACTGCGACGAGTTCTGCGCGTAAGCCGGAAGGCAACGAGCAAGCCCAAGGTTGTGTTTTCCGGCGTGGGCAAGACCGCGGCGGAGATGGAACTCGCGTTGCGCTCGGGGATATTGCTGTTCAACATTGAGAGCGCCTCGGAATTGAACTTGCTTTCAGCAACCGCGGCACGATTGAAGAAACGAGCAGCGATAGCAGTGCGAGTCAACCCAGACGTTTCGGCGAAAACTCACCCCTACATTTCGACCGGACTGCATCAGCACAAATTCGGCGTGCCGATTCCCGAGGCGCAAGCGCTCTACGCCCAGGCTGCGAAGCAACGTTATCTGAAAGTGGCCGGAGTGAGCGTACACATCGGGTCGCAGATTACCGATGTCGGCACATTTCAAGAAGCGCTCGAGCGTGTGGCCGATCTGGTTCGCCTGCTGCGCGAGCAGGGGCACGACATTCGCTATATCGACGCCGGCGGAGGCTTGGGAATTTCCTACGAGGGTGCGCAGGGGAATTTTGAGAAACAGATCGCAGCGTACGCGCAGGCAGTGCTTGCTCCGTTGCGCGGATTGAAACTGCATCTACTGATCGAGCCGGGACGTTCCATCGTGGGGCCGGCGGGCGTTTTGCTGACGCGCGTCCTCTATCGGAAAACGAATAATCGCAAACACTTTCTGATTGTCGACGCGGCAATGAACGATCTGCTGCGTCCTTCGCTTTACGGCGCGTATCACGAGATTGTTCCGGTGAGCCGCAAGTCGCGCGCAACCGAGACTACCGACGTTGTCGGCCCCATCTGCGAGACTGGCGATTTTTTTGCTCGTGACAGAAAACTTCCCCTGGTCAACGAAGGCGAGTTGCTGGCTATTCTGGACGTAGGCGCGTACGGTGCGGTACTGGCGTCGAACTACAATACCCGCGGCCGTGCGGCAGAAATACTGGTGGATGGCGCAAAAGCGAGACTAATCCGGCGACGCGAGAGCTTGCAGGATCAGATGAGGATGGAGAAAATCTAGCTGCAGTTACAGCGACTCCAAGAAATTCGTCACTGCCCGCAACACCGGCTCGGGCTGCTGGATGAATAGCGCGTGTCCCAGGTTGCGGAACTTTACGTGCGTGTGATGGGGTAACAAGCGCGTAGCCAGCGCAACATCCGCGTCGGACATCAGGCTGCCTAATTCCTGACTGGCTTGTAGAAGCAGCGTTGGACAAGCGATTCCGCGCAACACCGTCTCCCCATCCCAGCCTTCGAGCGACGATCCGTCAAGCGTCATTTCGTAGGCGTCAGGGTCGGCCTGCTGCACCGAGCGCGCCCAGGAGAGCAGATAAGCCTCGTCGTTGCCGGGAAGTTGCCGGATCGTAACCGATTCATCAGTGCCCGGAACGGGCAACAAAATTTTGCCGATGCCGTCCGCAATCTGCGTGACCGAGCCGCCCTTGCGCGCCAGATCGCGCAATCCCGAGAACAGCGCCGTGTACATCGCTTTGTGAAGGTGCCGGACGACGATCAGGTTGTCGCCGAGAATCAGGGCGCGCACCAGTTCCGGATGATGCGAAGCCACCCACATGGCGAGCATGCCGCCGAGCGAATGTCCAAAAAGCACCGCGGGAGCGGCAACACGCTCGCGCAGAAGGCAAGCGATGTCTTCAGCATACTGCGGCCCATGATATCCGCGAGCCACGCGAGAGGACTTGCCATGACCGCGCAGGTCAGGCGCGAAGATATGCCAGCGCAGGCTCAGCGCTGGAATCACCGGCATAAATACTTGCCAGCGCCGGCCGAGACCATGCAGCAACACGAGCGGAGGCCCGTGGGCAGGGCCTTCGGCATAGTTCAATCGAGCTTCACCGCCGTCGAAGCTGTGTTCGACAAGGCCTGGATGGTTTTCGCTCACAACCTTCTCGCTCACAACACTCACCGGCTCGCGGCGTCGGCGTCGTAAGTCAGTTTGCCGCCGACCCAGGTCTTGAGTACCTTGACTTCGCGGATCTTCACGGGATCGATACTAAGCACATCGTCACTGAGCAATACCATGTCGGCAAGTTTCCCCGCAGTGATCGAGCCTTTTTCGTTCTCCTGAAATTCGGCATAGGCCGAACCCATGGTATAGGCCTCAATCGCTTCTTGTATGGTCAGCTTTTGCTCGGGGAACCATCCATTCGGATTTTTGCCATCGAGGGTGGCGCGGGTTATGGCCGCGTACAGAGTAAGCATTGGATTAAGAGGCGCGACATTCCAATCCGTGCCCAATGCGAGGCGAACACCGTGGTCAAGGAACGTGCGGAAGGCGTAGGTGCGGCTTGAGCGGTCGTGTCCGATGCGGCGCTCAGCCCAGCGGCCGTCGTCAATGGCATGATAGGGCTGCACGGACGCGATCACGTGCAATTGACCAAAGCGGTCGAAGTCTTTGGCCGCCATGTGCTGCGCGTGCTCGATGCGCCAACGACGATCACGGCTGCCATGCGCCTTTTCGATTTCACCATAAATGTCGAGGATCGCCGAAATTGCAGCGTCTCCGATGGCGTGGGTGCAGATCTGCAAACCAGCGGCGTCGGCCCGCATCATGCGATCCCGCATCAGGGAGATGGGATGCATCTCTTCCGAGAGCAGGCCGCGATTGCCGGGCTGGTCCAGGAAAGGTTCGAAAAAATAGGCCGTGGCTGACCCGAGCGAGCCATCCGCGTAGGCCTTTACCGCGCCGATGCGCAGATATGGACCGCCAAACGCCCGCCGGATGCCGATCTTCACTTGGTCGTCCACCTGCGTGATCAGCGGCGCCGCATAGATGCGAGTGGTCAGCTTGCCTTCGTCGAGCAACTCGGAGTAGATCGCGATGTCGGCATAGTCGGGATTCATGTGCTGTACGCTGGTCACGCCAAGCGAGGCGGCATGTGCGAGCGCGCGTTCAATAGCGTGGCGCCGCTGGTCGTGGGTGGGAGGTGGAACCACTTTGAATAGCAGCTCCAGCGCCGCGTCTTTCAGCGCACCCGTCGGATTTCCCTGCTGATCGCGCACGATCACTCCGCCCGCGGGATCTGGCGTTTGCGCGGTGATCCCCGCCAACTTTAAGGCGAGCGAGTTCGCCAGGACCATGTGGCCGTCATACCGATCCAGTGCCACCGGGATTTCAGGCGTCACCGCGTCGATCAGTTCTTTGGTTGGCAGTTCCGCTGGAGTCCACTTGGTCTCGTCCCAATCGCCGCCGAGCAACCATACGCCCTTGGCGGTTTTGGCGGCGCGCTCACGAACGCGGCGCGTAAATTCCTGCGGGCTGGTGGCGTCATTGAGTTCGACATTGTCGAGCTGCGATCCACCATCCATCAAGTGCACGTGAGCGTCGTTGAATCCCGGCAGCAGGCGTTTTCCGGCGGCATCGACCACGCGAGTGTGGGGCCCGCGCCAGGCATCCACTTGCTGGTTTGATCCGACGGCAACGATGCGGTCGCCGAGGATGGCGACTGCCTCAGCCTCCGGGCGCGAAGGATCGACGGTCCAGACGCGCGCGTTTTGGATAATAAGGTCCGCGGCCGGTTTCGTTTGCGCGAAGACCGACAGGGTGCTGGCGACAACGACGACCAACTGCACGAAGCACCTCTCCATTGATTTCTCCCGGTTGAATTCCGCTTCGATAAAGACTCTGAATCCGCATCTCTCTGCTGGATTGTCGTCAGCGCTCTCCCCATTTGAGCTTCGTGGCCAGCACTTCGAAAAATGTTTTCTGAAAACGCAGCAGCCTGGCCGCATGTTCCGCCTTGACCGAACGCACGACATCGCCGTCTCGCATGGGCATGCCGACCTGTCCATCGAGACTCAGGTACGCTTCTTCATCTCCGGTCTTGACTTGGATTTCGATTTCGACCGTATCACGCACGACCACCGCACGATGCGTCAACCCGTGGGGCGACACGGGAGTGATGACGAAAGCATCCACATCCGGCTTGAGGATCGGCCCGCCCGCTCCCAGAGAATATGCGGTGGAACCAGTCGGCGTCGCGATGATTAGACCATCGGCTCGGTAACTGGAAACGAACTCGGAGTCCACGAAAAGTTCGAAGTAATTCAAGCGCGCGATAGCACTCTTGCTCACCACCAACTCGTTCAAAGCGACGTGCGTGGCGACAGTCTCGCCTCCCCGCACCAGCGAGCAACTCAGCATGGCGCGGCTGTCGACAACATAGTGCCCCTTCTCGATCGCCTCCAGAGCGGTGTACAGATCGGCCAGTGGAACTTCGGTCATGAATCCGAGCGTGCCGAGGTTGACGCCGAGGATCAGCGTTCCGGCTTTCGCCACCGCGCGCGCCGCCGAAAGCAAAGTACCGTCGCCGCCCAGCACCAGAGCCAGATCCGGCGAGCGCGTGGCCAACTCGCTCCGCGGCATCGCGTCGGACGCGGAGAAATAGGCGGCGCTTTCCCGATCGACCACCACTGCGTAGTTGCGCTGCTGCAGCCATTTTTCGAGCGCCGGCAGTACTTCGCGCAGCTCGGGACGCTCCGGCTTCGAAATGATGGCAACGGTTTTCTGGCGGGCCGAACTTTGGGGAACGTTGGACATGTTTTCGGACTTCTCTTTTCAGTTCTCTTCTGGCGTCGGACTTCCGATTGTACAGAATCACCGGATGGCAGGCGGCGAAAACTCCGCGTGCAGCAGGAATTCGCGATTGCCTGCGCCGCCACCACCGAGGATGGGAGACTCGATCCATTCGGCGTGCACGCATCCGAGTTCCGCAAGTGCCGCTTCTACCCGGGCCACGGCCGCTAGTTGCGCCGATGCGTCGCGCACGATTCCGCCTTTACCCACCAGTTCCCTGCCCGCTTCGAACTGCGGTTTCGCCAGCACCACAATCTCCAGGACGATCTCGCCTGCCGCAGGCGCAGTCGAATCGGGAGTCGGATTGCGACTGAGGCTGGCGCAAGAAGAAACGGCGCGAATCACCGCCGGCAGCACCAGCGTCGCAGAGATGAAGGAGACATCCATAGCGATGAAGTCGACAGGCTCGCCAATGTCGCCATGTTCCAGATAACGGGCGTTAGTTTTCTCCAGAAGGCGCAGGCGCGGATGGTTGCGCAAGCCGAAATCCATCTGACCATAGCCGGTATCCACGGCAATCACCTTGGCGGCGCCGTGCTGCAGCATGCAGTCGCTGAAGCCTCCGGTGGAGGCGCCGATGTCGAGACAGACCTTGCCGTGCAGATCGATTCGCCAGTGCTCGAGAGCCTTCTCCAGCTTGAGCCCGCCACGGCTCACGTAGCGCAGATCCTCGCCCAGCAGCCGCAAAACTGACGATGAGCCGCAGTCAATCAGTGCGCCCGCCTTCTCGATCTTCTGCTCGTTGACCAGAACTTTTCCCGCCAGAATCAAGGCCTGCGCGCGTTCACGCGATGGCGTAAGCCCACGGTCCACGAGCAACTTGTCGAGACGTGTCTTCACGGAGTATCGAAAAATCGAATCGGCCTGATGCGCCTAGCACCCGATGCAGTGCAGAATGTTGAAAGCGTTTGGATAACAAAAGGTTACAGGAGTAAGTGCCGTCTTTTCCACAAACTTTTCCTCAGTGGTGTTGAAAAGTCCGGGAAAGTATCGGGCCATCTGGTGATCGGGTCATCGGGCGATCGAAAAGCAAGATAGAGAATGCAGAGCAGTCTTGGGCAGTTGGCTGCCTTGATTTTCGGAAGGTCACAGCGAGAAAGACACCACCAACGAAAGCCGCGACGGCGATGAGAGGTATTGCCAGTTCGGTTAGTGCTGCGGGAATCCCCGTAACGTCAATGAAAAGGAGCCCACTACACTCTCGCACTTCAGATGCCCCGATCACCCGATGACCCGATCACTTCACCCAGCAACTTCTTCCAGCAGCTTCTGGTCGATGTCGAAGTTGGCGTGCACGTTCTGCACATCCTCGTTGTCTTCAAGAGCTTCGAGCAGCCGAATCATCTGCGCCGCCTGCTGCCCTTCCAGTTTGATGTAGGTATCGGGAACCATGGCCACGCTCGACGAAACCGGCGTGATGCCAGCCTTCTTCAAGGCCCCCAGCACGCCCTCGTAGGCGGAAGTCTCGGTCAGGATTTCCCAGTTCTCGCCATCGTCCTTCAAATCCTCGCCGCCCGATTCCAGGATAATGTTCATCAGATCGTCTTCCTTGGCCGCCGACTTGGGGATAATGATGTCGCCCTTCTTGTGAAACATATACGAAACCGATCCCGCTGCGGCCATGTTGCCATTATTCTTCCCAAACACGTGGCGGATTTCGCTTACGGTGCGATTGCGGTTGTCGGTGGAGATTTCCGCCAGCAAAGCCACGCCGCCCGGGCCGTAGCCCTCCAGCACGAACTCTTCGTAGGTGAGGCCCGGCAGTTCGCCGGTGCCGCGCTGAATGGCGCGCTTGATGTTGTCGGCGGGCATGTTCTCGGACTTCGCCGCCAGGATGGCCGTGCGCAAACGCGGGTTCATATCGGGATCGCCGCCCGACTTCGCCGCCATTGCAATTTCCTTGATGAGACGGGTGAAGATCTTGCCGCGCTTGGCGTCAAGCGCGCCTTTCTTGTGCTTGATGGTTGCCCACTTAGAATGGCCGGACATAGCTGTACCTCGTCTCTAGAGAACGAAAATGGAGCTGATTCTCGGAATTATGGATCCGCCCGCGGAGGAAATCACAGCATCAGCCTCGACGTAAAACGTTCAGGCGAATTAAAATTATAGCATGGGGCGATGGACCGGCGGATAAGGACCCGCGGGTGCCTGGCGGGTGCCCCACTCATTCGCGTTCTTTGCGAATGAGTGGGCAGCGTACTGCAAAGCCGCTATTGCGGGTTGGACGCCGGAGTTTGGCGCTGATCTACAAGGAAGGCGATCTTCTCAACTCCCGCGGTACGCACATTGTCGAGAACTTCGGAAACCCAGAGGTACTTCGCTCTGAAGTCGGCCTTGATGTACACCTTTTTCTCCGAGCCTTGGCGGATGCTCTCCCGAATTCTGTCGGGTAACTCGTCAATGCTCACTCGGTCGCTGCGGAAGAAGATCCTGCCGTCCACTCGAATCCCAATCACCATCGCGTCTTCCCTGCCTGCTGCCCGCATGGGCACTGGAGCGCTAACCTTCGCAAGATCAATCGCGGACCCTCGGTATTCGTCGACTCCCGGCGACATGAACAGGTACAGCAGCGCGAGCATGACGCTCGCAAACGCAGCGACGTTGATGTTGCAGATCAGTTGGTTCGGCCGGTGCCGCATGGGCTGCATGGTGCGACCCTCGTCCCACCAAGACTCAGTCTGATTATAAGGATGCCAAGCACATTGTCAGTGAACCCAGGCTCCTTCGGTAACCACCTCGGGTGACCTCGCGGCGACCATCGTCACGGGAGATAACGCAGAAATAATAGATGACATGCGGTAGGCTTGGTTGGCTCCAGACATGTCCGCCAAACCTCTCGACCGCCTGTTGTCCCAGTTCGAAGCCAGCCGCTATCGCTTCGGTCGCCGCGAAGCTGCAAGCGTCGTGAAGTTGCTGAATCACCTCGACGCCGCGCGCTTCCCCGATACGACTTCGCTGATCCGCTTCCACGAAGCGCTGCTTTTCCTGCGCGCCTTTCCTCAAACGCCAGCCGTGGTGCCCGCCACCGAGCGCATTCTGAATCGTTTCCACAAAAAAGTGGAGGCATTGCGTAAAGCCGGAGCCGACATGGACGACTTCGACACCTTCCAAGTTGCCGGCATTGCCGGTACACAAATGGAAGACACCCTCAGCTTCGATGTCGCGAGTTGGCTCATCAACACTCGTCGCCTGCCCGGCAAAGTCGAAATCGCCTGGGAAAACTACGAGCCCGGACGAGAGTTAGGCAACACTGGCCCGCGCTTCATCCCCTTGCTCGAGGACGACGCATTCGTAGAGGCCGACACGCCGTGGCGCCGATGGCTTGAGACGGCTGGAGGAAAGGAGCATGCTACGCCAGCGTGGCTGGTTGAACGTTTTGAGCGATTGCCGCTGCCGCCGCAACAAAAAGCTGAGCTCTACGAATCCCTGCGCGTACCCTTGCGCTGGAATCTCGAAAACTCCGCCATCACGCGAACGCGCAACTGGAAGCCGGTTCCGAGCGTCTTTTACCACAGCGAACCGCTCATCAGCCGCAGCCAGGTGTCGCTGGCCGACGAGTTGGCGAGGCCTCCAGCGCAACTGAAGAAGCTTTCGCGCAGGCAGGGCGACGAGGTGATGGACCTGATCCGCGAGGTCATGCTGGTGCGCTACCGCGAACTCTACGGCACCACGCTGGGCGATCCGGCGTCGGTGGCGCGATCTGATCTTGGCCGCGGCGTTTCCATCTATCTTTGGAATCTGCCGCCAGATCGCCGTCTGCCGTTGCGCGCGTACGTTGCGGGATTGACCCTGAAAAATGGCGTGCCCATTAACTACGTCGAAGCCATCGGACTGTGCGAGTGGATGGAGGTCGGCTTCAACACCTTCTACACTTTCCGTGGCGGCGAAGCGGGATGGATTTACGCGCAAGTGCTGCGCTGCCTGTGTCACTTGATGGGAACGACGTGCGTCTCGGTCTATCCCTATCAACTGGGCCACGACAACGATGAAGCGATCGAATCGGGTGCGTTCTGGTTTTACAGAAAGCTGGGTTTCAGGCCGGGACGCGCGGAGCTACAGAAATTAGCGGAAAGCGAAGAACGCAAAATCGCTGCCTACTCGAAATACCGGACGCCCGCCGGAACCTTGCGCCGCCTGGCGAGTGGACACGCGTTCTACGAGTTGCCGGCCAGCGAGGTGGGGGCGTGGGACACTTTTAGCACGCGCAACCTTGGCCTGCGGGTGAATCGGCGGATGTCGCGAGAATTTCAAGGTGACAGCAGCCGCATGCGCCAGCAATCGGTGCGCTCGGTCGCGCGCATTCTCGGCATCGAGTCCTCTTCGTGGAGCAAATTGGCGAAAGCCAGTTTTGAGAATCTGGCGCTGGTGCTGGCGCTCATTCCCGATCTCTCCGCGTGGAAGCGCGAGCAGAAGGATGCGCTCGTCGAAATCATCCGCGCCAAGGCCAAGCCCAACGAAATGCTCTATCTCCACCTGACGCGACGGCACGACCGCTTAAGGGAAGCGCTGCTCAAGCTCGGGTCGTGACTGGTGGAGGGACGGGCGTCTCGCCCGTCCAGCCGGGCGGGGACGCCCGGCGCTCCACTAAGGCGTGAGTCGTTTTGCTTTGAATGCGTAGATTACCGCCAGCAGCGGCGGCGCGAGCAGAAATCCCCAGAACGGAATTACAAACCCGAGCACCAGCGGAACCAGAATCGACGCCCACATCGGCACCTTGGCTACGCGCCGCATAATGTAGGGTTGCAGCACGAATCCATCGACCAACACGATCACCGCGTAAAGAACCACGACGTAGAGCGGATGCTGCCAGTCTTTCCAAGCGAGCGCCGAGGCCAGCACCGGTCCCAGCAATCCGAGGATCGGCCCGAGGTGAGGAATGATCTGCAACACTGCCGCCACCAGCGCCCACAGCGGAGCCCATGGAACGCCAATGATCCACAGCCCAACCAGCCAGAGAAGGCCGACCGCGATCGAATCCTGCAACTGAGCGATGGCCCAGTGCCCGAGAGCGGAGGCCGTGATTCGGACGTGATCGGCGGTCGTCACTTGTCTGTCGTCAACGCTTTGGTGAGATCGAAAATCTTCTCGCAAATTCTAGTGGCAAAGCTGGCGTCGCGCCTGCCTGGGAGCAAACATATCGTGCCACGTCGTTGGCGAAAGTATTGATTTCGTCCAGGTCCATTTTGCGCAGCAGTCCCAGAACCAGCGCCGCCGTGAACGAATCACCCGCGCCCACGGTATCGACGACCTTCACTGGACGAGATGGGCAATCGGACCACCGCGCCTCGTTCTTCTCCTTTTGATAAAGCAGGCTGCCATTCGCTCCGCGCGTCAGTGCAACCACTCGCAGGCTGAACCTCCGCGCCAGGCACTCGATCTGATGTTCGATCTCGTGTAGCGCGGACACTCTTGTCCGCGCGTTTGCAGCGAAGTAGCCGTCAGCGGGGACAGAACTGTCTGCGCCACACGAACGATTCTCCGCCAGGCCGGTGAGATCAAGCATGGCCGCCAAAGCCGGCAGTTCGTCATCATTCAACTTCAACACGTTCGCCAATTGGAGCGATCTTTCAATCGACCCGCGCGAATAGAACTGCTGCCGAAGATTGATGTCAAAGACGCGCAGCGCATCTGCTGGCGCCGCAGCGACCAGTTGTTGAATTGCGTTGCGCGAGGGCTCCGAACGCTGGGCGAGGCTTCCGAAGCAGATTGCGTGCGCCTCGCGCGCGGCCGCGAGCGCCTCCGGTGTCGTAGAAATGTAGTCCCAAGCGACATTTTCCTGAATGGTGAAATGGGCCAGCCCATTGCCAGAAAGCTCGACCTTCGCCGTCCCCGTAGGTGCGGCTTCATCGATCTGCACGGTGCGGTCCGGCAAGCCCATCTCATGAAAGCGGCGAATGATTTCGCGCCCGTAGTCGTCATTCCCAACGCGCGTGATGACTTGGGCCTCGGCACCCAGGGCGTGCGCATGATATGCGAAGTTCGCCGGAGCTCCGCCCAACTGTGGTCCCGTGAGCAGCAAGTCCCACAGCACTTCTCCGATGCCGACAACATTAAAGTCCATAGTGGCCCTATTCGATGCCCAGTTGTTTCTGGATTTGCTCCAGCGGCACGCCCTTCGTCTCCGGAACCAGCGTCTTCACCCAAATGAGTTGCAGAACCATCATGCAGGCGAAGAACGAGAAAACATAACCGGGCGGGAAGGCGGAAACCATCTTCGGGAAGAAAGTCGTAAGCAAGGCGGCAAAGATCCAGTGTGTGAAGCTGCCCAGGCTTTGACCTTCCGCGCGATGACGGTTGGGAAATATCTCGGAGATGAAAACCCAGATGACCGCACCTTGACCGATGGCGTGGGCGGCGATGAAGGCGAAGATACAAACTGGAACGATAGAAAAATGCTCCGTAAAGAAGGCCCAGGCAACCAGACCGAGGGACGCGATGTAGCCGAACGAGCCAATAAACAGAAGGGTTCGGCGGCCCAGCCTGTCAATCAGCCAGAGGCCGACAAAGGTGAAAAGGAGATTGGTGACGCCGATGCCGATGGATTGGAGCAGCGCAGCTTTCGCAGCCAAACCGGTTAGTTCAAATATGCGCGGAGCGAAGTAGAGAATCGCATTGATGCCGGAGAGTTGGTTGAAGAATGCAATGCAGACAGCAAGCAGGATCGGTTTACGCAGACGACGCGTCCAGAAATGCGCCGACGATGCCTTCTCCGAAGACGCAGCCGTAATCTCATCAGCCTCGGCCTCGATCTTAGTCTTGGGCGCTTCGGGTTGGATGCGTTGCAGGACCTTCGCACCTCCCGCGCGATCGCCCTTCCTGCCCAGAAGCCAGCGCGGGCTTTCGGGAATTCCGAAGCAGAGCAGAGCATAGAGAAGTGAGGGGAATGCAGCCACTCCCAGCATCCAGCGCCAGGCATTCTCGCCGATGCCCGCGAGCAGCGCGTTAGACACGAAAGCGATCAGGATGCCGAAAACAATGTTGAACTGGAACATGCCGGCAAGCCGCCCACGGTGCTGAGGCGGCGCAATTTCCGAAATGTACAGCGGAGCAGCCACGGTGGAGATGCCGATGCCCAGCCCGCCGATAACACGCGCGACGATAAAAGTGGAAACATTAGTTGCCAAACTCGACCCTACCGCGCCCACAAAGTAAAGGACGCCGATCCAGAGCAGCGTGGCTTTGCGTCCGAACCGGTCAGCGGGCCAGCCGCCGATCAGCGAACCCACGACCGTACCGTAGAGCGCGGAAGCCATGGCAATCCCGTGCAGTCCGGGACTCAGGCCCCAAAGCGCCTGAATAGTTTTTTCCGCGCCGGAGATGACAACCGTGTCAAAACCGAAAAGAAATCCGGCGAGCGCGGAGGTGAGCGACCAGAAGAAAACGCGACCATTCATACACGGATAGAGCGGTGAGCGAGTCTCACGATAAACGCATCCTTGACGCTGCGCAAATGTGAGTCTCTGCGTTCCGCAGGAGCAGCACCCGCGCCGGACCGCCGGCGAACTTGAACAGCCTCGCTTGACCGTGTATAAAGACTAGAGAGCACGATGCCGTGTGCAGTAGGGCTGGTGCAGTAGGGCGGGCGCGTGCCATGCAGACTTCGAACTTCCTCAAATGGTCTGCAAGATATTGATTGTAAAGCGGAAGTGGTGGAACTGGCAGACACACCATCTTGAGGGGGTGGCGCCGAAAGGCGTGGGGGTTCAAATCCCCCCTTCCGCACCATCGTATCGCTACGTGACAGAAAAAGATTGTCGAATCCGAGCTTCGGCTCCCTTGGAGTTTTGTGCATGTGGATAACTGTTCTGATCACCATTGTTCACGTATTCGTTTGCTTTTTCCTGATTGCGGTGGTGTTGCTGCAGAGCGGAAAGAGCGGCGACCTGGCTGCGGCTTTCGGCGGTCAGGGCAGCCAGACAGCGTTTGGCCCGCGGGGCGCGGCTTCGGTTCTTTCCCGGGCGACGACCTGGTCCGCGATCATCTTCATGCTCACGTCGATCACGCTCTCGATTTTTGCAGCGCGGCGTAGTGGGCCCACGTCCGTGCTGTCGGGCGTGAAACCGACGCAGACGAAGTCGCAGCCCATGACGCCGGCGCCGTCCGCGCCGCCGACCGTTCCGCAAAACCAGGCGCCAACACAAAAATAACTTGCTAGTGGAGGGCCGGGCGTCCCCGCCCAGCCATCGTCCATTCTGCCACGCTGTCACCCCACCAAAAATGGATTCTCTTCCCTTTCCTCTCCTATGGTTGTTCGGGGGCCGTGGCCCGGAATCACGAGCGTGTCATCGGGCAGGGTCAGGACGCGCTCGTGCAGGGAGCGCATAATTTTTTCGAACGATCCTCCGGGAAGATCGGTGCGTCCGATGCTGCGAGCGAACAGGGTGTCGCCAGCGATCAGTAATTTCTCCGCGGGAAAATAGAGGCAAACGCTGCCCTCGGTGTGGCCGGGAGTGTGAAGCACATTCGCCGTCAGGTTGCCCGTGTGCAGCGATTCGCCATCCGCGATACTCGCTTCGATGGCAACGTTACCGGGCGCGGCCATGCCCAGCCAGGAAGCCTGCACGTCAAGCATCTTCAGCAGCGCGTAGTCATTCTGATTGAGCAGGATTGGAGCGCCCGTCAGCGCCCGCAGCTTCATCGCTCCGCCTACGTGATCGATGTGGGCGTGGGTGATGACGATCTGCTTTACTTCCAGATTGTACTGACGGATGACGGCGAGAACATCTTCAATATCGTCGCCAGGATCGATGACCATGGCTTCGTGGGTGGTCTCATCGCCGATGATGGAGCAGTTGCATTGCAGCGGACCTACGGGAAGGATCTTGTGGATCATTATTTCATTTTCGCTCAGGGCCAGATAATTCTCCACCTCGCCGTTTGTTGTACGTACAATGTTCCACGTGGAACATGACAAATATGTACGTACACGAAGAAAGGTGGCGGGAGTGATTCAAGGCGCACAAAAAGCGAAACGGTGGACTCGGGCGGCATTCTTTAGTGACCATTGGTCAGAATTATTGGCTAATGATCCAGCCAAGTGATTGATAACGCTGGGGGTCAAATGTGCCAAAAGAGGCACAGGCGTGCAATGTCTACGCTGCAAGAATTACACGTTCACGATTTAGTGGACTGGCGCCATGATCGTGTCCCATTCGAGGAGAAGTGGCGAACCCCCAGTTATTTCGGTTTACGGTTGAAAGACGGAACCGCGTTATAGTTCCCCTTTGAAGTGGCCAACCGTTTTATTTGCACAAACAACATATTTCTCAAGAATTAGAAAATTGGCGTGGTCCGTTACTTCGCAGTCTTGTCAGTCTCGTACAGAAGGTGATCAAAAATCCCTCTATGATCGTTGTGTTCCACGCGCGGTGCTTGCCGCTTATAGTTCTTGACCGTCTCAATTAGGTGGTCTGCTCGCGCCACACAATCAGCCACCTCACTATCGCCTCCGCTGTGGAGAATCGCAGTCACAACAGTCAGAAGTTCGTTGTCACTCATCGGACTTCCCTCCCTTTGGGATTTTCGGACAATGCGGGTTTCACGGCTAGTACCTCAGCAGGGGCAGGCTGCGCGATGGCCTTCACTTCGCTATCTCGCCGCAGCGATCTTCAACACCTCAGTGTGTCGTTTCCCGCGAATGAGCGGCAACACTTTCCCGTTCTCTGTGACAATATCTCCACCATCGTCACTCAGCACTTCACCTGCCTTGCAATAGAGTTTGTCGAGTTCGGCAAAGCTATATTGTGAGTCCTCTGGGTATGCACCGCTATCCTTCTTTTCATAATCAGACGCCGTAGCCTGTTGAAGACATTTGTACCGTCGCACCATAAAGAGCGTGCCTGTTCCTCCATCCGTTCGGCAGACAAACGACCCACCCAGGGCATTGAAGATCGGTCTCTTGGTGCCGTATGGGTGTTCAGGATCGGACGGAGCAGGCTCCGTGAAGCAGAAGAGGTGCCGCCCCACCATTGTGCCGAACTCATCACAATATGAGGAGCACTCTGCTTGAATGCTGTGCCCTTCGTGGCGCAGTGTGATGGTCTCAATCTCACCCTGTTTCTTGTAGGAAGTCAGAGTGTACGCTGAGCGATTGCTGAGCAACGTCAGAGCGCCGATGGCCACAAGAGCTAGGATCACCGCCGCGAATAAGGTGAGACGTTTCAAATCGGTTCTCCCCTCTAAGCTGAGAGCAGGCTAACTCTCTGCTGAATACTTGCCAACGACCCGCCCAAGCGGAGCTTGGACGGGGCACCCTCGGGAGTTACAAACGATTGCGACGTGCCGGGCCAACTGTCCCCGTTCTTTGCCTCGCGATAGGACGGGCCCCCCCGTCCGAGTCCTACGACGCCGCCGCGATCTGTCCGGTTCTCTGATCGGAGCGGAAGCGCAGGAGCGCGGCTATGTTGCCGGCGCGATCCAGATCGGTGTGCTCTTTGAGATAGAACAATTCGATGTCGCGACGGATGGCGATGGGAATAATGGCGTCGCTGACGTCGGCGAGTTCGCGAGTGGGGCGGCCGCAAGCGGCGCACAATGGGACCAGGTGGGCGTCGAGGTGTCCGCAATTAAGGCACTCGACAGCTCGCGCGGAATAGTTTTCGCTGAGGAAGATGCTCTGCACTTCCCCGGCTTCCAGTGCTTGCAGCACGCGGCGCAGGCCAGTCACGCCTCGGCCTTTGGATTTGGCGAAATCCACCGCTTCGTTGGCCTTCTTCGAGCCACGTTCCGTGATCCATCGATTGAGGAGCGCACCGGCGTGATCGCGAATCTCTTCATTCGAGACGCTGGCAACATCGGCTGAGAAGCGGCCAATCAGGCGCTGTTTGACGTACGGGTGCAGGTTCGACTCGAACTCGGACCAGTTGGCATCCTGGCAGCCGACGATGAGCCGCTCCCAGAGGCCTTTCTCGAAGTCGGCGAGCAGCCGGTCGGAAACTGCTTTGAAGTGCTGCAGCGCTTCCTCGGACACGCGGCGTTCGGCGTGGCCGGCTTCGTAACCGTTGTAGCCGTAGCTGGAGCCGCTGCGCGAGAGCATGTGGACAATGGCTCCGCGTTCTTGCAGGTCGTCCAGGCGAAGATCGAAGAAACGGGCGCGCTGGCGGTCGACGACAGCAACCGAGAGCGCCGGTTGCGCTCCCAGCAACGCGGCCAGCGGTTTCAACTGAAAGCGCGGCTGGAGATAAATCTGCGTGCTTCCGAGATGCGGGGGCAGTTCGTATTCCCGCCAGAAATTTTGAGCCGAACAGGCGAAGACCGCTTTTCCCCGGGCATTGCCGCGCAGGTTCGTGGCCAGATCGAGGACGCGATCGAGGTCGGCGTGAAGCGATCCGTTCTTGCCGCCTGCGGCAGCACTTTTCAGGGCCTGCTTAACGATATCTTTGGCGACGATCGCCTCGCGGCGATGGGAACGATCCTGGGGAGGATCGGGTTGGAAGTAAAAACTCAGGGCGCACGCCCCTTTGGTTTCGTCCGCTTGAAAAGCTGCCAACTCACGGATTTCGTCTCGGGTCATCATCGCGACGCTCCTTAAGTATTGGGATGCCGGTACTGAGATTTAGATTCGAGTTTTGACTATGAGTTCATGGTGGAATTCGCTGGCGATCGAGGGCGAACTGCGAACGCAGTCGCGCGCCCGCTGGACGGATTCGCGCACGGCCTCCAGATGCCGGCCGGTGATGGCGGCAATTTCGCCGAGGGAGAAGCCCTCGATCCCGTAGAGGAGAAACGCTTCGCGGTCCGTGCGGTCGGCGCCGCGAAGTGCGGCTTGCACCAAGGCAATCACTTCGTCGGAGTAGGCGGACTGCTCGGGAGTGGATACGCGGCGATCGGGGATGACGTTTTCGCGCGTCCATCCTTCGTCGGGTTGATGGAACTGCAGCCCGGCTTCGTCAGAGGCTTCGACATTTTGCCGGCGGGGACTGGTTTCGAGATGGACAGGAGAATCCAGTTCATGAAGGCGCGCCGTCATCTCGTTCATGGCTTCGAGCGCAAGCCGGTAAAGCCATGGTTCGAGCGTCAGTTTTTCCGGACGGTCGTGGTCGCCGAGAGCGCGGGCGATGACTTCATTCACGACTTCGGGGGTGGTGAGACCGTCCTCGGGAATCTCCTCGTCAGCACAGCGGAAGTGGAGTTCGCGGTCCACGAAACGTTCGAGCCGCGCAAGATTGGCGTTCACATAGGAGCCGATGTCATCGGCGGAAATCGTAGGCGGCCGAATCGCCGCCAGCGTCTGCTCGAAGGGGACGCCGGGCTCGGGAGATTCCTGTGGCCCGCCGCGCCAGCGCCGCCATTTGTGGCTGGAGCGAAGCAGTTCCTTATGCCGGCCGATCTGCTGGATCAGTTCGTCAAAGGCCGCCTTGATGGCCGAGGTCGGGCTGGGAGCTTTCTCCTGGGCGGTCAGTTGACCGGATGGCAAGCGCAGATTCAGGGACACGAGCGTTCCCTCGCGCGCCGAATTTTCATCGATGATGGCTTTCAGATGAACCAGTTCGGGCCGGAAGACTTGAAGACGCTTCTGGATTTTCTCGATCTGGTGGCTGACTTCTTTTTCTATGTCGGGAGTTTTGTGGACCTTGTAACTGACGTGAACGTTCATTGTTCGAGCCTCGAACGCGGGAACAAGAGCCCGTGAAGCTGCGGTCCTAACAAAACAATTGTACACCCGGTAGGAAGAGCGGAAACGACGAGCGGAAACGGCGTTTGCGGCAGCGCAGCATCCTGGTTTCCCTTCAACGGCGGAGAGACGGACTGCGCTTCCATGCGATCAGGACCAGAAGCACGAGAGGCAGGGCTGGGAAGAGACTGGCATAACCGTCGCGTAGGATGAACAGATGTGTGACGACAGCGCCAGCCATGGTGAAGGCTAACAGCGTCGCGGCTATCGCGGATGTTTTCGGAATCAGCAGCAGAACCGCGCACGTGATTTCAAGACTTCCGGTGAAATAGCGAAACCCTTGGCCGATTCGGATTTTGTCAAACAATTCGATCCAGAAGACTGCATTCCGGTTCCATTTGCCCACACCGGAATACAGGAACAGCAGAGCCAGGACGCCCTGCAGAACCCAAAGCGTGAGGTTCAAGACCCGCTCCCATGCGATCTTCACGGCGACCTCTCCAGGGCGCGGACGATTGTCTCACGCACTTGTCCAAGTGCTCGGACCAACTAGGACGCTGCACGCAGGTTCTGCCCTTTCCTATTTTACGTAGACGGAATCCTTCTTTAACTCTTTTGGCATCTCCACCGGGAACGGCGGGAATTCGTGCGAGGCGCCTTTGAATAAAGGAACGGTGGCCTCCATGCGCCGGGTGCCGTCGTGCACGGCGATTTCGTGTGGCCTTTCTGAATAGCCCTGCCACAGAGATACGCCGGCGTAAGCGCCGTCCTTGCGCAGGATGAAGTAGGTCATGTCGATGAACTTGAGCTTGCTCATGTCGTTGTTGTAGTTGCGGACGATGCGCTTGAGGGCGTCAAGGCCAGCCTCCAGCGGCGGCATGCCGCGCCGCATATTTTCGACGATGGTGTGCGCTCCGGCGACCTTGATGTTCTCTTCTCCGCTGCCGGTGGCGCCGGCCGAGCCCACGTCCTGATCGGTGTAGCAGCCGGCGCCGATGATCGGCGAATCGCCGCAGCGCCCGGGAAGTTTGAAGGCGAGGCCGCTGGTGGTGGTGCAGCCGGAGATTTCACCTTTGTCATTGAGCGCGGAGCAGTGGATGGTTCCGGTCGGCGGAGACAGCACGCGCCGGATAGCGGCCATGCGGAATTCCGGTTCGATGCCAAGCTGGGCGGCGCGCTCTTCGAGGCGTTGGATGCGCTGTTCCCAGAGTTCGGAATGAGGTTCGGATTGAGGTGACGTCGTTGGCGACGGCGGCTTCCATTGCGGGTCGGCGAGCCCCGGTCCCCACCAGTCGTCGGTCGAGTGATACTCCTTCCAGAGCAGCCAGATTTTGCGTGAGCGTTCGGTCAGCAGATTCTCTCGCGGGAAACCCACGGCGACGGCGAATCGTTCAGCGCCTTCGCCAACGAGCATGACGTGGCCGGTGTGCTCGAACACAGCTTTGGAAACGAGCGAAACGTTTTTGATATTCCGCACGCCGCCCACGGATCCGGCGCGGCGCGTTGGCCCATGCATACAGCAGGCGTCGAGTTCGACCACTCCTTCTTCGTTGGGCAGGCCGCCGAGTCCGACGGTATCGTCGTTGGGGTCATCTTCCGGACCTTTTACCACGCGGATGGCAGCGTCCAGCGTGTCGCCGCCGTTTTTCAGAAAAATGAAGGCGTCGTCGAGGTAGTTGACGCCATTGTGGGCGCAGATGATGATTGGCCGCTTGCCCGTGCCAAAGGGATTGGCGGGGCCGGGTGCATCTTCTTTGACTTTGTCTTCAATTTTGTCTTGCGCGTTCAGATCTTTCGCATTCAGGCCAGTAACCACCGATGCAGCAATTGCGGAACCCAGAAATCCACGACGGCTTATGGACATGAATTCTCCCTGCTCAGGAAACGGCAGAAGAATAACACGAAGGAGATCTGATCAGGCGCGGACGGGTGGCGCTCGCGGAGTAGTGAAGAAGTCCCGACGGCCTAGAGTACACTGCCCAGGCGAGCCCTTGAAGCATACTCGATCAGATGAGGCCTGAGGTCTTTGTGCCGCGTGAGAAACGCATCCACGATCTGCTCGACCTGCTCCGGGTGGTGGGCATGCCAATGGCCGAGGCCGTGCAGGGCGCTGAATTGGCAAGTTTCGGAGGGCAAATCGAGGACTCCTGACATTACGCGCAAGGTTGCCTGATGGATCTCGGGCTCAATCTCAAGTTCCAGCACATTCGAGAGATCGATCCCAAGCTGCTTGAACCCTTCCCGCATGGATAGCAGCTCGGCAGACTCAGGCGAGTGACTGCGCATGTAAAAGCGCATGGGAAAAATGTCCCACCACATGTAAGCAGCGCCGGTCACGCCAATTGTGGGTGCGTGAGGGTCAAACTCGCTGGGAGTTACGGCGAGAATGAAGTTGCGGAAGAAGCCGGACATTGCGTGGATGCAGGCGACACGGTCGAGGAGCGCCGCTTCGCGCATGAGCAGAGTTTTGCTTTGCTGGCCCGGAGTCGATTCGTTGAGCAGAAACCACAAGCCCTGCTCAACTTGGTCAAGTGAATAGGACCTCAGAACTCCCGGCTCCAGGAAAAGCCGCGTCATGTATTGGACGATGAGTGCATCGGTGAGTTCGAGCGCCTCCCACCGGGAGTCGAAATCTTCATCCCAATACCACTCGTGCTCGCGAACGGGGTTGTTAAAGACGAATTCAAGCCACTGCTCGAAGGTCGCGCTCATAGTGCCCATTGTACCGGGGCTAGGTTTCGCAGTTAGAAATCGTAGACTCAAGTTGTTGGCGCCAGGGCGATAGCGCTCACGGGCAATTCGACTGGCTTACTGCCCACATTCAGACTCCAACCACCTGCAACAGGCGGGCGATGCCTTCACGAAAATCGCCGGGCTCGGTGATCAGGCTCAGCACCAGATGGCCTTCGTTGGGAAAATCGTAGAAGTGTCCGGGATGGACGCTCACCCTCGCCTCGCGCAATATGCGAATGGCGAGATCTTCGTCGCTCTCGATGACCGGGACGCGAACGACAACATACCATCCGCCCTCAACCAGCAACCTTGTGCACGAGGGATGGCCTGCGAGCTGGCGATCGAGTTCGGCGAGATTCTCGCGCAAACGGTCAAGAACAATGGGCTGGATCTGCTTGCGCTGATCGAGCAGCACGGGGGCGGCAAGCTGCACCGGTGCGTCCAGGGAGAGAAACGTGTCGGCGATGATTTCGAGGCGCGCTCCGGCTTCGGCGACCATCTCTTCCGGGCCGCTGGTGGCCACCCAGGCAAGCTTCATCTGCGGCAGCGCGGAAATTTTGGAGACTCCGCTGAGCGTGAAGGTGAGCGCCTCGGCGTTGGTCACGAAACTGTCGCGCTGCACCCCGTCGTGCGAATAATCGAGAAAAACTTCGTCCACGATCAGAGCCAAACCATAATCACGACAGAAAACGTTGAGCGCCGAGGTTTCCGCAGCAGAGACGTAGGAGCCCGTCGGGTTGTTGGGATGGACGAGAATCACCGCTCGCGACTTCGCGGTGGCCGCTTTGTAGAGCGAATCGAAATCGATTTGCCAGCCGTGATCGTAGAGCAGCGGATACGGAACGAGCTTGACGTCGGCGAGATCGGCAAGAAACTCGAACAACGGATAGCTCGGTTTGGGTACAAGGATCTCGTCGGCGGGATTCGAGAGCAAGCGGAAAACGTACGAGTAAGCTTCGCTGGTGCTAGTAGTGAGAATCAGACGCTCGGGATCGAGATCGAAAACCTCGTGCGACTCGCGATAGTAGCGGCACACGGCCTGGCGCGCTTCGAGCAGACCCCGCGGCTGGGGGTCGTAATGCATCGCTTCGGGATTCGCCAGCGCGGCGAGCACGACTTCAGCATCGGGGCGGACACCAGCTTCAGTCGGGTTCGAGACCGTAAGATCAAGAATTTCCTCTCCCGAAGCGCGCGCTTCCTCGATCGCGCGCGTGAGAGCGTTCGGACTGCGCCGCCAGCTTGTGCGGTGGGAGAACATAGATTCCGGTGGAGCGCCGGGCGCCCCCGCCCGGCTGGACCCTTCGACTTCGCTCAGGGCAGGCTCGCGAAACGCCCGTTCCTCCATCGTATAAGACGAATCGCTATTTCAAGAAAAATCCCAATTGCTCAGGAGCGGGCAGCGTTTTGGTGGTCCAATACTGACGTTCGGCTTGTTGGACGACGACGATTTTTGCTTGCACCTCCGACGCCAGATAGTCGTAGCGAACCAGAACGTTGTCCAGCCAGTAGGGATGGTTCTCGCGCGCCCAGCCTTCTGCGTACATCTTGCGCAGTTCGGTGATCGCGTCACGCAGGCTCTCCAACCTCCCGTTGATGTCAACAATTTCGTCGAGGTCATTTTGCGCACGCATCTTGTCAGCCTGATTCTGATAAGCGTCCCAGTAGTAGCGGCTGATTTCGGATGTGAACTGGATCTTCATGCCCAGCGCGTCCAGGTGCCAGGCGGCAAGCAGCATGCCGTCGAGAGTCTCGGCATGGAGGTGTGCCTTCGCGCGATTGAGCATCAGCGATTCGATGGCGTGTTCAGCGCTGATGCGCAGATCGTGGGTAACCGGCAGGGCTTTGGCGGCCATGTTGGCTCCGGCTTCACTGAATGGATCAGACCAGAAGAGTTCGTGGTTCGCGTTGTCCAGTTTCACTCCGGCGAGGAGCGTGTGGGAACGATCGAGATTCTCGATCACGTCGATAAAAGTCCTGTCCTTATCATCGTTGCGGTAGAAAGCCCAGTCATAGCTGTTCTTGAAATCATCGATACTGGATTCGCCGGGTTGCCAACTGGCGGCGGCGCCAAACACCAGAGCGGGCCAGGTCATGTCGACGAGCGCTTCACCGTCGTCGTTCCATGTGGTGTTGAGGGCGCCGATAGCCTGATGCTTCTGGCCGTCGCGCACAAAGTTTCGAATGTTCACGAAGGCGCTCTCGAGGTCAGGCCAGATCGCGTGCCAGTTACCTGCGCCGGGCGCGACGACTACGCGCAGGCCGGCGTCGGTGTAGGGCGTGATGATGTTCTCGAAGCTGGGCTTGGGGTCGTAGTCCCAGGGAACGGCGATCATGTCTTTGGGAAGTATAGTAAGCAACTCGGGATACTTGACTGCGATATCTCCCCAGAACATGAGTTGCTTGTGATAGGGCTGCATGATCTCGAATACTTTCTGAAGGTGTTCGAGATAAACGCGGCCGAGGCCCTCTTGGGCAGCGAGAGCTTTCGTCTGGCCGAGGCCAAGTTCGAAAGTTTCGTCGGCGCCGATGTGGAAGAACGGGCCGGGAAACAAGGGAACAATCTCACCGTAAATCTGGCGAATAAAATCGTAGGTCTTGGGATTGGTGGGCGTGAGCACGTGTCCGTGGGGCGTTTCGGCGAGGTCCGAATAAACTTCATACTTCAGAAATTGATGAAGATGCCCGAACGCCTGCTGCTCGGGCATGATGGTGATGTAGTACTTGCTGGCGTAATCAACGAGTTCCTTGATCTCGGCGGGAGTTAGCGCCGCTTCTTGGGACGCGTCTTTCGGAACGTCTTTCGGAGCGTCTCGCGGAGAAACGAGTGGCTGGGTCTGGAAGGTGAACACGTGCTCCATGTTGAACCCGACCAAGTTGATCTTGTACTCGGCCAAGGTGCGAATCTGCATCTTCAAATAGTCGAGCGTCGGGATGGGACCGCGGCTGATGTCGTCGCTCACGCCCCGCCATTCCATGCTGGGCCAGTCGCGAATGACGAGAGCGGGAATCGCAAGCGTCTTCCCTGCGGGGCCTTCCGGGCGCAGCAACTGCCGCAGCGTCTGCACGCCATAGAACAGGCCCTGCCCGGTGCGGCCGGCAACCAGCGCGCCAGAGTCGCTCACGCGAATCACGTAGCCTTGTTTGTCAAGATCGCGGCCGCCAAGGTCGTCGACTTTTACTCCCTGCGCTTCGAGATAGGAGCGCAAGCCGCGGTCGGTCAGGCGGCCAAGCGAGATGTGCCCCGTCGTTTTCGGAGCGGCGGTCGCGAATTCGATCGACAGCTTCATACCAGTGCGATCGTGAATCTCCTTTTGCAGCGTCTCGGCCGCAGTCCGGTCTTCAGAATTGCTGATGAGGATGGTGGTCGAGGGCTTGATCACGATCCTGCCTTCGGCCATGCGGACTTCCTTCGGGGCGGGCAGAATCTTGAGCGCGCGGGCGGCATCGTTAACTTGAGCGTGAGCGGCAAGCGGTAGACACGCAATGCTGGCAAAAATCCATTTAATAATCTTCATAACGTGGGTGACTCGCGAGAGTAACAGGTCAGATCACTCGGCGACAAGCTCCGTGTGGGGACGGGCGCCCTCGCCCGTCTAAGCGGAGCGCAGCTCCGAAGGCTGTGTCCCGTGGATTAAACAAATGGATGCTGACTTCGCGAAGGATGTAGAGGCGGCCATCGGAAAGCCGCCGCGAGCCGCTAGAGCCGCCCGCATGGGGTGATCCTCGACTCCAGCTATGTTTTACCCGGGGAAGGGTACACCCATTAGTCCTGCCGCCGCCCCCACCAGGTCCGAGATATCTGGGCTAGACACGCTCATCATCCCCGCCACCGCTCCGCAGCATCTGTCCGGAACCCTATCTTCAGCAGAGTTGACTAACTTCCAGCGTTCTTGGAGCAACTGACCTAACTGACGGTCAATGATCTCTAACCTAGTCATAATTTTCTCCTTTTGGCGCTCAGGGCCTATCCTTCCTCCAAGTGTGGGCGTTTTACCAGCCGCAATTCTTCCTCCTTGAAGAAGGGCCATATCAGAGGGTCTTTCCCATCCGAGAAGAATACCCACAGCTCACGAGGCGGAATGCCGCACGGCCCCCTCATGTTGCCAAGCTTGCCCTTCCGCTTGGTTGCAATCTCTTCGACGATGTCCCCGAGGTGAAACATAGTCCATGATTGAAATTTAGCACGGTGGCGAACAACGAGCGAAATAATTCCGCAGACCGAACCGATATGGTAATATCCGAACGAGTACGATTCCCAGCCATGAGGTCGGCTGTTGGTCTGGTTAAGACTGGTCGGTCTAACGGCTATACGAGTTCTTCCATGCACACCGCCAATCCCTTCAAGGTCTGGCGCTGGTTCCTCGTGGCGCTCTGTACGCTCCTTATCTTCGATGCAGCGGCGCAATCTCCATCGGCTCCGCATAAGATTGAGCGGGACAGCTCGGCAGGTGTCATCCTTTACCTGTGGGCAGCGTCCGTTAGCTTCCCGGAATATCGAGGGATGCAATTAGGGGAGGACGGCGGGAAAACTAAGTTTGACGCAACCTTAATCCCCAACGACTGGGCGAAAACGCCCGAGTGCTCTATCTCTCAAGAGCCCTATGAGGCGGGAATGCTTTACACGTATTTATGTGACGCAACCTTCCCTCTGTTGAGTGACGCCATGAGAGCACGAGACGACATCGTCGCAAGATATCTCGGTCAGCTTAACGCTTTCATCGCCAGTGTAGGGGGCAAAAGCGATCTAAAGGCTGTCGTCGAGGACGAAGTCAGGGAGCACGGCTTGCGCGCCAGCGCAAAAAAGAACGTAGGCTGCTCGCCGGAGCACTGTTTGTTCGAGCACGTCTACGCAACTAATCAAGTTTTAGGCAGAATCCTGCAAATATCGGCCGACCCTGTTTTTACCGTGAGTGCGTTAGCGGCCGCCAATGCGAAGCGAGACGGCAAACCTTCCCGGTGTCCGGCGAGACCGGAGAGGGGCGGCTCTCCATAACGATGTTCTCGGTCGGTCCCCCGCTCAAGGCTAAACACTAGACCTCGGCTACCCCCTCTACTTCCCAAACGCTTCTTTATTTACCACGTACGGCATCTTGGCAATGTCGCCGCCGTAGTTCCCTTCCAGCACGTCAATCAGTCCCTGCACACAGCGGCCGGCCATGCCTTTATTGGGATCAGCCGACAAGCGCGTAATGCGCGCGGCGCTCGCGAAGTGCGGTAGCAGGCGGCAGCGGTCGGAGATGGCGGGATCGCGCAGCGGCGAATCGGCGGGCAGAGGCTCTTCTGCGTAAACATCGAGAGCGGCGCCGGCGATCCAATTCTCGCGCAGCGCACGGGCCAGGGCTATCTCGTCCACCACCGGACCACGCGATGTGTTCACGATCATGGCGGTGGGTTTCATCGTGCGCAGCGTGGCTTCGTTGATCAGGTGATAGGTCGGCGTGGCGCTCTCGCCCTCGCGCAGCAGGGGAACGTGCAGGCTGATGAAATCCGCGCTGCTCAGCGCTTCGTGCAACGTGGTGTAACGAATGGTGGCTCGCTCGCGGCTGATGCCACGCTGGAAGCGCAAATCCTTTACCTCTTGAATGGCCCGTATATAGTCGTGGTTTTCATAGGCCGGATCAAAGCACAGGATGTTCATGTCGAAGCCGGCGCACTTTTTGATGAAGGCGAGGCCGATGCGCCCGGTGCCGATGACGGCGACGGTTTTTCCGGTGACTTCGTCGCCCAGAAACGGCAGGTAGGGATGCCAGTAGACCCAGCGGTTTTCGCGCGTCAGATGTTCGGCGGACCAGAGTTTGCGGGCGAGCGCGCCCATCAGGAAGAAGGCAAACTCCGCGGTCGCTTCGGTCAGAACGTCCGCAGTATAGGTGAAGGGGATTTTGTACCGGTTGGCATCGGCGCGGTTGATGTTGTCAAAGCCAACGGCGTACTGCGCGACCACTTTGAGCGTGCCTTCTCCGGCAGCGAAAACCTCAGCGTCGATGGGGTCGCGCAGGGTTGTGATCAGGCCATCCACGCCGGACTTCACCTTCTCGATGATCAAGCTTTTCGGCGGAGCTTCGGGCTGGGGATAGACTTCGAGTTCGTATCCCTTGTGGCGAAGAATATTGAGGGCGTCTCCAATGTCGCAAGTGGCAAAAACGCGGATTCTATGGCTCATGGGTTCGAACAGTTTACCGCAGGTTGGAATTTGTCGGTGGAGCGCCGGGCGTCCTCGACGTCCAGCCATCGTCGGTTCTTTGCCTCTATGCTTCGCTTCTTTCCGGTCGTG
>Ga0116134_1000284_pt1 | contig 26993 bp, 18 predicted proteins | sample June2015DPH_19_5_FD_89737 | JGI IMG/M metagenome (GOLD analysis project Ga0116134, IMG submission 89737) | Peatland microbial communities from SPRUCE experiment site at the Marcell Experimental Forest, Minnesota, USA - June2015DPH_19_40 | ecosystem: Environmental > Terrestrial > Soil > Wetlands... | reverse complement strand
CGCCGACCAGTCGCTGAGCATGCGCCCGACCAGTTCGGCGTCGTCACGCAGAAGCTGGCGCTCTGGCATGACCGGCAGCTGGAAAGCGAGCATGTGCCCGTTGCGGCGGCGACGGCTCAGCGGTTCGGTGAACATGGCCCCGCGCATGCGCAGCGGGTGCGCGACCGAAACCACCGCCAGGCGCCGGACCATCTTGGGGAAGTACGCACCCACCGTCCAGGCCACCAGGCCGCCCCAGTCGTGGCCCACCACAATGGCGTTGGCCTCGCCGAGGGCGCGGACGAGCCCGGCTACGTCCGAGGCCGCGGTGACGAGATCGTACCCGCGCGGGGGCTTATCACTGCCGCCGTACCCGCGCAGGTCGGCCGCGACGGCGCGAAAGCCTGCCCGGGGCAGGGAGACGAGCTGGTGCCGCCAGGTCCACCAGAACTCGGGGAACCCGTGCAGCAGCAGGACCAGCGGGCCGTCGCCGGCCTCCGCAATGTGAAAACGGGTGCCGTTGGCGCTCACGGACCGGTGGGTCCACGGCCCGCCGATATGGATAGCCGAATCAGCGGCGACGGTCATCAGGGCGTACTCACCGCTGCGTCGGGCCGGCGATTTCCGGGTGCTGGTCGCCGCCGCGCAGCGCCGTGATCGTCTCCTGCACCGATGTCCGCGTCGTCTTCAGGCCCGTCACGCCGCGCACCCTCACGATGGCGATCAGCGCGGCCAGCCCGATGAGCAGCAGGCAGACCCCGGCGACGATGAGGAATGACGCCCAGCTCCAGATACCCAGCGCCATCAGGCCGTAGGCGAACGCGAAGCAGAGCAGCACGAGCATCAGGCAGGCGACGAAGCCCGACATGGCGAGCAGGGCGACGGCCACGCCGATCCGGCGCAGATCGTGCTTCAGCTCGACCTTAGCCAGGTTCAGCTCACCGCGGATGAGCAGGGAGACGTCCTTGGACGCCTGGGCCACGAGCTCACCCAGCGACTGGGCGCTGCCTGCCGGCCGCGGCGTGGTTTCGGTCTGGGCCATCGATCCTTCTCCCATCGTGCGCTCTGTCCGCTCATCGCGCGGGATGGGTGCCGCGCCCTGTCCTCGGCGCCGATTCACCCCGGCACCCGCCGTGTCCCAGGCTAGCGTCAGCGACCGTGATCGCCGGCGAGGCACGCGCCGCAGAGGATCATTATGCCGGGTGGTCGTGCCGCGTACATAATTCGCGCCCGCGGCGTGGCCGCCCGGGCCACGCCGCAGGCGCGGGACAATCTCGCGACCAGCGGCGACTGGGCTCAGTCGTCGGATTTCGCCGTGGGCAGCTGCTCCTTGATCAGTTCCATGACCGCGCTGTCGGTCAGGGTCGTCACGTCACCGAGCGAACGGTTCTCGGCCACGTCACGCAGCAGGCGCCGCATGATCTTGCCGGACCGCGTCTTCGGCAGCTCGGCGACGACCAGGATCTGCCGCGGGCGGGCGATCGGCCCGAGCACCTGGGCGACGTGGTTGCGAAGCTCCGTGGCCAGGTCGTGGTCCTCCTGGTCGCCCTCCCCGCGCAGAATCGTGAAGGCGACGATCGCCTGCCCGGTGACCGGGTCATTGGCCCCCACGACGGCGGCCTCGGCGACCCGGGGGTGGGAGACGAGAGCGGATTCCACCTCGGTGGTGGAGATGTTGTGACCGGACACGAGCATGACGTCGTCCACGCGGCCGAGCAGCCACAGGTCGCCGTCGGCGTCCTTCTTGGCTCCGTCGCCGGCGAAGTACATCCCGTCGAACCGCGACCAGTACGTCTTGATGTACCGCTCGTCGTCGCCCCAGATGGTGCGGAGCATCGACGGCCATGGCTCCTTGATGACGAGGAATCCGCCGCCGCCGTCCGGCACGGTCTGCCCGTTGTCGTCCACGACGTCCACGACGATGCCGGGGAGCGCCTGCATCGCCGCGCCGGGCTTGCCCGACGTCACGCCCGGCAATGGGCTGATCATGAGCGCGCCGGTTTCGGTCTGCCACCAGGTGTCGACGACGGGGCAGCGGTCCCTGCCGATGTTCTGCCGGTACCACATGTAGGCCTCGGGGTTGATGGGCTCACCCACCGAGCCCAGCAGCCGCAGGGTGGACAGGTCGTACTTGGCCGGTATGTCCTCGCCCCACTTCATGAACATGCGGATCACGGTGGGCGCGCAGTACAGGATCGAGACCTTGTACTTGCTGACGATCTCCCACCAGCGGCCGCGGTTCGGGGTGTCCGGTGTCCCCTCGTACATGACGGAGGTGGCGCCGTTGGCGAGCGGGCCGTAGACGATGTAGGAGTGGCCGGTGACCCAGCCGATGTCGGCGGCCGTCCAGAAGACGTCCTGCTCCGGCTTGATGTCGAAGACCTCCCAGTGCGTCCACGCGACCTGGGTCAGGTAGCCCCCGGTCGTGTGCAGGATGCCCTTGGGCTTGGCGGTCGTGCCCGAGGTGTACATGACGTACAGCGGGTGCTCGGCGTCGTGCGCCTCGGGCGTGTGCTCGGCCGATTGCCGGTCCACCACGTCGTGCCACCACACGTCGCGGCCCTCGGTCCACTCGACGTCCTGGCCGGTCCGCCGGACCATGAGAACGGACCGGACGTCGGGGCAGTCCTTGAGCGCCTGGTCCACCGCCGGCTTGAGCGCGGCGGCGCTCCCGCGCCGGTAGCCGCCGTCGGCGGTGATGACCACACGCGCGTCGCAGTCGAGAATCCGGGAACTGAGCGCGTCCGCGGAGAACCCGCCGAAGACCACCATGTGCGGGGCCCCCAGGCGGGCGCACGCGAGCATCGCGACCACGGTCTCCGGGATCATCGGCATGTAGATCGCCACCCGGTCGCCCTTGCGCACGCCCAGCTCGGTAAGCGCGTTGGCAGCCCGGCAGACCTCGTCCTTCAGCTCCGCGTAGGTGATGACCCGCTCGTCACCCGGCTCGCCTTCGAAGTAGTACGCGACCCTGCTGCCGTGGCCCTCGGCCACGTGCCGGTCCACGCAGTTGACCGAGGCGTTGAGCTTGCCGCCGGTGAACCACTTGGCGAACGGGGCGCGGGACCAGTCAAGGACCTGGTCCCAGGGCTCATCCCAGGTAAGCCGACGGGCTTTGTCCGCCCAGAAGGCGAGCCGGTCGCGGGCGGCTTCCGCGTAGACGCCGGCCGTCACGTTGGCGTGGGCGGCGAGTTCGGGCGGCGGGTCAAACCGCCGTGATTCTTGCAGCAGATTGGAAAGAGTCTCCTTGGTCAACGCTGACTCCGTTCTTGCGCGAACTGAATGAGGTGAGCTGGTTTGCGTCCGCTGGCTCGCGGCATTTGCGGCGTTTGGCATAATTTACCGCCCGGGTAATTATTTCACCGCTGCGATGAAATAGCTCCTCCTCATCTGCTGCCGCGCAGTCTAAGCTTGATGTCAAGCGAACGTCGGCCGCCCGCCACGCCTGGGTACCGTGCGCCCGCCCCCAGTTCAGCGCTATCGCCCGCCCGGCGCAAGAGCGGGATCCGTACCCCGTCCGTTGGTATAGGTCCAGCTAGGGGCGGGCATGTGGATTTATACCCGTGCGCATCGGGGCAACTTCAGGGCGTGACCAAGACGGGCCGCCACATGCGACAAGCCGCCACATGCGACAAGATGGGCCGCCACATGCGAACGGCGCCCCCGGAGGGGGCGCCGTCACAATGCACTGTCCGCCGCGGGTACCAGGCGTGCACCTCTCCTTTGCTGGCCAGGCCGTCGCCTCCGCCTGCGCCGGTGTGGGCGCTAGAACGTCTCCGTCGTTCCTGGCCGGCAAGCCTCTCGTGGCTGTTCGCGCGTGGGTTCCCGGCTTTCGTGCCCGGACGTTTCGGTGTCCGTGACTCCTTTTTACGACGAACGGCAGGACTTGAAAAGGCCTTGACGTAATCAATTCGTGACATCGATCGATGGCTCTGTTCACATGTCGTGAACTGGTGGTTTAGCGAATGGGTGATGCGGCGCACGGGAATCACCGGCGGCCTGAGCGGCCGCGCGCTGGCTCCGGGAAGGACAGGACTGGCCAGCCACGCCCGGCCGCGACCCGCCGCAGCGCCCGGTCGGGATTGACCGCGACCGGGTGACCTACGGCTTCCAGCATCGGCAGGTCGGTAATGGAGTCGCTGTAGGCGTAGCAGCCAGTCAGGCGGTAGCCGCGCTCGGCCGCCAGCTCACGCATCCTCGCCGCCTTCGCCTCACCGTAGGCGTAGAAGGCAACGTCGCCGGTGTAACGGCCGTCGGCGATCACCATTTGCGTCGCGATCACCGTATCGGCCCCGAGCAGAGCCGCGATCGGATCGACGACCTCATGGCCCGACGCACTGACGACGATGACGTCCCGGCCCGCCGAGCGGTGCCCGGACACAAGTGGCCGGGCCTCGGCGTACACGTGCGGGACGATGATCTCCTCCAGGTTCGCCCGGACGATCTCACGCACCCGCTCCGCCTGCCAGCCGCGGCAGAGCTGGCTCGCCTGGGTGCGGATGCGCTCCATCCTTTCGTGATCAGCTCCGACCCGTTTGAACACGGCCTGGGCAAAGGAGCCGCGGATCATCGCCGAGCGGGAGATCAGGCCGTCGCGGTAGAAGGGACGGGTGAACGCCAGCGTGCTTGATCTCGAGATGAGGGTCTTGTCGAGGTCAAAGAATGCGGCACTGCTTCTCGTCATCTCTCCGGCCGTGCTATAGAGATCTGTCCTCGCTCGCGCTATCCAGATCGCGCGGCTTATGTTCTAATTTTCTTGCGGAAGGTCCTTCGTTGTCCCGATTGGTCTTCGCAAGCCCGTTTCAAGCTAAGCTTTACTAGAAGCCGGTTCGGCTCCTCCCCCCCAGGGCCGGACCGTGCGGCGGCCCCCGCTCTCCCCCCCGGCGGGGGCCGCCCCCCTTTTTCCGCTGGTGCCGGCCCCGTTGAGGCCGGCCCCGTTGAAGCCGGCCCCGGGCTCACCGCTGTTGAGCAGCGTGTGCAGCAGGGCCAGCGCCCCGGTCTTGGACAGCGGATTGTTCCCGTTCCCGCACTTCGGCGACTGAATGCACGAGGGGCAGCCGGCTTCACACTCGCAAGAGGCGATCGCCTGGCGGGTGGCCGTCAGCCAGGCCGCTGCGGCGTCGTAGCCCCGTTCGGCGAATCCGGCCCCGCCCTCGTGCCCGTCGTAGACAAACACGGTCAGCCGCCCGGTCGCGGGATGCAGGTCGGTGGAGACACCGCCGATGTCCCAGCGATCGCACGTCGCGAACAACGGGAGCAGGCCGATGGACGCATGCTCGGCGGCGTGCGCGGCCCCCGGCAGGTCCACCCCGGCGGCGGACAGCCGTCCGGCCTGCGCAGCAGAAATCGTCCACCACATCGCGCGGGTGCACAGCGTCCGGGGCGGCAGGTCCAGCGGAGTCTCACCCAGCGAGCGGCCGCTGTCGGCCCGGCGCCGCGTATACGAGGTGACCTGCCGGGTGACCTCGACATCGCCGAAACACACCCGTGCCTCGCCCCACTCCATCTGCCGCCGCTGGCCGATCACCTCGATGTCGGTCACCTGCCGGGCCGAGGTCACGTACCCGGGATCACCGAGGCCGACCAGAGCGGCCCCGTCCGCCAGATCCAGCGTGCTGACCAGGTAGGTATCGCCCTGGTGCAGGTAGGTGGCGCCGTCGTGCGCGAGGACGTGGGCGGATGGCTCGTCCACCGTGCCGACGAGCCGGCCGGTGCTTTCCTCCACGATCTTGACGGGCTCCGCGCCCGTGCCGCGCAGGCTGGTCATCCGGGCCGCGTGCGCGCGGCGGGTCCAGTACCAGCCGGACGGGCGCCGGCGCAGCAGGGAACGGCGGCATAGATCGCCGGCCACGGTGGCGGCCCCCGGGCCGAACAGCGCGAGGTCCGCGTCGGTGAGCGGCAGTTCGGCCGCCGCCGCGCACAGGTGCGGCGCCAGGACGTAGGGGTTCTCCGGATCGAGCACGGTCGCCTCGACCGGTGAACGCAGGATCTCCGGATGATGGACCAGATAGGTATCGAGTGGGTCGTCCCGGGCGATCAGGACCGCGACCGCGCTGGTACCCCGCCGCCCGGCCCGGCCCGCCTGCTGCCAGAGCGACGCCTTCGTGCCCGGCCACCCGGCGATGAGGACCGCGTCCAGGCCGGTGATGTTGATGCCCACCTCCAGGGCCGTCGTGGTGGCCAGGCCGGTGAGGCGGCCCCCGCGCAGCGCTGCCTCGACGCCGCGCCGGTCCTCGGCCAGATAACCCGACCGGTACGCCGCTACGCGGCTGGCGTAGTCGGCGGCCCCCTGCTCGGTGAGGAGGCGTTTGGCGTGCAGCGCCACGGCTTCAGCGCCCCGGCGTGAGCGGATGAACGCCAGCGTCGCGACATCCTCGCGGACCAGGCCGGCGAGGAGTTCGGCCGCCTCGGCCGTGGCCGTCCGGCGCACCGGCGCGCCCGTTTCACCGCGGGCCTCCGTCAGCGGCGGCTCCCACATGGCGAACGACACCGGCCCGTGCGGCGATCCGTCGGCGGTGACTTCCTCGGCCTCCAGGCCGGTCAGCCGGCGCGCGGTCTCCCCGGGCTGCGCCGCGGTGGCCGAGGCCAGCAGGAAGACCGGGCGCGCGTCCCGGGCGTGGTGCGCGGCCACCCGGCGCAGCCTGCGCAGCACGTGTCCCACGTGGGAGCCGAAGACCCCCCGGTAGCCGTGGCATTCGTCGATGATCACGTAGCGCAGGCGGCTCAAGAACCCTGACCACCGCCGATGGTGGGGTAGCAGCATGTAGTGCAGCATGTCCGGATTGGTCAGCAGGTAATTGGCGTGCGAACGAGCCCAGGCGCGTTCTCCCGCGCTGGTGTCACCGTCCAGGGTGGCCGCCCGGACGCCGGGCAGCCCGAGGCCCCGGATCGCGGCCAGCTGATCGGCGGCCAGGGCCTTGGTGGGTGCGATATACAGCGCCGTGCCGCCTTCACCGATCCCGGTCAGGGCCGGTAGCAGGTAGCCGAGTGATTTCCCGGAGGCGGTGCCCGTCGAGATGATCACGTTCCGGCCGGCCCGCGCGTGATCGGCCGCCGTGACCTGATGGGACCACGGCACGGCGACCCCGCGCCGCCCGAACGCCGCGGTGACCTCATCTGGGACCCAGTCCGGCCAGGCCGCCGGGACCCCGGGCCGGGCCGGTATCTGCTCGAGATGGAGCAGCCGGCCGGTCCGCTGGCCCTCCCGCAGCATGCCGAAGGCGGTGCCCGCCTCGCGCCCCACGGGCCCGGTACGGTCACCGCCCGGTGCATCGGGAGCCGCGTACAGGGAGCGTATTCCGGTACGCCTGGTACCGCCGCCAGGGGCGGCGGACCAGGCCACGCGTGGGTCCCGCTCAGGCAGCGGCTCGTTCGGGAGCGGCGTGATCGAAGCCACGTTTCAGTGCCTCATCTGTCGTCGCGGCGTGCCCGGCACATGGATTTCGTATAGACATGACACCGGAGCGTGGTTGAATGCCCCGAGGATCATCCCGCGTCCCGGGTCCGCCGGATAACGCGGCAGGGCGGGACGCTGAGACGACGACTGCATGGCGCTGGAGGATTTTGTGGAACTGAAGCTAGGTCACCACACACAGGACGGCATCGAGGTCGTCGATGTTGAGGGTGAGATCGACGTGTACACCGCACCGCGGCTCCGGGAGCTGCTAATCGACCTGGTCAATAAGAACAACTACAACCTGGTCGTGAACATGGAGAGGGTCGAGTTTCTCGACTCTACAGGTCTGGGTGTCCTCGTTGGGGGACTTAAGCGCGTGCGCGCCTACGACGGTTCCCTCGACCTGGTCTGCACTCAGGAGCGGATCCTCAAGATCTTCCGCATCACGGGGCTCACGAAGGTCTTCGGCATTCACGACACCGTGGACGAGGCCATCGCCGCCCGCAAAGCCGAGAAGTAGCCTGCGGCGGCTGACTCATTCCTGATGGCCACCGTAGAAGTCACGTTCACGCCGCTGCCCGCGCACGTCCGCACGGCACGACTGGTCGCCACCGCCGTCGCCCGCCGCAGCGGCGTGGCGGAGACCCTGCTGGACGAGGTACGCCTCGCCGTCGGCGAGGCATGTTCGCGGGCGGTGGAAGCACACCGGCGCTATTGCCCCGCCGAACCGGTCCGGATCGAGCTGACCGACCTGGGCGGGCGTTTCGAGGTCGTGGTGACCGACGCCGCTCCCCCGGACGCCGGGCCGGACGCGAGCGGGTTTGCCCCGGTGATGGACACGGCGGCCGTGTCGGCCACGAACGGCGGCCCGGCGCCCTTCCACCCGGTGCCCGCGGAGACGAGGGACGGCGCGTTCCCGGCTGCGTTCGGGCTCGCCGTCATCTCGGGACTGGCCGACGACGTACAGGTCTCGTCGACCGAATCCGGGCTCAGCGTGCGGATGAGCTGGCCCGCCTCGCCGACGGCCGGGTAGCCATCCCGTTTGCCACATAGCTGATCCGGGAACTATCGGTTCAGCTATGTTTTTATTACGGGTACGTCGCGAAACGGTTAAGAACCACTCTGTCTTTACCATTGACGTCCCGCCTGCGTAGACTCCCGCCACTGTCTTGGTGGCACTACTCAGTGCATGCGCCACCTGTCCTGGCGCCGGATGCGGCTGACCACCGCTCCGGGCGTGCGCCGGTGCTCGGCTGATGCGGCTAAGCAACCGCACGGTCCGCCTGTACCGGGCACGATGCCAGGCTTGAGGGTCAAGGAGGACACGAATTGACAAGGTTTAACGCCGTTGCGGCGGGGGCCGGGCCCGTGAACGTGACGGGCGGGAACCTGGTGCTGATCTGCATCGCCGGTGTCGTCGCGCTGCTGGCTCTGGGAGTGGCCCTGCGGCTGGTACGCGAGGTGCTGGCCGCCAGCAAGGGCACCGAGAAGATGCAGGAAATTGCGCTGGCGGTGCAGGAAGGCGCGGCCGCCTACCTCCGGCGCCAGTTCAGGACGCTCAGCTTTTTTGTCTTGCCAATCTTCTTCATCCTGCTGGTGCTGCCCGCGGACGGCGGCGCCGGGGTGCGCTGGGGCCGCAGCGCCTTCTTCCTGGTCGGGGCGTTGTTCTCCGGCCTGACCGGCTTTACGGGCATGTCGCTGACGGTGCGCGGCAACGTCCGGGTCGCGGCGGCCGCCCGGGAGGACGGCCATGACCGCGCGATGCGGATCGCCTTCCGGACCGGCGGGGTCGCGGGCATGTTCACCGTCGGATTGGGCCTGCTGGGCGCGACGATCGTGGTGCTCATCTACCGGTCCAACGCCCCCCAGGTGCTGGAGGGCTTCGGCCTCGGCGCGGCGCTGCTGGCGATGTTCATGCGGGTCGGCGGCGGCATCTACACCAAGGCGGCTGACGTCGGCGCCGACCTGGTCGGCAAGGTCGAGCAGGGCATCCCCGAGGACGACCCGCGCAACGCCGCGACGATCGCCGACAACGTGGGGGACAACGTGGGCGACTGCGCGGGCATGGCGGCCGACCTGTTCGAGTCCTACTCGGTCATGCTGGTGGCCTCGCTGATCCTCGGCAAGGTCGCGTTCGGCAATGACGGCCTGGTCATCCCGCTGTTCTTCCCGGCCATCGGTATTATCACCGCCGTCATCGGCATCTTCGTGGTCCGGCCGCGGGCCGGTGACCGCAGCGGGATGAGCGCGATCAACCGGGGCTTCTTCGTCTCGGCGATCCTCTCCGTGATCGGCGTGGCGATCGCCTGCTTCACCTACCTGCCGGACAAGTTCAGCAAGCTCAAGGGCATCACCGACACCGGCATCCTGCACCACGGCAGCGACCCGCAGTGGATCGCCTTCGGGGCGGTGCTGATCGGCATCGTCCTGGCCAGCGCCATCCAGCTGCTGACCGGGTACTTCACCGAGACCAACCGCAAGCCGGTCCGCGACATCGGGGAGAGTTCGCTCACCGGCGCGGCCACCGTCATCCTGTCCGGCATCTCGACCGGCCTGGAGTCCGCGGTCTACGCCGGGCTGCTGATCGCGGGCGCGGTCTTCGGCGGGTTCCTGCTCGGCACGGGGAACGCCACCATCGCGCTGTTCGCGGTGGCCATGGCGGGCATCGGGCTGCTGACCACCGTCGGCGTCATCGTCTCGATGGACTCCTTCGGCCCGGTCACCGACAACGCCCAGGGCATCGCGGAGATGTCCGGGGACGTCGAGGGCGAGGGCGCGCAGATCCTCACCCAGCTGGACGCGATCGGGAACACCACCAAGGCGATCACCAAGGGCATCGCGATCGCGACCGCGGTGCTCGCCGCGACGGCCCTATTCGGCTCGTTCCGCACAACGGTCGTGACGGCTCTGGGCAAGGCGGGGGGGTCGTTCAGCCTTTCGGTCGATCACCCCAACGTCCTGGTCGGGGTGATCATCGGCGCCGCCGTGGTGTTCATGTTCTCCAGCCTGCTGATCATGGCGGTCGGCCGGGCCGCCCAGCGAGTGGTCCTGGAGGTCCGCAACCAGTTCCGCACCCACCCGGGGATCATGGACTACACCGAGAAGCCCGAATACGGGCGGGTGGTGGACATCTGCACCCGGGACTCGCTGCGTGAGCTGGTCACCCCGGGCCTGCTCGCGGTGCTGACCCCGATCGCGATCGGTTTCGCGTTCGGCTACGCACCGCTGGGCTCGTTCCTGGCCGGCGCCATCGCGGCGGGAGTCCTGATGGCGGTGTTCCTGGCCAACTCCGGCGGGGCCTGGGACAACGCCAAGAAGCTGGTCGAGGACGGTAACTACGGCGGCAAGGGCTCCGCCGCGCACGAGGCCACCATCATCGGTGACACCGTGGGCGACCCGTTCAAGGACACCGCCGGCCCGGCCATCAACCCGCTGCTCAAGGTGATGAACCTGGTCTCGCTGCTGATCGCGACCAGTGTCGTCAAGTACAGCAGCAACGTGGGCCTGCGGACCGGTATCGCGCTCGCGGCCGTGATCATCATCGTCGGCGCGGTCGTGATCTCCAAGCGGCGCTCGGCCGAACTGGACGCCGGCGCCGACGCCGTGAGCGCGACGGAAGCCGCCGCGCCCATCGCGGGCACCGGCCAGGATGCGGTCAGCGCGCCGGGGATCCCGGGCGTGACGACCGGTCCCGATGGCCAGGGCGCCTCAACCGCCCAGGGGGTCCCGACGTCCGACTCCTGACCGGACCGGACAACGCCACTGGGGCGGGCACGCGCGATCGGCGCGCGTGCCCGCCCCGTGGCGTGCGGCGGGCGGGGCCGCACCTCGCGGCGTTTCCGCCCGCGATGTCAGGGCTCCGCGATGTCAGGGCTCCGCGATGTCGGCGGCTTCCACCTCATCGCTGGAGATGCCCAGCAGGTACAGAACCGTGTCCAGGTAGGGGAGGGTCAGCGCGGTATCGGCCGCGTCGCGGACGGCCGGTTTGGCGTTGAACGCGATCCCCAGCCCCGCCTGGGCGATCATGTCCAGGTCGTTGGCGCCATCGCCGACCGCGACCGCCTGAGTCAGCGGAACGCCGGCGCGAGCGGCGAACCGCCGCAGCGCCGACGCCTTCCCGGGCCGGTCGATGACGGGGCCGCGCAGTCGCCCGGTCAGCTTGCCGTCCGCGATATCCAGCACGTTGGCGGCCACGTAATCGATGCCCAGCTCGGCGGCCAGCGGGTCGATGATCTGGGTGAAACCGCCGCTGACGATCCCGCACCGGTAGCCGAGCCGCTTGAGCGTCCTGATCAGCGTGCGGGCCCCGGGCGTGAGCCGGAGCTGGTGCCGGACGTCGTCGAGCACCTCTTCGCTGAGCCCGGCGAGCAGGGCCACCCGTTCCCGCAGGGACGCTTCAAAGTCCAGCTCACCGCGCATCGTGGCCTCGGTGACCTTCGCTACCTCCTCGGCACAGCCGGCCCGCGCGGCGAGCAGGTCGATGACCTCGTCGCGGATCAGCGTTGAGTCGACGTCCATGACGATCAGCCGCATGGCCCGCCGCTGCAGCCCGCCCCGCTGCACGGCCACGTCCACCTGCTGCTGCGCCGCCTCGTGGGATAGCTCCGTCCGCAGCGAGGCGGGATCGGCACCGGACACGTCCATCTCGATGCAGGTCACCGGGTTCTGGGCGAGCCGGGTAATCCGGTCGATATTGGCTCCGCTGGCCGCGATGCGGCCGGCGATGGCGGCGACGGCCCCGGGAGACAGCGGGCTGCCGAGCAGGGAGACGTGCAGCCGTCCCCGCCGTCGCGGTGCGGCGAGTGAGCTGGCGGTGATCTCCGCGTCCAGGCCCAGCTCGGCGGCCAGCGCGGTGACCTGCCGGTGAATGGCGGTCAGGTCCGGTGGCCCGGCGGGCGCGCACAGCACTCCCAGCACCAGCCGTCCCAGGATGACCACCTGCTCGATGTCGAGCACGGTCAGGTCATGTCCGGTCAGCGCGGTGAACAAGCGCGACGTGACGCCCGGCTGGTCCCGGCCGGTCAGGGTGATCAGCAGCGTGGTACGGGTGGTATTCATCGCGCGAGCAACGCTACCTGGCCGGCCTCGCTACCGAGCACCCCCTACGGGAGCAGCAGATGCACGTCGCCGAACTCGTGCCACAGGTACCGGGCGCCGGCGGCCGCCGCGTAGCGGCAGATGGGTCCCGGGACGCATCCCCGGCGGGGGCGGCCTGGGCGCGCTGACCACCCGGGAACGCGAGGTGCTCAATCAGATTGCGCGCGGCCTGTCCAACCGGGAGATCGGCCGCCTGCTGCACGTGTCCGAAAAGACCGTTAAGACCCACGTCAGCTCGGTCCTGGCCAAGCTGGGTGTGCAGGACCGGACCCAGGCCGCGGTATACGCGGTCCGGCATTCGGGGCGTGAATGACGTCACCCACCGGGTTTTCTTTCTCCTCGGGTCGTGAACCCGGTGAGCGTAGACGATGATTGTTTCCGGGGCCTGGCGGGGGCTCGTCCGCGCCCGCGACGGTACCCGGCGTAGGTTCGGTATGGGTGCTGGCGGCTCGCCGTGCCGGAGAAGGAGGGGACCAGAATGTCCGACGAGGTCGTGCGGTTGCGCGGCGTGGGCGTCCGGCGGGAGACGTCGATGCTGCTGCGCAACGTCGACTGGACCGCACACGAGGACGAACGCTGGATTCTGATCGGCCCGAACGGCGCGGGCAAGACGACCCTCCTTCAGGTCGCCGCGACGACGCTGTTCCCCACCGAGGGCACGGTGGACGTCCTGGGCGAGCGGCTGGGCGACGTGGATGTCTTCGACCTGAGGCCCCGGATCGGCATGGCGAGCGCATCGCTGGCAGAGAAGGTGCCGCCGAGTGAGAAGGTCATCGACCTGGTCCTCACCGCCTCGTACGCGATTCTGGGGCGGTGGAAGGAAGAGTACGAGTCGTCTGACGTCACACGAGCGGTGGAGCTGCTGGACGCGCTCGGGTGCGCTCACCTGATCCGGCGCCGGTTCGCGACTTTGTCCGAGGGGGAGCGCAAGCGCGTGCAGATCGCGCGGGCACTGATGCCCGATCCCGAACTGCTGCTGCTCGACGAGCCGGCCGCTGGCCTGGACCTGGGCGGCCGCGAGGACCTGGTACGCCGCCTGTCGACGCTGGCCCGTGACACCAAGGCGCCCATGATGGTGCTGGTTACGCACCACGTGGAAGAGGTGCCCGACGGGTTCACCCACGCGATGCTGCTGCGCCGCGGATCCGTCCTGGCCGCGGGCCCGATCGCTGAGGTCTTCACCGAGCGGAACCTGTCGAAGTGCTTCGGTGTGCCGCTTCAGGTCGAGTACCGGCACGCGCGCTGGGCGGCGCGGGCGGTCCAGCCCTGAGCGTTACCCTGCCCGAGGCCATCGCGGTCTTTGCCGCGGGAGTGGCCGCCGGGGGCATCAACGCCGTCGTTGGCTCCGGCTCCCTGATTACCTTCCCCACCCTGCTCGCCTTCGGTGTGTCCCCGATCACCGCCAACGTGTCCAATAATGTGGGGCTCGTCCCCGGCGGGGCCAGCGGGGCGTACGGCTACCGCAAGGAACTCGCCGGACAGTGGGGGCGGCTGCTGCGGCTCGGCACCGCGTCCGTGCTGGGTTCGGCGGCCGGTGCGATCCTCCTGCTGAAGCTCCCGGCCGGGACCTTCAAGGTGATCGTTCCAGCGCTGATCCTGATCGCCTGCGTTCTGGTCATCCTGCAGCCCAGGCTGAATGGCTGGCTGGCCTCGCGCCGCCGTGAGGGAAGCCAGCATGGTGGCCCGGTCCTCTGGGCCGGGGTGTGCGCATCCGGGGTCTACGGCGGTTACTTCGGTGCCGCGCAGGGTGTCCTGATGATCGGTCTGCTCGGCATCTTCCTCGATGAGCCGCTGCAGCGGATCAACGCCTTGAAGAACCTGCTCACGTTCGTCGTCAACGGGGTCGCGGCGATCGTGTTCATCGCCCTCGCTCACGTCAACTGGATTCTGGCCGGGCTGATCGCCGTTGGATCTACCATCGGTGGCCTGGTCGGCGCGCGGTACGGCCGCCGGCTGCCGCCGATAGCGCTGCGTATCCTCGTGGTGATCATTGGCCTGGTCTCGGCCGTCAAGCTGATCTTTTTCCCGTGAGCCCGGCTGGCACCGCCCGCTGGCACCGCCGGCTGGCACCGCCGGCCGCTAGAGCCGCGGCTGCACCTGGACCACACCGTCGTCGGTGATCCGGCACAGGAACGACGGCTGCCGTGCGGTCGCGGGCCCGTGCACCACCGAGCCGTCCGCGACCCGGAACGTGCTGCCGTGCCACGGGCACGTCACGCAGTCGCCGTCCGGGGCGCCGTCCGGGGCGCCGTCGGGGTCACTGACCGTGCGGCCCTGATGGAGCGGGCCGCCGAGGTGGGCGCAGTGGTCGGACAGCACGCTGACCTGGGGGCCGCGCCGCAGTACGAACAGGCTCAGGTAGCCCAGCTGGCGCCGCACCGGCCGGCCGTCCGGGAGCTCGTGGATCCGGCACAGCTCATGCCAGCCGAGCCCCGCGAGATGGCCGATGGGCTCGGCATGGCTGGCCCCTGCGCCGAGGCGCAGCGCCAGGTGGCCGCCGAGGTAACCGCCGATCGTCGCGGCGGTCAGGCCGCCCGCGGATAGCAGCTTGCCGACCCGGCCGAGTCCGCTCGCCCTCGCGATGAGCGACGCGCTGAACAGCGTGGCCGCGCAGGCCCCGGACGCCGCGTGGACCAGGCCGACCCGTTGCTGGTGGCGATGCAGTGCGGACCAGTCGGCCAGACCGGTCGCGGTGGCCGGCAGAGAGCTGGCCAGGCCGGCGGCGATCAGCGTCCGGACCGCCCGTTCGGTACCGGGAAACAGGTCGAGCAGGGCGGCCGACGTCCAGCAGCCCAGCGGCAGCCGCACCAGGGCCGGGTGGGCCGGCTGGCCGAACGGGACGCCGTGCAGGGCGTCCGCCCGCGGCCCCGGCGGCAGAGCGCGGACCACGCCGTCGGACAGTGACCGGACTGCGGCGTCCAGGGCCGGGGCCCGCTCGATGCGCTCGGCGACCTCGACGGGACGGGGGAACGGGAAGCGCCGGCGGGGGCCCTCTTCCGGCACTGGCTTCACATGACTACCGCGGGCGAACAGTCTGGACAGGGGTCGGCTCACATGTGGTTCGTACCCGCTCCGGGGGCGCGTTTACCTCACGGAATCATGTTGGTGCAGGCAGCAGGATGCCGCGGCGCACGGCGTCGGAGACGAGGCTGCGCGCGTACTGGCCCAGTTCCGGCGAGCCGTCCTCGACCAGCCGGGCCCTCTCCAGCACCTGGTCCGCGGTGATGCCGTTGGCCTGCCACGTCTTCCCGCCCGCCGCGTAGTTGGCGATCAGGGGCTGAAGACGGTCGAGGGCGCGGGCGAACCGGGCCTCGGGGGTGATCCGCTGCTCGAACTCGTCCCAGAGTGCGCGCAGCGCGGCGCCCTGCTCCAGGGGCAGCAGCCCGAACAGGCGGTCGGCCGCGGCGCGCTCGGCGATCGCCTGGCGGCGCTGCGCGGCCTCGTCGGCGTACACGTAGAGGTCCCCGGCGTCGATCTCCACCAGGTCGTGCAGCACGACCATGGCGCTCACCTTGCCCAGGTCGGTCCCGGGCGGCGCGTGCTCGCCGAGGACCAGCGCCATCAGGGCCAAGTGCCAGGAGTGCTCCGCCGAGTTCTCCCGCCGCGAGCCGTCGTTCAGCGTGCTGCGCCGCAGGACGCTCTTGAGCCGGTCGGCCTCGAGCACGAAACGGAGCTGGCTGTCCAGAGGGTCCATGCCTCCCATCTGACCAGCCGCACCGCCGGGACGGCAAGCCGCAGCTACCCGGCGGTGCCTTCGGTGATGGCGGCGTCGACCTCGGCCGTCCGCGAGGCGAACTCCGCGGCATACTCCCGCTCCATGCGCTCGGCGACCTGCTCGTCGTCGCGCATCAGCGCCTCGAGGTCCGACTTGGCCGCGTCGAGCACCCCCAGGTCGGCGTAGGCGTGCTGGACCTTCGGGCCCCACAGCCCGATGTCCTTGACGCACGGCACGATCCGGCTGAACAGCAGCGTGCGGAACATCTGCTGAACCGGTGAGTTCTCGGTGAACTCCAGGCACTCGGCCATGTCGAAGCCCATCCGCTCCCACACCTCCTGAGAGCGGAAACGGTTGCGCATCAGGTAGCAGCCCTCGACGACGAATTCCTCGCGGTCGGCCCGTTCGGCGTCGGTGAGCTGAGCGTAGTAGTCGCGCAGTGCCAGCCGGCCGAACGCCACATGCCGCGCCTCGTCCTGCATGACAAAGGCCAGCATCTGCTTGACCAGCGGATTGGTGGCCACGTCGCGGTGCACGCCGAAGGCGGCCAGGGCCAGCCCCTCGATCAGCACCTGCATGCCCAGGTAGGGAAAGTCCCAGCGGGAATCGTTCAGCGCGTCGGCCAGCAGCTTGGCCAGGTCGTCGTTGATCGGGTAGTACAGGCCGAGCTTTTCCCGCATGAACCGGGAGAACAGCTCGACGTGCCGGGCCTCGTCCATCGCCTGGGTGGCCGCGTAGAACTTGGAGTCCATGTCCGGGACGGACTCCACGATCCGCGCCGCCACCGTCAGCGCGCCCTGCTCGCCGTGCAGGAACTGGCTGAACAGCCACGAGGACAGGTGGTGGGCGAGTTCGTCGCGTTCGGCCTGGGACAGCTTCTCCCACTGCGCCGAGCCATAGATGGGGATGAGCTCTTCGGACATGCCCATCACGTTGGCGTGGTCGACCGGGATCGACCAGTCGATCCGCTTGGCCGCGTCCCACTGCTTGTCCTTACCGCGCTGGTAGAGGCTCAGCAGCCGGTCGCGGCCCTCGTCGTACTCCCAGGAGAACCGGGTGAAACCGGCCGCCGGGACGTCCCACGTTCCCGGCGGAACGGGCGTCGTGTAGTGATCGTAGGTGCTCACGCGGGCCTCCTCGGCTCCTGGTCTGCGGCGCAGCCGCCCCCGGTTTCATTACTAACCAGTAATCACCCGGCGCGCAATACTCAAGGCGCCGGACTGGCTCGCCGTGACACCCGCCATTCCGGACGGACATAGCGGGAGCGGTTCCCGGCCAAGTGCCCGGGCCGGTCAGACCTGGAAGCGGTAGCCCATTCCCGGCTCGGTAAGCAGGTAGCGCGGGCGAGACGGCTCGGGCTCCAGTTTGCGTGCCCACGGCGAACAGCGCGGCGAGGGCCGCTGCCAGCGCGTACGCTGCCGGGATCCCGTTTCGTCCCTTGCGTAGAGTCATCGTGCTGCCATTCGACCGCCGCTCCGGCCGAAAATTGATGATCTTGATCGATCCTAACGCCCAGCTCACGGGTATTTGACGGGGTGCTAGCGGATGTCGCCAGGGCCGCCGCTTAGCCTTGAGGGGCCTGCTCGTGGTCACGACGGTCACCGGCGGTCCTACCCGCGCGTGCGGGACGGCGAAAAGCCGGCCTGACGGCAGGAGAGATGGAGGCGGAATCTAGTGGCCGTTCGTAAGGCGGCGGGACTGCTCGGCGGCGGAGACCGCCTTCCGGATACCTACTGGTACTCGGTGAAGCGCCGCATGCTCGGGTCCCCGCTCGTCAACGACCAGCTCAGCGAGCAACGGCTGTCCAAGACGCTCGCGCTCGGCGTGCTGTCCCCGGACGGCATCTCCTCCTCGGCCTACGGCACCGAGGAGATCCTCATCGAGCTGATGCCGATCTTCGGTCTCGCCGCCTTCGCCGTGCTCATCCCGATGACCGGGGTGATCTTGTTCGTCATGCTGCTCGTGGTGCTCTCCTACCGCGAGGTGGTCATGGTCTACACCCGGGCCGGCGGCTCCTACGTGGTGGCCAGGGAGAACTTCGGGCCGCGGATCGCGCAGGTCGCCGCGGTCGCGCTGCTGATCGACTACGTGGTCACGGTGGCCGTGCAGGTCGCGGCGGGCACCGCGGCCGTCGCCTCCACGTTTCCCGCGATCGGCCCCTACAGCAAGGAAATAACGATCGGCATCATCCTGCTGATGTGCTTCGGCAACCTGCGCGGCATCCGGGAGGCGGGCAAGGTCTTCGCGCTGCCCACCTACCTGTTCACCGCCTCGATCGTCCTGATGATCGTGGTCGGGCTCATCCGGGCGGCGGCCGGCACGTTGCACCAGCAGAACGTGCACCAGGTACACGGGCTTTTCCCCGTCGGGGCCGGTCCCTCGGCCTGGACGACGTTCGCGCTCATCTACGCGCTGCTGAAGTCGTTCGCCAACGGCGGCTCGTCGCTGACCGGCATCGAGGCGGTCTCCAACGCGGTCAGCGCGTTCAAGCCGCCCGAGGGCATCAACGCCCGCCGGGTCCTGGTGACGGAGGGCGTGATCCTGGGCACGCTGGTGGCCGGCATCTCCGGGCTGGCGTACCTGACCCACGCCGCCCCGTACAGGGTCGGCTACCCGACCGTGATATCCCAGGAAGCGGACATGGTGTTCGGCTCCGCCGGGCACTTCATGTTCTACGTGGTGCAGGCGGCCACCGCGCTGATCCTCTACACCGGCGGCAACACCAGCTTCAACGGCTTCCCGTTCCTGACCAGCTTCGTGGCCGAGGACTCGTTCCTGCCCCGCTGGATGATGAAGCGCGGCCAGCGGCTGGTCTTCTCCAACGGCATTCTCGTGCTCACCGTGCTGTCGGTGGCGCTGATCGCGGTCGTCGGCGCGAACGTGAACGCCCTCGTCCCGTTCTACGCGATCGGCGTGTTCACCGCGTTCTCCATGGCCGGGTTCGGCATGGCCAGATACCACACCAGGCGCAAGGAACCGGGCTGGCGGCGCAAGCGGGTCATCAACTTCTCCGCCGGGGTGCTGACGTCGATCGTGGTGGTCATCTTCGCGTGGGTGAAGTTCACGTCGGGCGCGTGGCTGATCCTGGTCATCTTCCCGATCGGGGTCTTCGCGCTGATCCGGCTCAACCGGCAGTACCGTGCCGAGGCCTCGGTGCTGGAGAACATCGGCGACCGGCGGGCCGCCGGGGTGGCGCCGCGCCAGCCGAACTACACCCGCCGGGTGGTGCTCGTGTTCGTGGACAGCATGGACCTGGCCACGCTGGCCGCGCTGCGCTACGCGCGGAGCCTGCGGCCGACCTCGCTGCGTGCGGTGCACTTCGTCATCGACAGTGCCCACGCAGAACGGCTGCGCGAGCGCTGGGTGCGGTTCGGGCAGGACGTGCCGTTCGAGATGATCGACACGCCGGACCGCAGGCTCACGCACGCTTCGCAGGAACTGGTGCAGCGGGAGACCGACCAGCCCGGTACCCAGGTCACGGTGGTGCTGCCGAGGCGCAGTTTCGCCCCGCTCATCGGCCGGCTGCTGCACGACCATACCGCCGACAAGATCGCCGCAGCGGTCAGCCGGATCCCGGACGCGGCCGCGACGATCATCCCGTTCGACGTGGATAGCCGGGTCCGGATCCTGCAGGAACGGCACGTTGCCCGGGGCACCGCGACCACGGACGCCGACGCGGCGAGCGAGCAGGCCACCGCGGCGGGTGGCCGTCGGAGCCTCACCAGCGAGCCCGCCGAACGGGCCGCCGGCGAGAGCCCGGGCGGGGCCGGGCGGCAGCCCGCCCCGGCCACGCCGGGAGCCAGCGAGCCGGTGTCGGCGTCGGCGGACGAGGCGGGCGGGCAGGCCGGCGGAGGTCCGGACAGGAACGCGGGCGGCCCGGTCGGCCGGACCACGGAAGGCCAGGCCGCTGGCAGTACGGAGGTCACGCCGATCGGCTCGCTGGGCGGGCCGGGCAAGGCCACCGTGGAGGGACGCGTTATCACCATGGCCATCCGGCCGGTGGAGCGGAACTCCGTCCTGGCGTGCGAGATTGCCGACGAGACGGGCACCCTGACCGCGCTGTTTTACGGGCGGAAGCAGATCCCGGGAGTGGACTGCGGCGGCAGGCTGCGGCTGCACGGCACCGTGGGGATGCGCGCCGGCATGCCGGTGATGATCAACCCAACCTACGAACTGCTCAGATAGGTCGCTCCTGCGGTGTACGCCGACGACGAGATGCCATCCCACCGCCCGGAAGTGCCGGAAACGCGCGGCGTGAAGTGATGCCCGGCGGTCAGCCACCTGATGTTTACCTTGAGCTGCCAAGGTGAAACGGAGCAGCGGGCGTCCATACCCCGGATGATCCGAATAACGCTGCGCATGGACCATGATCGTGGGGGGAAACCACGATCCCAAAGAGGAACGGCGATGACGACAACCCCGCCTGCCGCCCCAGCGCCGGGAGCGCCGCAGGACACGGTGCGCCTGTCCGGACTGCTCGGGCGCCCGCTCGTAGACCGGAGCGGGCAATCCATCGGGCGCCTGTCCGATGTGATCGCCCGGCTGCGCGGAGACGACTATCCGCTGGTCACCGGTCTGGTCGCCTCGGTCGGCGGGCGCGAGGTGTACGTGCCCATCGAGCAGGTCGGCAACTTCGACGCCGACGTGCTGCGGCTGACCAGCGCCCGGCTGGACCTGCGGCGCTTCGAGCGGCGGCCCGGCGAGGTGCTGCTGAAGCGTGACGTGCTGGGTCACCGGCTGATCGACGTGGAGGCCGCGCGCCTGGTCCGGGCGGCCGACGTCGAGCTCGAGCGCCGGAATAGTGACCGGGTGGTGGTTGGCGTGGACACGCGCCGCCGTCCCCCGCGGCTGCTCAGGGCCCTGCACGTCGGCGGGTCCGGCGCTCAGGACGCGGGCGGCCAGGAACACTTCCGGGACTGGAAGACCTTCGAGCCGCTGATCGGTCACGCGAGCAGTGCGCTGCTGCGCGGCCCGTTCGGCCGCATCAGGAGGCTGAAGCCGGCCCAGATCGCCGACCTGCTGGAAGATGCCTCCAAGGACGAGGAAAACGAGATCCTCGGGCAGGTTCACGCGGACCCCGAGCTGGAGGCGGACGTCTTCGAGGAGCTCGACGAGGACCGTGCGTCCAAGCTGCTCGGCGCGCGCACCGACCGCGAGATCGCCGATGTCCTGACCCGGATGCGCGCCGATGACGCGGCCGACGCGATCGCCGAGCTGCCGCAGAACCGGCGCCAGCCGGTCATCGACCTGCTGCCGCCCGGGGTGCGCACCAAGGTGCTGACCCTGATGGGATTCAACCCGACCAGCGCGGGCGGCCTGATGGGGGTCGACTTCCTGGCGATGCCGTCCGATACCTCGGTGGCGGACGCGCTGGCCGCCGTCGGCGCCTCCCGCACATTGCAGCCCGAGGCGCTGACCAGCGTGCACGCCGTGGACGAAGACAACTGCCTGCGCGGGGTGGCCCGGCTCGTCACCCTGCTCCAGTCCGGCCGCGAGGCCCGTCTCATCGAGGTCTGCGATACCGACCCCGTCCGGGTCGGGCCGGACACGGACGTCGTCGACGTCGCCGTGCTGATGACCGACTACAACCTGATCACCATCCCGGTCGTCGACGATCACAGTCGGCTCCACGGCGTGATCACCGTCGACGATGTGCTGGAGGTCGTGCTGCCGGCCGACTGGCGGCGCCGCGAGGCGGCCGAGCCGCCGGACGCTCATCACGGGGATTCCTGATGGGCCGGACAGGACCATGACGGCGGATCACGGCGCTCCGCCGCCGGGGGAGGCACTGCCGGCGGAGGCACCGCCGCCCGCTCCGCCGCCCACCTCGCCGCCTGCTCCGCCGCCGTCTGCTCCTCCGTCACCGGCCCCGCCGCCGGTTCCACCGGGCCCCAGCCGGCCCGAGCTGGTGCGCCCGCAGACCGCCGTCCTCGATGAATCGCACCTCGGTGACATCGAGGGGGCGCTCGGCCGGATCCGGGTGGGCGACGACGATAGCCGCCGGGGACTGCGGCGCCGGCTGGTGACGTTCCTCGCCATCATGGGCCCCGGTCTGATCGTCATGGTGGGGGACAACGACGCGGGCGGGGTGTCCACCTACGCGCAGGCCGGGCAGAACTACGGCTACAGCCTGCTCTGGGTGCTGCTGCTGCTGATCCCCGTCCTGATCGTCAACCAGGAGATGGTGGTCAGGCTCGGGGCAGTCACCGGGGTCGGGCACGCCCGGCTGATCATCGAGCGGTTCGGCAAATTCTGGGGCGCCTTCAGCGTCGGAGATCTGTTCGTGCTCAACTTCCTGACCATCGTCACCGAGTTCATCGGCGTCTCCCTCGCGCTGCGCTACTTCGGCATCAGCCCCTATATTTCGGTGCCGGTGGCCGCCGTCCTGCTGATAGGCATCACCGCGAGCGGCAGCTTCGCCCGGTGGGAACGGGCGATTTTCCTGTTCATCGCGGCCAGCCTGGTGCTGTACCCGCTGGCCCTGCTGTCGGGACCGCATTGGGGTTCGATCGCCGGCCACCTCGTGGTGCCGGGAATCCAGGGCGGTGCCACCTCGACCGCGATCTTGCTCATCATCGCGATCGTGGGCACCACCGTGGCCCCCTGGCAGCTGTTCTTCCAGCAGTCCAACGTTATCGACAAGCGCATCACCCCCCGGTTCATCGGTTACGAGCGGGCCGATACCGCGCTCGGCTCCATCGTCGTGGTGGTCGGGGCGATCGCGATCGAAATTGCGGCCGTGTACGCGGTCCGGGGCACGAACCTCGCCGGGAAGTTCAGCGACGCGCTCGGGGTAGCGCGCGCGCTGGAGGCTCACGGCTACGCGCTCGGTGCGCTGTTCGCGATCGTGCTGCTCGACGCGAGCATCATCGGTGCCTCAGCGGTGACCCTGTCCACCAGCTACGCGTTCGGTGATGTATTCGGCATCAAGCATTCGCTGCACCGCAAGTTCAAGGACGCCAAGCCCTTCTACGCCAGCTACACCGCGATGATCGCCGTCGCCGCCGCCATTGTTCTCATCCCTGGCGCACCTCTGGGGTTGCTGACCACGGCGGTCCAGGCACTGGCCGGGGTGCTGCTCCCCAGCGCCTCGGTGTTCCTGCTGCTGCTCTGCAACGATCGGGAAGTCCTCGGCCCCTGGGCCAACAGGGGCTGGCTCAATATCGTGGCCGCCATCATCATCGGCGTCCTGCTTACCCTGTCCGCCACCCTTGTCGTCGGCACGATATTCCCGAACCTGAACGTCCTCGAGGTCGCGATCGTCGCGGCCATCGCCCTCGTGGTGGGGGGCGGAGGGACTGGCCTGTGGCTCGAGATCAAACAGCGCCGGAGCGGCCGGACCCGGTCCGCCCCGGCGCGGATGACGATGACGGAACAGGAGCGCACGAACTGGCGGATGCCCCCCCTCGCCCTGCTCAAGCCGGTGGTCTGGTCACCGGGAACCAGGCTGGCCATGACGCTGCTCCGGGGCTATCTCGTGGTCTCCGTCATCCTGCTGGTCGTCAAGGCCATCGAGCTTGGCGGCGGCCTCAAAGGCTGAGCAGGAATGTGTGTGGCGCAGCCAACGTTCAGGCAAGTTGCCGGCTCGTAGAGCGGCGGGCTATGGTGTGACGGGCTCCGCCGAGGCGGACATCCCGATGGTGGCGAGCGAAGGAGGTGAGGGCCGTGCCAGACGGCAGTCATAGTTGCCGCTGCAGCTCAAGCGAACCTCACCCATTCGCGCCTATCGCGCAGCGCTGACCGCGGCCACCTGACGCTTTTTCTGTCCTTACCGCGCCGTTCCCCGTGCCTGAGACCGGGCCCCGCCACGTTCGTCCGGCGGCATTTTCATGCCCTCGCCGCCCATCGGACTGCCCTTGGCGTACGGCGGCCGGATCTCCTCGGTCAGCGATGCCTGATACGCGCACCGGATACCCCGCGGGCAGATCCCCCGGGGAAAGATCGGACGTGCGTCATGGCAAACTTCTTCGGCTTCGGCATCGGATCCTGGTCACAGCGGCGCAGCGCGCTGCGGCAGGCAGGGGCGGCGACGGGCACGGCCGTGCGGGACCCGGCGCATGTCGGCGACATCCAGGGTGCGTTCGGCACCGTACGGGCGGCGGACCTCGACCGCTCACCGAGCTGGCCGCGCCGGCTCCGGTACCTGCTGGCGATCATGGGACCCGGGCTCATCGTGATGGTCGGCGACAATGACGCCGGCGGCGTCGCTACCTACGCGCAGGCCGGGCAGGACTACGGCACCCGCCTGCTGTGGGTCCTCGCCTTCCTCATCCCGGTCCTGATCGTCAACCAGGAGATGGTGGTCAGGCTCGGGGCGGTGACCGGCGTCGGTCACGCCCGGCTCATCCACGAGCGGTTCGGCCGCTTCTGGGCCGCCTTTTCCATCGGCGATCTGGTGCTGGTGAACGGGCTCACGATCGTGACCGAGTTCATCGGCATCGCGCTCGCCGGGAGCTACTTCGGCGTTCCCCGCTGGCTCAGCGTCATGGTCGCGGCGGCGGTCCTGGTCACCTTCACCGTGAGCGGGAGCTTCCGCCGCTGGGAGCGGTGGATGTACGTGCTGATCGCCGTCAACGTGCTCATGCTGCCGCTCATCTTCCTCACCCACCCGCGCCCGGCGCAGATGGCGCACGACTTCCTGCTGCCCGGCTTCCCGGCCGGATCCGCGGGCCACGGCGGGCTGAACGCGGGCGTGCTGCTCCTCGTCATCGCGATCGTCGGCACCACCGTGGCACCGTGGCAACTCTTCTTCCAGCAGTCCAACGTCGTGGACAAGCGGATCACCCCGCGGTGGATCGGCTACGAGCGCGCGGATACGGTGATCGGCTCGTTCGTCGTCGTGATCGGGGCCGCCGCGCTGATCGGCATCACCGCCTCCGGCCTGGGCGGCACGGTCCTGCACGGTCACTTCACCGACGCCGGGGCCGTGGCCACCGGCCTGGGCCGGGCGGTCGGGCACCACGCCGGCGCGATGTTCGCGCTCGTCCTGCTGGACGCATCGCTGATCGGCGCGGCGGCGGTGACACTCGCCACCTCGTACGCGCTGGGCGACATCGTGGGGGCACGGCACTCACTGCACCGCGGCATCAAGGACGCGCCCATGTTCTACGGGTGCTACGCGTTCTTCCTGGCCGTCGCGGCCACCGTCGTGCTCATCCCCGGTGCCCCCCTCGGGCTGATCACGGAGGGAGTCCAGGCGCTCGCCGGTGTGCTGCTGCCGTCCGCGGCGGTGTTCCTCGTCCTGCTGTGCAACGACCGGGACGTGCTCGGCCCCTGGGTGAACCGGCCGTGGCTCAACGCCGTCGCCGGGGTCATCATCGGCGGCCTGGTCCTGCTGTCGCTCGTGCTCACCGCCGCGACGCTGTTCCCGTCGCTGAGCGGCGGCCAGCTCACCGCGCTCGTCGCCGGCGGCGCGGCGGCCGGGCTGGCGGGGACGGCCGCCTGGGCGGTGGCCCACCGGCGCTCGGCGCGGCGCGCGGGACTGCCCGACGATCCGGAGGAAGAACTCGACACCGGGGTGGTCCTGCAGGCGGAGCGGCTTACCTGGCGGATGCCAGCGCTGTCCGAGCTGCCGCGCCCGCGGTGGTCGCCGGGCCGCCGTCTCGGCCTGCTGGCGCTGCGCGGCTACCTCGTGGTGGCCGTCGGCCTGGTCGTCGTGAAGATCGTCGAACTGTCCCTCGCTCACTGAACCCGGGCCCGCCGCCTCCTGGCTGCGGGCGGTACCCGCCGGCGCCACCGGGATGCGAGACTGGGCAGGTGAGTGAAGCATCGCCGCGGTTCCGCCGCATTCTCCAGGACCTGCCCGGCTACCAGCCGGGCGTGACGGCGACCGCAGCGGGTGGCCGGTCGTTCAAGCTGTCGTCCAATGAGTGCCCGTTCGGCCCGCTGCCGTCGGTCGTCAAGGTCATCGCCGAGGCGGCGCAGAGCGTCAACCGTTACCCCGACAACGGCGGGGAACTGCTGACCGCGGCGATCGCCCAGCGGTTCAGCGTGCCACCGGAGCACGTCGCGCTGGGATGCGGCTCCGTCGGGGTGGCCCAGCAGCTCCTGGAGGCCACCGGCGAGCCGGGCACCGAGATCCTCTACGCCTGGCGGTCGTTCGAGGCGTACCCCATCCTCGCCGATCTGGCCGCGGCGACCTCGGTGCGCGTTCCGCTCCGCGGCGAGACCCATGACCTCGCGGCCATGGCCGACGCGATCACCGCCCGGACCCGGCTCATCTTTGTGTGCAACCCGAACAACCCCACCGGCACGGTGGTGCACACCGGTGAGCTGACCGGGTTTCTCGATCGCGTACCGCCCGACTGCCTGGTCGTCCTGGACGAGGCCTACCGGGAGTACATCCGCGACGAGTCCGTCCCCGACGGGCTGCGGCTGTACCGGGACCGGCCGAATGTGGCCGTCCTGCGCACCTTCTCCAAGGCGTACGGGCTGGCCGGCCTCCGGGCCGGGTTCATGATCGCTCACCCCCCGGTGGCCCAGGCAGTCCGTAAGACGATGCTGCCGTTCAGCGTTAACAGCATCGCGCAGGCCGCGGCGGTCGCTTCCCTGGCGGCCGAGGCGGAGCTCCTCGAGCGCGTGGAGGCGACGGTCAAGGAACGGACCCGGGTCCGCGAGGCGCTGCTCGCCGACGGCTGGACGGTGCCCCCGACCGAGGCCAACTTCGTCTGGCTGCGGCTGGGCGAGGCGACCGCGGACTTCGTGGCGAGCTGCGCCCGGGCCGGAGTCAGCGTCCGGCCCTTCGGGGGAGAGGGGGCCCGGGTCTCGATCGCCGAGCCCGAGGCCACGGCATCCTTCTCGCCGGGG
>Ga0116134_1000283_pt1 | contig 27072 bp, 23 predicted proteins | sample June2015DPH_19_5_FD_89737 | JGI IMG/M metagenome (GOLD analysis project Ga0116134, IMG submission 89737) | Peatland microbial communities from SPRUCE experiment site at the Marcell Experimental Forest, Minnesota, USA - June2015DPH_19_40 | ecosystem: Environmental > Terrestrial > Soil > Wetlands... | reverse complement strand
GGCGGCGGCTGCTTCTGGTGCATGGAAGCCGTCTTCGAGCGGCTGCCCGGCGTCAAATCCGTCACCAGCGGATTTGCCGGCGGCCACACCGCCAACCCGACTTACGAACAGGTCTGCACCGGTGACACCGGCCACGCCGAAGTCACACAAATCGAATTTGATCCGGCAAAAATCTCCTACGAGAAGCTGCTCGACGTTTTCTGGCAGGCGCATGACCCGACCACGCTCAATCGTCAGGGCGTGGACGAAGGCACGCAATACCGCTCCATCATCCTTTACCACGGCGAAGCGCAAAAACTGGCGGCGGAAAAATCAAAGGCCGGGGCGCAGAAAAATTTCAAGCACCCCATCATCACCGAAATTGTGCCGTTTACGAAGTTTTATCCGGCCGAAAATTATCATCAGGGATTTTACGACAACAACACCAACTACGGTTACTGCCAGGTGGTGATCGCACCCAAGCTGGAAAAGCTGGAGCGGCAAAAGGTGATTCAGACCAGCCCGCAAACCGGAGGTAAATAAAATACGGCGACCCGTTGCCGGATCGCCGTTTTGAATTGTTCAACCGGGATTATATTCCCTTTTTAATCATCAGCTTGACGAGGCTGCCGACGCGGCAACTGTAACCCCATTCGTTGTCGTACCAGCTCACGAGCTTGAAGAACCTCTTGTTCAGTTCAATGCCCGCGCCCTGGTCGAAAATGGAAGACAGTTCGCAATGGATGAAATCCGAGCTGACCACTTCATCTTCGGTGTAGCCGAGGATGTCCTTGAGATAGGTCTCGCTGGCTTTCTTCATCGCGGCGGAAATTTCGGCGTAGCTCGTTTCCTTCACCGTTCTCACCGTGAGGTCCACGACGGAAACCGTCGGGGTCGGCACGCGGATGGCCATGCCGGTGAGCTTGCCCTTCACTTCGGGGCAAACGAGCGCCACGGCCTTTGCCGCGCCGGTCGTTGAAGGAATCAAATTGAGGGCCGCGCTGCGGCCACCCTTCCAATCCTTTTTGCTCGGACCGTCCACGGTCTTTTGCGTGGCGGTGTAGCTGTGAATCGTGGTCATCAGGCCTTCTTCGATGCCGAACCCTTCCTTGAGCAGCACGTGGACGATGGGCGCGAGGCAGTTCGTGGTGCAGGAGGCGTTGGAGACGATATGATGCTGTTTGGGATCATATTTGCCGTCGTTCACGCCCATGACGACCGTGAGGCAATCGCCCTTGGCCGGGGCGGAAATTATGACTTTTTTCGCGCCGGCGGTGATGTGGCCCTGCGATTTCTCGACAGCGGTGAAAAGACCGGTGCATTCAATGACGAGGTCCACGCCCAGCGCCTTCCACGGCAGTTCCGCCGGCGATTTGGCGCTGACGACCTTCATGTCCTTGCCATCGACGACGAGGATGTCCGGGTCGGCTTCCTCGGTTTTTTTGCCGGCGGCCTTGGCTTTGGCCACGGCGTCCGGAGAAGTTTTGCTGTCCACCTTGCCCTTGAAGCGGCCCTGGATGGAATCGTATTTGAGCAGGTATGCGAGGTTGTCCGCCGGGACGATATCGCCCACGGCAACCACCTCGATGTCCTTGCCCACCAGTCCTTGTTCGACCAGCGCCCGGAACACCAGGCGCCCAATGCGGCCGAACCCGTTGATTGCTACTTTGACTGCCATAATTTTTTATCCGTTTCTAAATGATAAAGTTTTGTAAAACCGAACCTGCAGTTTATCGGCACCCCCCTCAGCGTCAATGCAGAATTCAGGAACGAAATTGCCAAACCCGCGCCATTTTTTGCCTTATCCGAAGAATTCAATGAACCGCTCAACGCCCGAACCTGCTTGCTCCAAACCAGTTTTCCGGCTAACGTATCCAGTATGAGCGCGGTTGAACTAGCTGTAAGAAAAGTCAAAAAGTTGTCTGCACGCCAGGCCCGGGAATTGTTGGGTTGGCTGACCGCACGGCAGCCCAATGGGACTTCTTTGAAACAACCGGCCCGGACATCGCGTCGCAAAACCACGGCCCGCCGTTCCATGCAAAAGCTCAAGGCGTGGCAGGAGTCGGTTCGCGGAACGACTGATTGGCAGCCGCCCCGGATGCCTGATGATCTGGTTAAACCAGTCCGGCTGTGAACTTCGTGCTCGACACGAACGCGGTAGGCGCGGAAAATACCACCCCAAGTTAAGCAAGACCACATTTATGGATTAACTGCACGATAAGCTGGGTTCCAAATCACATCAGGATTAAGCCACTCCCATCGGTTCGCTTGCTGCCTGTTAACATACGATGCCTTATAAAAACTGGCGTGACCGTCCACAAAATTCAAAACACCCCCACTGCTATTATGCCGTGAAGAAAAGGATCGCCAGCGCAAAGCCGGACTGACGGAATAACTATGATTATCAATTCGATAGCCGTTGGCTCGACCTTCCGCATAATTGAAAACAACCTCCTCCATGAACACGGTTGCCGAGGGCTTCTGCAGCGCCGATACTTTAGGCTCTTGCGGAAATGGCATATAATCTCCTGGGGCCTGGCCGTGAAAATCCGTAGGTTGTCCTTTCAAATCAATGTTCATTACATAACTGAAAAAACCGCCCGCACCCGCACCGGTCAAATTCTGCAAATCACTCCCATTCATTGTGGCTGCAGGACATTCCCAAATCTTCCCGACGCCGCCAGGAAAAGGAAGTATCTCCGAGTTTTTTACGGCTGAACTGGTTGCGTTTTTGACGTAATAGGAAAGATCCTGTTCACCAACTAACTCCGGCAGGCAGTTCATCCAGTTGGCTTTATTAAACTGCATGTTGTCACCCGGGTATGTATCACCGTTGTCTCTGTCCAAGCCATCACTGGGAATGCCATCTTGGGCATCTGCCGCGTAAATGTGCTCGGCAAATCCCCACTGTCTCAGATTTGAAAGGCAATTGGCAGTTTTTGCCCGGTCTTTGGCTTTTGCCAGCACAGGCAATAATATTGCAGCAAGAATTGATATGATGGCCATGACAACCAGCATTTCAATTAATGTAAACGCACAAGAGTCTTTGCAATCAACCCCATGCAAAAGCTTTTTCTGAATTTTCATTTTTACTCCCATTCGTTGTGTCGTTTGGCGAATTCTGATGTTAAAGTCTGCTCTTTGGCTCAAGGATTAAAACATACTTTTTGTCTCATTTATTAATGATGTCGTTAATGACAGCCCATGTAGCAATGGTGCTTGCCGCGCTTGTAAAGACACCATATTCGGAATAAATGCTGTTAGCCCTATTGCCCGCAGCCTTTATATCGTTGTTTGGATTTGGGATTTGTGGGTCGGCTGCATTCCTGATGGCAAACCACTTGATGTTTGGATAGTCCTGCATTACCTGCCCGATCATGGCGTCATCCATGTCGCTGACGCGCCCAAGTCCTTGTAATTTGTGAGTGTTTTGAGAGTCGTCAAAGGTAAAGAAATCTGTGGTGACAATTGCATCTGTTGCCCCGAACCAGATTTTTGGAATTGGCCGCGCATTATATTCTTGAATCCGAGCCGCATTCACACTTGTCAATTCAGGAGTGATTGCCGCCAGGGCACCGGGAGGCACGGGGGTTGTTTTGTAGCTGGCAGAATGCCAGGCTTCATCCTTAAACTTTCCCGTGCAATTAAATCTTGTCAGGCCAGCGATGACGACGTCACCCAGAGAAACATCCTGTCCGATACCCCCACCGGCGCCAGTGCTAATAACAATTTTCGGCTGAATGGTTTTGACAAGCTCATTTACGAGCTTGCGCAGAGGAATTGCCGGCCCATCGCGATTAAGATGCAGGCCCGATTTAAACAGCAGAACTTTTGCCTTGCCAATCGTGCAAGGAAAATACAATCCGAGACTGTGATAATAGCGCGTCATGAGACGGTTGGTATTGTTGAATGGAGACCGGTCTCCCGTAACCAAAGGGATGTAATCATCTATGTTATGCCGATACTCATACCAACGCGAAATCGGATAGTCAGGTGTGAACAATGTTGCCAATGCTTTCGCCTCCTCGGAGGTGTAAGTGATGACAATTGCGTCGTATCCTTTGTATTTTGAAAGGTCATCGGTTTCTGCCGGAACAGTTGCAAGCGGTCTTGCAGTCGGCGCGCTTTCAGCAGGCCAAGGAACCGGGCTGGGAAGATAATTACTAGTCTTGGCTGTTTCTTCTGTTTTGGGCTTTACCGACCTTGAGAAAAACACCGTTGCAGCAACAGCTATGACAATAATGCTTGCAATGGCTATCAACCATTCGATCAATGTATATGCACGCTGGAACTGACAGTGCTTGCAGACGTTTTCGTGGATACAAACCTTTTCCCTCATAATCACAATTTTTTTCTGATGTTCCTAAAAGCCCTTGGCTGACTCCGCCATGTCAACCATAACTCCATTCGCCTAAACCGGGCTTGATATTATGCATGTTTTAAGGTGGTGTCAAAAATTTCTTGTTTTTTGATTTAAATTGCATATCCTTGACCTGCTCAGAATTTGTGGGCAGTTGGCATAATTGTATCGGATAAAATTATGTAATAATCAGGGTTAGGAAAATGGAAATCAAATTCAACTGTTCTAATCCCGCTTGTCGGCAACGCGTTTCGGTTGACGAGAGCATGGCAGGTTGCGTTATTCAGTGTCCTGTTTGTAAAAAGGAATTGGAGGTGCCAAAGTCAACCAACATTCGGTTCAATTGTGTACACTCCGAGTGCGGACAACATATTGTCGTTGATGTGTCTGAAGCTGGCCGGTTAGTTCGTTGCCCGTCTTGTGATAAACCTTTGCAGGTTCCGGGTTCTCCCCCAAAGCCGCTCATTTCCCAACAACCTGTGGAAACAAAGGCCGAAAAATTGGCGAAAAACGCAATTTCAAATAAAGCCGGCCTGGCCAAGCCGCCAAAAGAAGTCCCCCGCTATGTAACAGGGTTTTTTGTAACGGTGATTGTTTTGACAATCATGACAAGCTGGCGTCTGCTCGTCATCAAAACCCGCCCGGCTCATGTAAGGGAAATTGCAAACGAGCTTTCGTCCATCGGAGAATTCAGGTCAAGGCCGAGGCCCAACAACACTGGAGATAAAATTTTATTCACTCAAGCTACGGAAAACGGCATTGGTATGTATCTTTTCGACATTACCAGCGGCCAGAAACAACTGATCCAGGAGCAGCCGCAAAAGGATTATAGTGTCCTTAAATTCCGTCTTTTAGGCTGGTCGCCTGATGATAACCAATTCGCCTATCTCGCTGGAACATTGGGAGGCCAATGTCAAATTATTATTTGTGATTCGTCGGGTAAAAAAACAGGGAATGTATTTGTTTCCAGAGGAATTGAGGACTTCACCTGGCTGTCGCCGCAGGCCGTGGCATACATGAGCTGGCCGGATCGGGATTTGCTTGTGTTCAAACAAAAACCTGATGGTGCATGGGGGCGAACTCAGATATTCAAGCAAATCGGCAACAAGGATACAGCAGAACACACACTCACTGCCACCAGTTACCATTCTGTCGTCTGGCAGGAAAACGACACGCTTTTGAGTTTTGACTTTGCTTCCAATTCACCCGTGCAAATCTGGCGTTCAACCACCAATACGCTCGAAAGTTTTTACTTTTCTCAGGAAACAGGAAAATTTTTATTAACTTGTGGCGATAAAACCGGTGACAACCTGTTTAAATTTGAACTGCCTGACAGGTTCTTCGGCGGTTCTTGTAGTAATTTGGGCAGGATTAGCAGCCAATCGTCATCTGTGGTTCAAGCCCTGTGGATTAATGGCGAAAAAGAAATCGCCTGGTTTGAAAGGGATTTTGGACAGGGAACCGTTTTTGTAAAAACCAACGCTTCAGCAGAACCTCTGGCAGTTTCCCCACGCGGGTCTGCTTATAGTTTTGCGAAAAGTGGGAACAAGCTGTTTGTTATTGATTGTCCTGCGGGCGCATCGCCGGGCATTTGGGAATACGACCCAATTTCACTATCTTCAAACTTGGTGTTTTGCAGCCAGCAACGCGATTTCAAATATGCAAAAAACATCGCTTCGTTGACCGGCATAATAACCAACACTTCCGGCAGGGAAATTGCCTACCACTTGTGGCCATCGCCACAGTATTCAAATAATAAGAAGTCCATGCTTTTGATCGGACAAACACCTTATACTTGGAATGCTTGGGAAGAAGTAGCCGCAAATTGCGGCGCGTGTGTTGTCAGCATCGATCGCCCTGCATTTCACAGCCTGGAAATCAATAATTGGGGTGCCGACGTAGTAGATGTTTACCGTGAGCTGGCAAGAGACCCGAGAATTGATACCAATTCAGTGTTTCTTTACGCCAGAAGCGCGGAAACAACGGAACTGACCTCTTTGCTTGAACATGGGCCCAATTTATGGAAAGGCGCGATTTTTTTCAACCCGATTTCCTTTCCAGAGGCTGGTTTGCCAACGCTGCGCCTCTCAAAAATCATGATTGATTCAGGAGTGGATGACAGGAACAACCTTGAAAAGGTTCCAATATTTCTGCAACGAGCATCTGAAGCGGGGATACCCACAACGCTTGTTCTTCATAAAGATGCAGGCCACACCTATCATGCTTCTTCCACCGAGCGCGAGCAGGCGGAGGTTGTTGTAAAGTTTTTATTCGGTTCTTAATACGCACCAGTAATCGTATGCAATCCAAGTTTATTCACGCCTTCATTAATTCGGCTGGAGTGTTGCTGCTGGCGGCGGCCAGCGCTCTATTTATTAGCAACTGGGCAAACACTAATCTCGTGGAACCACACGACCCGATTTTCATAATTTCAGTGCGTCATCTATTCTGGGTTCTCGGTGGAATAGAATTGGCAATTGCATTGGCCTGTCTTTTTGGGAAACCAGGTTCGCTGCAACTAATGCTAATTTTATGGTTTTCAGCGAATATTCTGTTATACCGTCTAGGCCTTATCCTTATGCATATTCACGGTGGTTTTCGGGGCTTTTTGAATAGTCCTGCTGTTTCATTTGAGATTTCTGCCAGCTTTGCCAATGCGGTGTTATACGCTTCAATCTTTTACTTATTGATCGGAAGTGGCTTTTCACTGGCATTGTTAAAAATTAGGGAAAAGATCTCATGTCCGCATTGCAAAATGGATATTACCTTGAAGGAACCGGCATGAACTTAAAACTCAACCACATCGAAAACTGGCCGGAACTAGCGCGACAAGCCAACTGGTCCGCCGCCGCGCTGGCGAACCGGTGCGGCGTCTCCGGGGACACCTTGCGCCGCCACTTCCTCAAGCAAATGGGCAAAAAACCCAAGGTCTGGCTGGCCGACCAACGACAGCATCAGGCCATAGAACTCTTGCGCGGAGGTTCCTCCATCAAGGAAACGGCGTCCTGTCTGGGTTACAAGCAGCCCACCAACTTCACCCGCAAGTTCAAAAAATATTGGGGCGTTTGCCCCTCCCTGCAAACGCCCGTTCAACCCGCTCCCCGTCAAAGTGCTGGAAAATGATTAACAATGCTTGCAAATGATTAACCATTCCACTGCCCGCTAACCAAATTCCGTGGTCTAATCGAACTGGCAAGCTATGAACACCTCGGGGATTAAATCGGTTTGCCACATCTGAAATCAAACAAAATTAACAAACAACTCAAACACAAATAAATATATGAAAAAGAAAATCGCGTTAATAATTTGCGTCCTGACCGTCACTTTCCTATGTATGCTGTCTGTAATGGGGTCTGTCTCCTGGCCAGCTTGTGCAAACCAATATGAGTACGTTCATTGCTCGAATGGGACAAAATTGTCAGGCTGCTTGGCATGCTGTGCCATGATATGTCCAGGGGCTAATGATCTAGCCGCCTGCAATCAGGCCTGCCAAAATTACTATTTAAGTGTGTAAGCCTGTTCGAATGATATTGCACCATCCTCTTGAGGCATGAGTAAATACTCGAGGTATGTGATAGTGTGTGTGGCTGCGATTCCTGTCTTGTGGATACTCTGTAGGGCAGTAATCATAAAGTCGCAGCCATTAACGCCTGAATATCAAAAGGAGATTATATCGAACGTGCAGGGATGGAAGCTTTCCAACGTCAAGACATTATTTCGAGTGATTGATCAAATTGACGCACATCAGAACATTTCAGATGCCGATTGGAATGCTATGGTTAAAGCGGTTGAGGACGAGCCTGTTGGCTTTGGGAATATGCTTCTCCAAGTCATCTGCACCACTTATCCGATGGAAGAAAGATTTCGCCCCACGGTCCTAAAATGGTGTGAGAAAAACATGGGTCAGGAGAAAAGTTCTGGCGATGCTGTGAACGCATACTTTTGTTATGTGCTTGCGAAGGGACCCGATAGAGATGTCTGGAAAGCTCGGCTTGTAGCTCGCGGAGGGCCTTATCCAGAAAAAATAACCGACGAAGAAAAGATCATAGAAAAGTGGCTAATAAAACTAGCGCGGCTGGAACGAGAAGCACAGAAGCGAGAAACAAAATAGACGTCATAAAGAAAATCCATTTGGCGGGATACCACTATCTGACTGTAGGTCCATTTCCGATTATGCCTATAGGTTGTGGTCTTATTTATCAACATGAATATGGGGAAAAATGTCCAACGCAGCCGATTTATAGCATGGTTTATATATAGTGCTGGTGCAATACTCATGATCACTGGGATTGCGAAGATATGGAGTATGTTTGGCCATGCAAAGCTACTTGGCATAAATGACCCTGTGTTTTTAATTCCTTTTCGCTTCTTATTACCTATTGTGGGTGTGTTTGAATTAGCAATCAGTTTTATTTGCTTCACAACAAAACCCAAACTGGCTGCGGGTTGTATCGCTTATCTTGCCACTGGATTTCTTGCCTATCGTTTCGCCCTATGGTTAATCCACTGGGGTCCGTGCCCTTGCCTTGGCACTCTTACGGACGCTTTGAATCTTCCATTGTATCCGGTGGATATATTTTTGAGAATCGTTCTGGCTTATTTGCTCATCGGCAGTTATATTACGCTATTCCACATCTGGATCCAACAACGTAAACTGACCAAAGTGGCTTCTATTCAGAAATAATCCTAAAACAGTTGTCTGGGAGCGAACCTCTATTCGAAATGCCTATTTTCTTAATATTCAGAGTCTTGGAATTCATTGTTGTTGGCGTTTTGTTTTCCTTTTGTTTGTTTTCTGATTTTTTTTTAAATTTACCCCCCAATCCCGTCGAATATATTGTTGCAGAGGTTGTCAACATTTCTCAGGAAGCAAACACTCAATGGAAGATTGTTCTGTGTTTTTCTGGTTATTATCTGATCTTTTTCGTTTTACACCACTCGCATCTCCCGAATGTAAAATATTTGAGCTTTGGTAACACCAATTTATGGCTGAATTGTTTTGTCATGCTAGCGCTTTTTTGTTATATGATAGCTTATAGAGAAGCGACACATTCCACTGAACTGCCCGTCTTGCTCGGAGGTTGTATTTTGGGAAAAGCCTTGGCGGAATGGGCGTATTCTAATAACTGAAAACCACATTTGAAAACCAGAACAAATTTTATCGCATTGGTTGTTTTTATTCTGTCGCTACTGTTGGTTTTGGCTTCAATTGGATACGCGGACGCCCGCTCTTTCTACATATTCCTTGACCAAAAGCGTTCGTCCGGTCCCTGGAACAATCCAAATATCTTTGGCTTGCTCATGGGAACGGGCATGGTGCTGGTTATAGGGCAACTTGTCCAAAGTGTAACGCCTAAGAGCCAACGTCAGAAGTCAGGGGTTGGATTTTTTTTTGCCCTTTTGTGCTTTATTGCGGCAATGCTAATGGGGCGTGGGTTGTTCCACAGTTTCAGCCGGGGGGCGTGGGTGGCTACGGTTTGTGGAGTTAGCTATTTGCTAGGCTCTAGGCTCTGGACTCTGGGACATGAGGGAGAACTGCAAAAATCGGAGATCGGAGATCGGAAATCGGAAATTTCGTGTAGTTCGTGGTTAAAAAATTACTGGCTCCCGCTGGCTGTCATTCTGGCTTCGGGTGTGGCAATGTTGTTCTGGCATTTTCGGCAAACGGACTGGCATCCGGTGCAGCGTGCCTTATCGGCAGTCAACACGGTTGACTTTTCCTGGCGCAACCGCATCGCCGCCTGGGAAGGTGATTTGCAAATGATGGCAGAGCATCCGTGGTTCGGCACCGGCTGGAACCAGCCGGAGTCATTGTATGAACATTATTATTTGCCGTCCAAACTATGCGAGGGCGGGGCCATTGAAACGAATGATTATCTCATGCTCGGCGCCACGCTCGGAATTGCCGCGTTTTTTTGTTTTGTAATGTATGTCTGGCTGTCGCTGACTAAAAAATCGGAAATCGGAAATCAGAGATCGGAAATATCAGGTATAGATTGGCTCCAAGCAACTTGCCGCGCAGGAGCCATCGTATTGCTCGTAGGCTTCTGGTTCGACGGCGGCTTGTTCAAACTGCCCACGGCGGCAACCTTCTGGATTCTGCTGGAGTTGGGAGCGGTTAAATTGCCGCAAAAAGTCACAAGTGGCGCAAAAACACAATAATAGCACCCCGTTCTCTTGCATTTTGCGCTTTTTTGCGGTCATCATAAAATGGTTTGCTCAAGCAGTTGCTACTCTAAATCATTGGCCATGACCATCAGACAAAACGTCATTCCCCCGGGTTTGGTCGTCTTGCTTTTCTTTGGCGCATTGTTTTGGGCCAAGGAGCAAGATCCGGTTTCCCGCAAGTGGTTTACGCTTGAAACCGCGCACCGTGCCTCCGTCAAATGCGTCGCCGTGTTGCCCAAACCGTTTCGTCAATACCCGGTCATCATTTACGCACACGGCTCCGGCGGCACTTTGATGAATGACGGCAATGACTTGCGGCAGATGGCCGAACTCGGTCTGGTCACGGTCAGCTTGGAATATAACCAAACCAATGAAGCAGCTTTCGGTTCACAATTTGAAGCCTTGCTCCATTATCTTGGCCGCCAAAAGTGGGCCAACACCAACGCCATCGCCTGGGTCGGTTTCAGCATGGGGGCAAATCGAATGCTTGATTTCGTCCTCCAACACCCGGAGCAACAGCCCCAACTACTCGTCCAGTTGAGCGGTGCCGGAGTGGATCAATCAACTCTCAACCTTCAACTCTCAACCAATCTGCATTGCCCGGTTTTGCTTGTTCATGGAGAACAGGATGAAATTTCCCCCGCGGCTGATACAAAACGTCTGGCTTCACTTTTGCAAAGCAAAGGCCTGCCTGCGGAGTTGAAAGTAATTCCTGGTACTCCGCATGGGATGGAGCCGGAACGTGGCGTGGTTTTCCGCAGCATTGGGGAATATTGCCTGACGCATCTGGAGGGCAAAATAGCATGGGAAAATTATCATTCAATTGCCCAATGGCAGGCGGAAGCGCCGCCGTTGTGGTTGTTCTGGCTTCCAGCAGCAACATGGTCTGCCGGCTGGTTTGCCTGGTTGCAACGCCGCAAGGCCGCCTCACATGAAACAATCAAACTGAAACATCATGAAATTGTCCTCCGTTGGTTTGCTGTAATACTTGGAATTTGGGCGTTGGCGGAAACAGCCATTCATCTTGTCACACCCCATTTTGCCGTCAGCGACACGACACTTTCCATCGCCAGAAAATTCCTAGTGCAACCCAAGGAACACGGTGATTTCGAATATCTGATCACACAACCCATCTGGCATAATCAGAGGCTGAATACCTTGTTGGAACACACAGAATTGGCCAGCTACAACCGCGAGCTAATTAATTGGCGATTGAACGATAATATGTACCGAGATTACGTACTATCCCCGGCCATAGAACCCTCAACCCTCAACCCTCAATTCTCAACCAACTTGAACTGGCGACGGCCGTTGTGGGAAGAATTTTATCCACGCATCCGCCATGAGTCTTCACCCGAAGACGCGGCAAAGATCGTCGTGCGCCATCTGCGTGAACGTGTGACCATTGCCGACCAGCTAAATCTACCTCGTGACACACCGGCAATCTGGCTGAGACAAATTACCGACGAGAATGGTTTTGAAATCATCTACGTTGCTGCGCTTCGGTCGGTCGGCGTGCCGGCGCGGCTCAACTCACAACATCAGGCGGAATTTTGGGATGGCACTAAATGGGACAATGCGCCTCGCCCTTCAGTTGTTAGTTGGTAAAAGCCGTTCGTCTTCACCACTACCACAATAAATTGATCACCGCCGCGTCCCCTGCCCTGGTTTCACCGATTTTCCGCCGCCAGAAATCTTTCCGCGTCAATCGCCGCCGCGCAACCCGCGCCCGCGGCCGTGACGGCCTGCCGGTAAACGTGATCCGCGCAGTCGCCCGCCACAAACACGCCCGGCACATTTGTCTTCGCGCCTTTCCGGGGAATGATGTAGCCATTGGTGTCCATTTCGATTTGCCCCTTGAAAATTTCCGTGTTCGGTCCGTGACCGATGGCGATGAACACGCCCGCGCAGTTCAAAATCGTCTCCGCGCCGGTCTTGAGATTTTTCAATTTCACGCCGGTGACCTTGTCCTGCTTCACATCGAGAACTTCCGTCACGGCGGAATCCCAGACCGGCTTGATTTTCGGATTCGACAAGGTGCGTTCGGCCATGATTTTTGACGCGCGCAACGTGTCGCGCCGGTGCACGAGATGAATGACCGAACCGAACCGGGTCAAATAAAGCGCCTCTTCGCACGCAGAATCGCCGCCGCCGACCACGACGAGCGGTTGGTTGCGGAAAACGGGCAGGGCGCCGTCGCAGGTCGCGCAATACGTCACCCCTTTGGTCTCCAGCAAATCTTCGCCGTGCACGCCGAGATGTTTATGGCTCGCGCCGGTGGCGATGATGACCGCCTGCGCCTCGACCTTTTCGCCGTCCACCGTGAGCGTGAAGGGGCGTCTGGAGAAATCCACCGCCTCGACCGTGCCAAAGCTGGCGCGCGCGCCGAACCGTTCGGCTTGTTTCTGCATCCGCGTCATCAATTCGTAGCCGTCCACGCCTTCGGGAAAGCCGGGGAAGTTTTCCACGATGCTGGTGGTGGTGAGCAGGCCGCCGGGCTGGCCGCCGGTGAGGACAAGCGGCGACAAATTGGCGCGCGCGGTGTAAAGCGCCGCCGTCCAGCCTGCGCATCCCGAACCGATGATGACGATTTTTTCCATAGGCGGGCGAAAGGTAGTGCGCGAATACGGCGGATGCAAGTCCGACGGCGCGATTTGCATTTGCCGGACGCGCCTTTTGTGGTTTTACTGGTGCGGATGAATCGCTCAACGCTCACACATTTGGCCAGGATTGTTGCCGGTTCGTTTTGTTTGAGCGCGCAGTTCATCAGCCACGCGCAATCTGCGCCGACAAATTTGTGGACGCTCCGACTGCCGCGTTATAACGCCGATGCGTCTCCAGCCATTGCGCCTGACGGCACGATTTATCAGGCGACTTTTGAAGGCTATTTGCTGGCGGTTACGCCTCAGGGCAAGGTCAAATGGACTTTACGGATCAATTCTGAAATCAAATCGTCCCCGGCGATTGGCGATGACGGAACGATTTATTTCGGCGCGCGCGACCGGAAATTTTACGCCGTCACGCCCCAAGGCAGACTCAAATGGACATTTGCAACCGGCGCGTGGATTGATTCTTCACCGGCAATTGGCGCGGATGGAATGATTTACTTCGGTTCGTGGGACAATAATTTTTACGCGCTCAATCCTGACGGCTCAAAAAAATGGGTTTTCGCCACGAGCAACATCGTGGTTTCGTCGCCGGCGATTGGGACGGACGGAACCATTTACTTCAGGTCACACGACAAGAAGTTTTACGCGTTGAAACCGGACGGCAAGCTTTTATGGTCGTTTTTGACCGGCGGTCAGATTATCTCCTCGACCGCCATCGCCGCGGACGGCACGGTTTATTTCACTTCGCTGGACGGCAATCTTTACGCGCTGCGGCCTGACGGCTCGGAACGCTGGCGGTTGCATACCGGCAGCGCGCGCGAGTCGTCGCCCGTGCTTGATGAAAGCGGCAACCTTTATCTGTCGGGCAGAACCTCCTGCATTTCCGTCGGCAGCGATGGGAAAATCCGGTGGGAGAAATACTCGCTGATCCCCCTTGACGAAACCCCCGCCGTCGCCGCGAACGGCCTGATCTACTTCTCCGTACCCTGGCAGATATTGGCAGCCATAAACCCGGACGGGATTGAACAATGGCGTGTAACCTTGCCGGCCACACTGGCCAATTCACCGGTGATTGGCAGTGACGGAACGGTTTATGCCTGCGACGGCAGCCGCCTTTACGCAATCAACTCGACCAATGGCCTGGCGCCGCCGGCGAAGAGTTCCTGGCCGATGTTCCGCGCCGATGCCCGCCATACCGGCCGGGTGCAAAGCGTGAATTGAACGGCTTCCAGGGTTTATACCGATTTCCGGCAACCATCGGGTGGAGCGCAATTCTTGGGAGTGCCGGCGTCTCGCCGGCCAGTCACCCGGCATTATCCCCCAGACGAATCGAGTATCGGGCGTTTGATCCCTGGAAACTCAAACGTCGCAACTGCACGATATTGGTCACCCCGGGAGACGAAAGCCTCCCGGCTCCTGGCTGGCCGCGGCAAGCCCGGTCGCAACCGAAATGACCGTCAACGCCAGGCGGCAACGGCCCGCCGTCCGTCCCGGACGGGCAAAGGAAATGGCGTGCATGGAAACAGGTTAAACCATCACCACTGCTTTTTGAACCATTAAAGGTTGCCAACGGGGGAACCGGGGATATTTGGGCCCTCGCATCAAACTGGCGGCCAGGCCTCCCGGCCTGCCAGTGAGCGCGGCTTCCAGCCGCGTAATCCGTTTGCCGTGGTGCGGGTGTCCGGATGCACCCCAGGGAGCCGGGTCCGGACAGGGTGATGCTTTTCATTGGGCGTTTGCTTTGGCGACGGAGACCGCAGTGTCGCTGGTCGCGGGCTTCCGGCGGCAGGTCGAACGTTTTGCGGTACCAACAAATGCCCTGCCACTGGCGCACGCCCCGGCCGGTCACCAACGCTTCGGTGTGGGCGGTGTGCGGCAGGGTCACCGTCTCTCACGTTCGATCATCAAATTCCGGCCTCTGCGCCTGCGGCACCTCGGCCCGGACAAATCACCACTGGCTGTCGAAGGGAATGGAAGCGGATTCCATCGCGCGGGCGTACCATGCTCCGCTGAACAACAGGACCGCAAACAACCACCGTCGGCTGTGCATTTTGAGTTGGTTTGTCGTTCCCGGTTCCAAAGGTCGAATGCCCCGGCGTCAGTTCGATTGCAGGCGATAAAAACAGCTTTGGCTGGAATCCACCGGCAAGGTGACGGTAAACACCGCTCCTGTGGTCTGGATCGGATTGGGCACCGACGACCACACTGTCGAAGGCACCAAAGTGGTTGAGGTCATCAACGTCGAAGCAGCTCCACTGAATGGCCACTGTAGCTGCAGATTTGAGCCGTTGAGGGCGGGTCTTATCAAGAGTGGGGCGGCCATTCCACCAACGGCGTCGGCCACTGGCAGAACATTGCCATTTTGATCAAAAAACGACGACGTATTGAAACCGGCTTCGTTGACGCCGCTGACCGCCTGGTATTCTGTTCCCCAATAGAAGAAGCCAGCCCCGAGTTGGTTGGGCACACTTTTCACAATCTTGGCCAGAGCCGCGATGAAGCTGACCTGACCGGCTGGGGTGGGAGGGTAGCCATATAGTTGGCTAAGCCAAGCGAAGGGGCAGGTGTTGGTATAGGGAAAAGCGTCCTCAGCGACGATTACGGGTTTGCCGTAGCGAACGGCAGCGTTGCTGAGACAGATGTTCAAATTCGTCGGTGAGCCTTGGTAGAAGGGGTAATAACTCTCGCCAATGATGTCGTAAGGAACTCCTTGAGCGTTCAGGTTGTCAAAAAACCACTCGGTGGTGGCCCAATCTCCACCACGGTCAATATGAACAATAATTTTGGGCATTTTAGCGCCCGTAGCGTTCGTAGCGTCCTTGATTCCATTAATTGCAGCATTCATCAGTTGGCCAAGTTGCGACCATGACGTGCCGCCGTTGCCTGAAACCTTTCCATAGTTGAACAACATACCTTGTGTGATTTCGTTCCCCACCTGCACATAATCCGGCATCGCTCCTGCGGCTGCGAAGGTGGCGATGGTGTTGCTGTTGTAGGTGCGCATCAGTTGAAGAAGCAGGGTAAAGTTCAGGCCGTTTGTCCAAGCGGTGGGGATGGCTTGATCGGCGGCGTCAGCCCAAGTGTCGGAGTAATGAAAATCCAGGGAGAAGAGCAGTCCGGCATTCTTGACTCGCACGGCCAGCGGCACAGTGTAGGTGGTGTTATTGATGTAGTCGTAGGGATCCTTGCTGGCCTGGGCCGCACTGCTGGTGAACAGCCGCAGCCTTATGCAATTGATGCCGTGGTTCTTGAGAATTTGAATCCCATCCTGAACCTGTCCGCCATCTTTATATGTAACACCCCGGGATTCAAAAAACGCCAGAAGGGAGAAGTCCGCGCCGGCCACGAACGGAGCGGCGGGCGCCGCAAAAGTCGTCCCCAGCAACAGGCCAGCCAGAAGACCGGCCTTTTTTGTGCCGTTCATGAAGCCCGCGACCGCCAGCCTACAGGTGGTGAAGAGCACCGAGGCGGCAGGAACCGGATTTGCGAATTTCATGCCCATGCAACTGTTTACAACCATACCACATATTCCACCAAATCAAAGCCGGAACTGCTCATACGGTCAAACAGTTCCGGCTTTCTGACTTCCGTTCCGCCATCGTTCCGGACGGCGGTTTTATTTATAATGATTCAAACTGCACGATTTCCCTAGACGCGGCGTCGCTGCACCAGCAAGAAGATTACCCCTCCGCTGAACAGCGCCAACGTGGTGGGTTCGGGAACGGCTATGACGGTGTACTCGGTCGCACTCGTGCCGAAGGTCGTACCGGAGGCTGTAGCAGAGTCATAATATGAGGTACCATTCCAAGGTTGATAGTTATTATCTGACTCCGCGAGATAACCCGTGTTGTCCAATGCACCATAAGCAGCTTGCCCGCCAGGACTAGCGTACGACGACACAACGTCGAAGTAAAAACTGTCGCCGACACTCAAACCGAGGCTACTTAGCGGTACCGTCATTGTGGCGAAAGTAGATCCAGTGCCGCCAGCAACATAACTCGCTCCTGAGCCCATCGTCCAGACACCACCACCATATGTGCCTGGAGTGGCACCAGTTCCCCAAGTGTTAATTAAGGCGTTTTCACCGGTACTGATGCCAACTTGTTCACCCCAAGGGTTAACGAGTCCTGTATCTCCAATGGGCCCGCCAATATTCTGAATTTCGATAAAATACGCAATCCATGAAGCCTGCGGCTGGGTCGAATTGATGGTGAAAGTGATAGTGCTCGCATCGTTGTTGACCACAACGCTGCTAATAGCTCCGCCATCCGTGGGGCCGCCGCCGTCAGCGACGCCGGGGCCAAGATAAGTGGTGGCTCTGGCAGGCAACGTGGCCATGGCCAAGACAGCGAGGGCGAAAGTGACTGAGAGAATTATTTTCATGGTTTTCATAGTTTGAGTTTGGGTTTTTACGGGTTTGCTAGTTGCTTAATCATCGCTGATTTATTGGATTTTGCCTAGCCTGACAAATGTCAGGCTCGTGAAAACCCCTTTAAAATCAGTAAAAAGCCGTGGCGTTGCTAAAATATTGCCATTGGATGACTGACTTGGCGTGCGTTTTGACCGCAGATTGATGATATTCACGGATATTCAGTTATTGTAGTAAAAGGCATCCAGGACCGGCAGAGCATGGCCGGTAAAGTCAAACAGGGTTGTGTTGTCCACCACGTTTGGCTGTCCAAGCTCCCACCCCTCACCCGGCACACAGATGAAAATCGGATCCCAATACAAATCCCCGATACAATGGCCCTGGTTGACCATTTTTATGGCGTTGAAACAATTCAGCATGAACTCCTTCTGGCCCAAAGGCGTGCTGGAGAACGGTTCCGGACCATTGTTGGCAAGCTGCCCGGGATATCCGTCGCACTTGTTGGTGCTCCAGTTATACCCAGTCTCCATGATCAGCACGGGTTTGTTGTAAGTCGAATACCAGGAATTAATCTGGTCCCGGGCTTGTTCGGCGGTATATCCGGTCCAAAAGGGATAGTAGGAACAACCGGTGATGTCCCAACTGACACCATAACTGACGGCTTGATTGAGAAACCAGGTAACGGCGCTGGAGTCAACAGTGGCCATGTGCAGGATGACCTGCGTGGAGGGAGAAACCGCCTTGACCCCCGCGTAGCCGGCTATGAGCAGTTGTGCCAATTGCGGCCAGTTCGTGGTGCTTCCGTAGGGAAGCAAAAGCCCTCCGTTGTTTATCTCATTGCCAAGGGAAACATATTCGGGTGTTGTGCCCTGATTCTTCATTTCCATCATGAAGTTCGTCGTGAAGCTGTACACCGCATTGGTGAGCTGGGCAAACGTAAGATTTGTCCAGGCCCACGGTTCGCCGTTGCTCCAGTAGTCACTATAGTAAAAGGTCAATTCGATTTGAAGCCCCTTTGCCTTTGCCTGCGCCGCCAAGGCCAGAATGTTCGTTGGACTTTGAATGCCCGGCGGCAGCAGGTCTGAAGGATAATAATTTGTATTGCCGGGGTCGTTATACAAGCGCAGCCGAACGATGTTGCAACCGTGATTCTTCAAAATCTGCAAACAATCCATCGGCACGCCATTGGTCTCATAATAGACGCCACCCCCTTGCTCCACATAAGTCAGCTCTGAGACGTCACCGCCTTTCAACAAGGTGTAGGGAATGTCGTCCTTGATCAATTGAATGAGGTCCGCTTTGCACCAGTTGCTCCCCGTGCCGTCATCGGAACAAATGCTGACCAGGCATTGTCCATTGGTGACATTAATTCCCCGCACAATGGTGTTGGTCCACTGCGAGGAAATCGGCAGGCTGGTCATCCTGTCATTGCCACTGATGTAACAAGCATTTTGGCCGCCACTGTTCTGAACCATCGCAGTCAGTTTGTAGCAGCCGTTGGGCAGATTGGTGACCAGTTGAAAAGTTTGCACCTGATAGGGAATGGAATTGCTCTGTTGCAGGTAATAAGAACCGGAAAAGGCGCCGCCGGACTGCAGGGAATCCGCGGCGGCGTTCCCCGATGTCTGCCAGTTGGCGGCAAGATTTCCCGATTCAAAATCGCCGTCCTGCAATCCGCCGATGGGAAACGCAGACAGCCGGAAGAACGTCGGTACGGTGTTCATCGGCATCATCGCTGAACCTTGTCCTGCGGTCCCGGGAAAACTGTTCCAGACAGCTCCATTTAGAAGATTCGTCGAGTTCTGAAGACGAACATTCAATGCGGCAGGCCAGGAAAACGAAACCATCCCGTTCGAGATGGAACCAACCGCCAGGTTGCCGGCGTTGGCGGCGGTAATGAGAAAATTGTCGAAATTAAACGTCCCGCCAGCCCCGGTGTGGGTAAAGACCAGTCCGGCGCCGGTGATATTGCCGGTCAGATTGCTCGAGATAACGGAACCGATGGTGGCGCTGCTGCCGGTTCCATTGCCGCTGACGGACAATGAATCCCATTGTGAAGCGGCGGGATTGAACACGTTTGCATAGGTGGCGAAAGGTCCGACGGCTGCGGGTACCGGCAAGGCGTTCGCGGAAACAAACCAACTGTCACCATTCATCTGCACAGCAAATTTCGCGGCCACATTGGCCGGCGTCAGATAAGGCTGAATGTCGGCAGAAAATGTTATGCCGGAGTAAACTGCCGTATTAATGCCTGGGAAAGTCGCTCCGGTTGCCGCTGAAAGAACCGTGGAAGTGTAAAATGCGGTCGTTGTGGCGACATTCTGATAGGCAAACACGGCCCCATCCCCTCCGGAAACTTGATAAAGACGATTCGGATTGTTCGGGACATCATTGGCCCATCCTACCGTGCTGACGGAGAAATTACCCGACAGCCCTGGATACGGAAACGTCTCCTGATAAAGCAACACCTGGCCATGCGTTTGTCCAACCAAGGCCAATGCGCTGGCCAACCCGATCAGCAACGGGTTTATTTTAAAACTCTGAATCAGCATTGTGTACATTGTTTGATGAAGATTACCGCGCCTCAAGCTGAATTTGGTAACGGGGAATGATTTCGATGCTGTTGAGCGAGACGACGCTCTGCTGGCTGCCAAAATCCGGCCGCGCCTCTTTGGCCAGGTAAATCGGGGCATCCTTGCGCAACGGCAGAATTTCAACGCGCAAATCACCGGCCAGGATTTCGGGTGCGTGCCGACGCAGCCCGACATCCAGGGCGCTGCCGTTGTAGAAATCATCCGTCAGCAGTCTTCCATTTAAAGTCACGCGCGCGACATCACCGACATAATGAACGCGAAGAATGGGATCGGTGCCGAGGTCAACGTCTCCGGGAATTTTGACGCGCCAAACCGCGGCTTTTTCAAAGTCCGGATCGAGCGGGGCGGTCGCAACGGGCCGCTCGATTTTGCCGATGGGAATTTCCCGCGGCGGCCCGGCGGCCTGCACGCTATCGAAGGTGGCTTTGAGTTTGACCACTCGCGGTGCAGGCGGTGTAAATCGTTGGAAGACGCCGTCGGTTTTCGGTGCGAGATCGCTGCCGTTGCAGGCGAGCGAAGCGGGGGCCGGATAAATGGCCACACTGAGGTCAGCCGGGGCGGTGGAAGTCAGGCGCAAATTGTCCGCATCAAGGACAAGACTGGCTTCGGTGAGAAATACCCGGTCGCAGCCCTGCAAGTTTCCCTTCCAAAGAGCGAGGGAGCTTTTTTGGTCAAGCACAACGATCTGTACGAAACTGCCGTCGGCCAACCGCATCCTCGCCGCGACCTTTTTGCCGGGCTTAACGTCGCTGAGAAGGTCAACGTTTTCGCCGTGTGTAATATGACCAGTAAAAGCTACGACGGCTGGACCGTTTGTTGCGAAGGCAAATTGCGCGGGAACGCCTTCGGTTTCGGCAAAAAAAACGGTGCGCACATTGCCAGCGTCAATGGCGGTCAGCGGCTGCGCGGTGGCCCAAACCAGCCGGGCGCCCTGGCCAAGATCGAGATTGAACGGCCAGATCAGGCAGGCGTCGGAGGGAATGGTAACCGGGTTTTGCGGAAAGACGAGCGGACCGGAAGGAAGAGTGATCGCGAACTGCACGTCCTTTTTCGGAGGCATGTCCTGAAGGCGTTGGTAATTATTCACGAAAACGAATCCGCTTTTTCCATCGGAACGAACGCTCCAGCGCAAGGTGTCAAAATCATCTTTTCCATGCGGACGCTGATCCGGCATGGTTGCGGGCATTCCGGCCAGAGCGGGTCCCCATTCATGGAGGAAAAGATGGAGGCGTCGCAAGAGATGATATTGCTGGCGGATTTGACCGTATTGGCCCAGTGGTGCTTGAAAGTCGTAGTTTTTAACAGGCATGTCGTTCCAAAACCCCGTGGCTTGCGATTCCATCAAGGTGGTCAGTTTGCCTTCGGGATTCACGCCGCCGTGATACATATAGTAGCCGGGCAAGGTGCTGCCCGAACCGAGCTTGATGAGCGTGGTGGACTCGGCGTCCTTGGGATTGACAAGGATGCGCCGGTGGTAGCTGTTCATCATGCCGCCGCCAATTTCGCAGGTGAGATATGGGTATTGTTCAGCGTCCGGCGGGTCCAAGGTGCCTCCTTCGCCAGGAATCTCACTATAGGTGGCATCATCCACGCGAAAACTGAAAAAATGAAACCCTTTCCAATAGCCAGCCGGCATGGGCATGAGTATCCGATCCCAAAAACCTTCCGCATAGACGCCGTAGAGCGGAACCAATTCGCCGAAAGGCATGCGCCCCGAGGGTTTATCCCAGCCAGTCCGGGTGTAAATCGGCGCATCGAGTCCAACTTCCTGGCCCATGCGTTTGAGTGTCAACAGATGTTTGGCGGGACCTTTGTATTCATTTTCGAACTGGATGCCAATGACCGGTCCGCCATTTTTCCAGAATAACCCGTCCAGTTGTCTGGCAATTTCACCGTAGAAGATTTTTACCTTGTTAAGGTAGTTGGTATCGTTGGAGCGTGTTTTCCACCCTTTTTTCAGAAGCCAATCCGGGAAACCACCATTTCGCACCTCGCCATGGTCCCACGGACCACAGCGCACAAACGCTTTCAAGCCGGCTTCCTGGCAGATTTGAATAAAGTGACGCAGGTTTCGTGATCCAGACCAATCAAATTGTCCTTCAATCTCTTCATGATGAATCCAGAAAACGTAGGTGGACACGATGTCAACGCCACCCGCCTTCATCTTGAGCAATTCTTCGCGCCATTCATTCTCCGGATAACGTGTGAAATGGAATTCGCCCATGACGGGCGTCCACGGTTTTCCGTTGAGCAACAGGCTGCTGCCATCCAGCGTCAGCGTGGTGCCGTCAGGGCTGCGCGCCTCGCCCATTTTGAAACCCTCAGTTACCGGAGGCTTTGGGCGGGCAATGGTAATGGTGTGGCTGTCCGCAGCGACAATCGTCGAAGCAAGAATGGCAAGGCACACTGTCAACCCAAGTTTCCGCAAGTCAAATAATCCGGTCATAATAAAAAACTGTTCCTAAACATGTATGGACCCACAAATCAAAAAAGACTGCAAGCGGCCTTGACCGCTTGCAGCTTCTTCGAATTCAGAGTCCGAGTATTTTTAGGGCTCAACAAGCCGGTAGAACATTTTGGGAACGGTATTCGTTACCGTTGCCGTGCTTTGTCCCGTGGTGTTAGGCACATCCTGCCATATGGCCGGCGGGGCCAGATTAGTCGTGCTTTGGAGGTGAATATTCGCACTGCCGATCCACGAGAAAGTGATGTATTTCCCATTGTTAGCCACAGAACTGACAAGGATTCCGCCCGGCGCACTGACGCCGGTTGTGGTCGTTATCAGAAAATTGTCGAAATCGATGGTTCCCGTCCCCGTGAAACTCAAAACCAAGCCGGCACCGGTGATGTTACCGGTCAGATTACCTGACGCCACACCACCGATGGTTGCGCTGGTGCCGTTCAGAGTGAGCGTCTTCCAATTCGATGCGCCGGGATTAAACGCTTGTGTGTAAGTGGTGAACACATTCGTCGCCACGCCGGGCACGGGTATGGCGGTTGTGGAAACAAACCAACTGCCTCCATTCATCTGCACGGCAAAATATTCCGTGACGTTGGCGGGGCTGGTGCCGGGGGCCAGATCCACCGAAAAGGTTATGCCACCATAAAGCGTCGTGTTGATTGACGGGAACGGCAATCCGGACACCCCGTTGTCCAGCGAGGTGGTGGTGTAAAATGCCGTGGTGACGGGAGTGCTTCCGCTGGGTTCATACGCATAACCTGCTCCATCGCCGCCAGAATTTTGGTAGAGGCGGTCGGGAGAATCGGGAATGGCATTCCCCCAGCCAACCAGGCTCAGTGGAAAATTTTGGGCTGCTGTCGGACCCACATACGGAAACGTTTCCGCATACAAGAGGCCGGGCGGGACATTGCTGACCGTCAAAATGCTGATGAAATAGTCAAGACTGTCATCGGTGCCCACGGAATTGCTGACAATCACGGAATATGCCGCTTGATCGTTGGCGCTAACATTCAAGATGGTGAGTACATTCGTTCCCGTGCCCGAGAAGCGACCGCCATCCACCAGTGGCACTCCATTTGACTGCCAATAATAAGCCAGAGGCTGGGTGCCGGTGGCTACGACGGCAAAAGATACTCCGGCACCCGCATAAGCCGTCTGGCTCAGGGGCGGCACCTGGACAACGGGTGGAATCGCCGGCACTGTATCGGTTGTTATCAGGAAATTATCGATGTTTACACCCCCGCTGCCCGTGTTGGCAAAAACCAGGCCGGCGCCGGTGATGTTGCCGCTGAGATTGCTTGCCGGTTGTGTGCCGATGGTTGCGCCAGTGCCGCTTAACGTGAGCGTGTTCCACTGAATGGCGTTGGTATTAAACTGTTGCTGATACGTGTCAAATACTGTGCTCGCGACATTCACCGGTATGGGAGTCTGGGAAACGTACCAGTTGGCTCCACCCATCTGGACTGCAAAATAAACCGGGATGTTGGCTGCCTGCCAGGTCGGCTGAATATCCACGGAAAAAGCAATGGCAGGATAAAGGGCCGGATTTATGCTGGGGAACGGCAATCCCGACACCCCGGTATCAGACACCGTGGTGACGTAAACCGCCGAGGTCGCCGCGTATGCCTCAAATGCATAAGCCTCACCGTCTCCGCCGGTGTTTTGGGAAAGGCGATTGGGGCTGTCAGGGATGCTGTTCGACCATCCGACCACGCTCAGCGGGTAATCGACGGGGAGCGCGCCAACGAAGGGGAACGTTTCCGCGTACAAATAATCAGCGGGGACGGAATTCACCGTCAAGGTGGCGGTGGTGTTGGTGCTCGTGTTAAAAAATCCCACAGAATTGCTGACAATCACGGAGTAACTGCTTCCCGAGTCGCCGAGGTTGACATTGGTGATGGTCAGCACGGAGTTGGTTGCGCCGGAAATCCGGCCGCCGTTGACGAGGGGGACCCCATTCGACAGCCAGCGATAAGTGAAGGGCGCGGTCCCCGTGGCAGCAACCGCAAAGGACACGCCTGCCCCGCTGTAATTTGTCTGGCTAAGCGGCGGCGCAGCGAGGGTTGGCGGCAGTGTCGTCGTATTGGATATGGATGTGATCAGAAAATTATTATAATTCCAACTGGAACCGGTCGCGTTTGTAATCGCCACCACCACACCAATGCCGGTGATCGGACCGGACAGATTGCCCGGGGCCGGCCCGCCAACTGCACCACTGCTTATCGTCAAGGTATTCCAATTGCTTGCCGCCGGGTTGTAGGTGATGCTGGAAAGATAAAAGACTGGACCGGAACTGTGTTGCGCCGTCGTCAATGGCTGATTGGTGGCCACGTACCATGATCCACCCACTTGAACCGCAAACCAGCAACTGAGAGTGCCACCTTGCCAGCTCCATTGGGATTCCAGGGAAATATTCAGATTGGTATAAAGCGTCGGGTCAATGCTGGTGAAAGCAGAGTCACCACCGGAACCGCTGCCCGCCCCATTGGTGGTGTAAAACACTCCCGTTCCGGTATTGCCTCCAAAATAAAGCGTCTTGGTCGGCAACGCTTGCGCCGTGGCACCGTCGTGCGCACCCGATTGGGTATACATTCCGCTGTACCCGGAGGGAGGAAGAACCTGGCTCCAGCCAACAGCCGCCAGCGAGGCGCCTCCATTCGTGGTGCCCCAGTCCTGTTGATATAGAATTGCAGTCTGCGCTGAAGCCAGCGTGACGGTTGCTGACAAGGCAATCAATGCGAGTGTTTTTTTCATAGGCAGTATGGGTTTTTGTTTTGAGTTGCTTTGTTTAGGCTGTCAAGTAATAGACGAATTATTATGGGTTGCTGGCAATTGACATTCAGTCGGTTCATATGGATGATTTTCCGGGGTTTCACAGTTAAAAGGATCCGTTCATCCAGGCTGGCCATTCATAACTTGGCAGGGACGGCGCCAGATAACCCTGATACCACTGCAGCCCCCAGAGTTCTTTCAGACCCACACCTCTCGACGAAGCGTCCATGAAAACCATGTTCACCGGGGTTTGGCCCAAGTGTCTGGGGAGGCAAAAATCAGCCATGTTTTCATTTGCAGTTCCATTAGGATACATATGGCCCCGCTTGGTTGGTGGTATATCGGTAGGAAAAGGAGCGGTTCCATCCCACATGCAATCAGCAAACAACGGGATGGTATCCGAATTGCGGAGGGCCCCCATTTTCCGCCAATAGTTGGCTGTGGGCAGAGGCATGGTCCCTCCGCTGACGACGAGTGAGTCCGGAGGATTCTCGGCCCAGGCGTTGATTCCATAGCTGCCGTAATCACCCGGCGTTCCGAAATAGGGAGTGGTGTAATTGCCCACGCCCATGATGCCCCATGAATAAAAAGTTACATCTAAAGTCGTGGTAAAAGGGCTGGCGAGGTCACTCAGATACTTGTTCGCAGTGGGACACAAACGGATGTCGGGATTGGAATAATAATTTCGCAATGCAGACATCCAACAACCGTAGTAACCATTCCATTGCGAGGGGTTATTCCAACCCATCGGCATGCTGTCGTTGTTGTCGGCGCCATACAACGCAAACAAGGCACCCCATTGTTTAAGATTTGCAATGCATTGAATATCCTTCGCGCGGGCTTTTGCCCGGGCCAACGCAGGCAAGAGCAGCGCCGCCAGAATGGCAATAATGGCGATGACCACCAGCAATTCAATCAGGGTAAAAGCCGGGAATGCTCGCAACGGGTCGTCAAGATGCGTCGGACGGCGTTTTGAAGTCATATAAAGTGAATGTCTTGGATACTATTCCCTCAATTTCCGCCTTTGCCTAGCCTGACAAATGTCAGGTCTGAAGCCCAAGCCCTTTACCCCAAAAACCCTGTAAACAAGCGCAATCACGGCCTTCAAGATGAAATGTATGACTTGCGGGCAGGAAATTACTTATGCAGTTTTTGTTGAACGGAACTTCAGTGCCGCTTCGGTACGGGAGTGGACGTGCAGTTTGCTGTAAATGTTTTCCAGGTGCCAGCGCACCGTCCCGGTGCTCAAACCCAGCCGGTTGGCAATCTCCTTGTTGGCAAGGCCCATCGCCAGCAACTCAAGAATTTTCCGTTCGCTGGGCCTGAGTTCGTCCACCCCCGCCGCGACCGTGAGCGGCTGTTGGAAAGAAGCGATGACCTTGCGCGCAATTTCGCGGGGCATCGGCACGCCGCCCATCCGGGCCTCGCGGACGGCGGAAACCAGTTCCGCCGGTGTGCAGCGCTTCAGCAGGTAACCGCAGGCGCCCGCGCGCAGCGCCGCGGATATCCGGTCGGTGTCCTCATACACCGTCACCATGATGATCTGGACCGCCGGCAGCATTTTTTTTATCTGGGCGGTGCACTCGATGCCGGACAGCTTGGGCAACTGAATGTCCATCAACACCACCTCCGGCTGGTGCTTCGGAATTCCCACCAGCGCCTCCTCGGCGGTCGCACAGGCGAAGACGCAACGGCACTCCGGGTCGGTCTGCACAAAGTGCGTCAGGCTTTCCCGGATGGTTTTGCTGTCTTCAACAATG
>Ga0116134_1000282_pt1 | contig 27083 bp, 31 predicted proteins | sample June2015DPH_19_5_FD_89737 | JGI IMG/M metagenome (GOLD analysis project Ga0116134, IMG submission 89737) | Peatland microbial communities from SPRUCE experiment site at the Marcell Experimental Forest, Minnesota, USA - June2015DPH_19_40 | ecosystem: Environmental > Terrestrial > Soil > Wetlands... | reverse complement strand
CGACGCTTTCGTCCTGGTCGCGCCAGCAGAAGCTATCTATGATCGCGGGCTTCGCGATTCTCGGCGTGTTACTCGCGGTGAGCGCATGCTCGAAGCAATCTCCAAAACCCGCGCTGGTCGCCGTCTCCAGCCCAGCGCCAATTTCGGCTACGTCCGCAGCCGTGACAACGCCGGCAATCGCCCCAACCGCCGCAGCCTCACCTGCATCCGCAAAAAAGACGCCCAAAAAACGTCCCGCGAACGTCAACTATACCGACGCTAACTCCGGTGTTTCGTTCTTCTATCCCCGGAAGTTCGCGCTAACCTCAGGCGACAAAGCGCAACCCCAGCTTGTCGGCATCGGTGATGTGCCGATGAATTTCATTCAGCCCGGCGGAGTCGCGATTGCGACCGTCGCGCTGCCCGGCGGTTCCTATCCCGGCACCGACTTCGCATCCGCCTTTTTCAATGTGAACCTCAATCGCAGCCTCTCCGAGCAGGAGTGCGCGCACTTCGCCTTCGTCGACACCAACAATGCCGATGGCGAATCCGTCGACGCCGAAACCGTCAAAATAGGATCGACCGACATGGAGATGACTTCGAACTTCTCCGGCAACGCCCTGAGGCAGGCCGAAACGCAGTACTACCACAGCTACGAAAATGGAGCCTGCTACGAATACGTCTTAGGTCTGGGCACCGAAGGATTTGCCACCGAAGGCGGTATCGGGCACGTCAACCGCGACGAAGTCTTCGCCAAGCTGGAGAAAATCCTGGCCACGGTGAAGATCGCTCCAGTCGAGCAAGAACATGTCGCCGAACAGGCAGTGAGCGGCATCGCCGTCGGCAAGGAATAAGTAATAAAGAATAAAGAAGAACAACCGCGCGAGCCACGGGCTACGAGCTTCGAGCAACCGTTTGCGATGCTGCTCGAAGCTCGTGGCTCGTAGCCTGTTTTGCGGGACTCTGTCACCCGGCTTCTTACCAGACGTCGGCGCCATCCTAACCGCACTCTGGCCAAATCGGCGTACAATTCCGAGTGGTAACAAGGAGAGTGAAATGACCCAGAAGATTATCGAGGTAATCGGGACTTCGAAAGATAGTTTTGCGAAGGCAGCAGAACAGGCCGTCGAGGAAGCGGCGAAAACCGTTCGCGGCATCAAGTGGGCGCACGTGGATTCGCTTGACATGCAACTGGACGGAGCCAAGGTTCTGCAATATCGCGCCACCACCAAGATTTATTTCGACGTCCAGCACTAGAGACCGGCGCGCCGCCTGATTTCGAGACCTGGTTCACAGGACCTGGTTCACAGGAGTTAGTTTGCAGAAGTTTGTTGGCGGGATTCGATGCAAGGCCAGCCGCTTGCTCGGCGTCCCGTTTGTTTTTTTGCATCTTTGTCGAACCACGCCACATCTTTAACGTTATTCCGATTCTGCAAACGCTTGGCAACTTTGCCCGAGGCATGGAATCTTACCGTACGAAAACTCACTCCAAGGATGGTGAATCGTCATGATGAAAACAGTCCAACGCATTTGTATCGTTTCCGCGGTTGCTTTGCTCACAAATCTGTCGGCGCTCGCGCAGACCTCAAACTGGAACATCGATCCGGCGCATTCAACCGCGCAGTTTACGGTGCGTCACCTGGGGATATCGAATGTCAGCGGAAGTTTTACGAAGGTGACGGGAGGCGTCGTTCTGAACGAGAAAGACATTACGCAGTCGCAGGTCTCGGCCAGCATCGACGTCAACTCGGTCGACACCCGGGTCGAAATGCGCGACAAGGATCTTAAAAGCCCTAACTTCTTTGACGTTGAAAAGTATCCGTCCATTGAATTCAAGTCCAAGCGGATCATAAGCAGCGGCGGGAAACTGCAGGTGATTGGCGATCTGACCATCCACGGCACCACCCACGAAGTCACGCTCGACGTCGATGGACCTACGCCTGAATTGACTGACCCCTGGGGCAATTCGCGCCGCGGAATCGCCGCCACCACGGCCATCAACCGCAAAGATTTCAATCTGGTCTATAACAACCTTCTTAAGACCGGTGAAGCGGTGGTTGGAGACAACGTGAAGATTCAGATTGACGCCGAAATCGTAAAGAAGAAGTAAGTTGATCGGGTCATCGGGTGATCGGGCCATCTGGCCATCCAAAACCATTTCGCCTTTGACTTTCGATCACCCGATGACCAGATCACCCGATTTTTTGATGACCCGATCCTCAGGGTATGATCGGGCTGTGGTGAGCAATCGCGGCGCAGAGAACAAACTACAACTTTTGCGTTCCGAGAAACTGGGCAAACTGGCTTGGCTGGTGCATGCCTTCTCGACGCGGCTTGGCGGAGTATCGCGCGTCTACGGCGGAAGCGCGCTGAATCTTGGGTTCACGAAGCAGGACTCGCGCGCCGCCGTGGAACGCAATCGCGAGCTTTTCCTCACGGAATTGGGTGTCGCGAATGGGCGCGAGAGCTCCCCCCTGGTTTCGTTGCGGCAGATCCATTCTGATTTGATCCATCGAGTGGACAGCGTGCCGGAACAGCCTCCGGCCGGCGACGGCCTGGTCACGGACACGCCGGGGCTAGTCTTGGCCGTACAGACGGCCGATTGCCTTCCCATCATTCTGGTGGATCGTAAGCAGCGGGCTGTCGGCGTTTTTCACGCCGGATGGCGAGGCACGGTCAAGCGTATCGTCGAAAAGGGGGTCGGCGAAATGCGGAAACATTTCAAGAGCGATCCGCGGAACCTGGTGGCGGCGATTGGGCCGGGCGTGCAGGGATGCTGCTACGAAGTGGGCGAAGAAGTGCGCACCAAATTTGAAGCCCAGTTTGCATACGCCGCCAGCTTGTTCCGCGAGGTGAAGGAATCGGATCCGGTGCGGGAAAAATATCCGTTGCTGTTTTTGACGGCGCGCGCGCCGGGACACGGCGAGTTGCCCGCAAAACTTTTTCTCGATCTGGTGGAGGCGAACCGGCGGCAACTGCTGGATGCGGGCGTGCCGCCAAAGAACATTGACACGGCGGCGCCGTGCACGGCGTGCCATACCGATTTGCTGTTCAGCTTTAGGGCGGAAAAGGGCGTGACCGGAAGGATGATGGCGGCGGCGGGAATAAGACATTGAGTCAATGACTCAATGACTCAATGACTCAATGACTCAATGACTCAATGTCTCAATGACTCAATGACTCAATGTCTCAATGACTCAATGACTCAATGACTCAATGACTCAATGTCTCAATGACTCAATGTCTCAATGACTCAATGACTCAATGACTCAATGTCTCAATGACTCAATGTCTCAATGACTCAATGTCTCAATGACTCAATGTCTCAATGACTCAATCGCCCTTCCTTACGCCAGGTCGAACAGTAAGACTTCCGCGTCTTCCGTCGCTTTGATCGTCAGCTTTTTTTCTTCGCTGATGGCCGCACCGTCTCCCTGGTGCAACTTCTGGCCGTTCAGTTCGACTTCGCCCTTGGCCACCTGCAGCCACGCGTGGCGCTTGGCGCCGAGCGACTGCGTCACCTCTTCTCCGGGTGCAAGCAGCGTAACGAATAGTTTCGCATCCTGATTGATCTTTACCGAACCCTCGGCGCCGTCGCTCGAGGCCAGCAGCCGAAACTTGCCGCGCTTCTCGACCTCGGGAAAGCTTCTCTGCTCGTAGCCGGGTTCGCGCCCCTGCTTGTCGGGCAGAATCCATATCTGCAGCAAATGCACGGCCTCGGTCGCAGACGGATTCGCCTCGCTGTGGCGAATGCCGCGCCCGGCAGTCATGCGCTGCCCGTCGCCCGTGAGGATCACCGAGCCGGTGCCGAGACTGTCTTTGTGCTCCAGCTTGCCGGACAGGACATAGGTGACGATCTCCATGTCGCGATGGGGATGCGTTGGGAAGCCGCCGTTCGGTGCGACCCAATCTTCGTTGATCACGCGCAGCGAGCGGAAACCCATCCACTTGGGATCGTGGTAATCGTTGAAACTGAAAGTGTGGTGCGTCTTCAGCCAGCCATGGTCGCCGCCGCCACGCTCGTTGCTAGGTCGGATGGTTATCATGATGATCGCTCCAAATAGTCGTTAGTCGTTGTAACGACTATTTCAATCCGTTTAGATGTCCGCGAAGCAAGAAGGATTCAGGGCGGGGCTCGTGTGGGGACGGGCGCCCTCGCAAGCCTGCCCTGGGCGCAGTCGAGGGGTCCAAGCCGAGCGCAGCTCGGCAGCTGCCGGTGGTGACCGCAATTCCGGATTCGCTCCCATCACCTGACGTCGCGCAGAACAGCCAGGACGGCCCTGCTTGCCGCTAAGCTGCTATTCTTCCTCTGCAGCTATGCCTTATCGGGTCATCTCGTTCACCATGGCGCAAGTGCGGCAAGGAGCGCTCGGATTCCAACGCCAACTGAGCGCTGTCCTCCGCGAACGTGCCGAGATCAAAGTGTATTCGGTGAGCCCGTTCGACCTCGATGAACGCCGCCGGGCCAAGGATCGATTTGGCGGAGACATCGTGTACTTTCTCAACGACGCAGCATGTCTGGAATGCGAGCGACTGGGTCTCGACCTGCAATTTCTGGCGGAAATCTCCGATGACGAACTGCCTCGCCGGCGAACCTTGGTTGTCGGCATGCCAAAGCGAACCGGCGGCATCGGGTCATCGGGCCGTCGCGAAATCGGGTAGTCGAAAAGCTGGCTCGGAGATTGATCACCCGATCATCAGTCCTTCTTATGCTTCTTGTGCGAGGCATCAGACTTGGGCTTGTCGTCTTTCTTGCCGTCTTTCGCGATCTTTGTATCTTTGGAGTCTTTCGCTTCCTTAAGTTCTGCAGAACTGCTGTCGCCTTCAGCAGATGAGGACGACGCCGAAGAACCAGCTCCCTTCTTCGGGTAGTCGGTCACGTACCAGCCCGAGCCTTTGAACTGCACGGCTGGAGCCGAAATCACCTGTTCGATAACGCCCCCGCATTCGGGGCACTTTCGCAGCTGCCTATCCGAAAATTTCCGGATTTGTTCAAAGCGGTGTCCGCACTTCTGGCACAAGTATTCGTAGTTGGGCATGGGTGAGCTGATTTTAGAGGCGGAGATTCATCGGCGTCAATTTCGCGCCCGTGCCACACCTCCTCACCGTTTCAACAAATCCACCGGCTCGCGCACATCGTGCACCCGAAAATATTTTGCCAGCACGGGATATCTTGTGGCGACGGCTTCGTACATGGCATAGGCCACGTTGCGGTAGGATGCGTGTCCGGCGGGCGTGGTGCGCAGCTCGGAGATGTAAACGGCCTCGGCGAAGTCCATCTTAAACAGCGTGCGCTTGCGGAAAGCGAGGGGGATCGCGTACTGCGCGTTTTGCGCGGCTTCTACACTCCCGGTCGCAGAAAGCTTCTGCACTGCGGCTTCGGCGCGCTTCATCGCAGCTTCGTAATCGGAGCGGATTCCGGCAGCTTCGACTTCGGGCGGTGTGTCGAAGCCGTGGACGGTCGAGAAATCCTGCATGATCTGGACGCAGCGCCGGTGTCGGTGCATGTCGCGGAAGCCGCCGACGTCCATGAGGACATCGAAGCGGAACTGCTGGCCCGCGGAAAAGGGACGCAACAGTTCGTCGTGGCTGCCGCGATGGCGCAAGCCGAGGTCGATGACTTCGCGGCGGCGCGCCTCGGCGGCCGTTTCGATCGTCTGTCGAATCTGCCGGTAGGAGTAATGACAGTGTCCGTAAACGAGCGTCGTGGCAAGTTCGATCTCAAACGGATCATCATCCAGCAAGTCAACCAGCGGCGCGGGTTCGATCGCGGCGCCTCCCATCAGGTCGGCGGCGGCCTGCTGGAGTTCGCGACGCGTTTCGATTTCGTAGAGATTCGGATCGGCATACTTAACCAGCGTGGGCGCGACCCGAACCTCGCGCAGGAGTTCGCGTTCGGCACGATCGGCGATTTCGGGCGACACGGCGCGAATCTCCGCCACCAGGACGCGCAGCGATTCCTCGTTTGCGTTGTAGGCCGGAGAAATGGCGGCTTGTTTCAGCAGCGCTCCCAGGTCGCGCACTTCTTTGTGCGGCTGCGAGAGCAGGTGAGCGACCTGGCTTTCCAGCGTGCGGGCGTTGACGATCTCCCCGAGTGAAGTGTTGGTGGCGAGTGGCAATAGATAACGCGAGATGTCGAAGGCGCGGGCGCGCAGGGTGCGCTCATAAGCCTCCGGCTTCATTTCGGCAGGCCGGGGTGTGATGCTGGCGAGATATTCGAACGTCCGCTGCGAAACTTTTTCGTAGGCCGTGAACAAAGACTCAATGGTCTCGCGATAAAAAGTCCGCTGCGAAGAAACGTCCGATGCCGCAACGTCACCCTCGAAAGCGCCGTTCTGAAAAGCAGGCGTAAAGTAACCGCTCTTCCTGAAGTCCTGGTAGCGAGTCGAGCGCTCCTGACCATCCCAGCGCTGCTCGTCGGCAACCACGATGGCAGCGAGGATAGAGAGGCGCTCGATGGCGAGCGCGATGTGGGCCAGGTCGGCGATGGAGCGGTGCCCGTATTGGAAGTAGAAGGTGTTGAGAAATTTTTCCGCTTTCTGCAGCGTGATTTCCTTCAACGACTCTTTCATCGAGAGCGAGGAGCGCGAATACTTGGCCATGGCGTAGGCCTGGATCTCGGGCTCAACGCCGTAAACGGCGAATACTTCGACAGAAGTTTCGGAAGCCGGAGTGGAAACGGGATGCGAAGTCATGGGCTCGGTTGAAATCACTTCAGACATGGGAGTGGAAGAATCTTAATCGTCCGCCGCGCCGCGCGCAATTGGCTGATCGTGGGGTAGAATCTGCGCGAGCATCAGAATACAACCAAAGGTTATCCAGTGACGGCCTCGGCTGACGACGAAGGCGCTCGGATGCAGGACGATCTGCGTCAGAACCATCTGAGCCACGGCGATCGGGGCCAAATCGATTGATTCAGGCCGCGCTCCCCGAACACATCGCACAAACTCGCAGCCTCTTCCTCGAATATGGCCGTTCGCTCGGCTTCAGCCTGTGTTTCCAAAGTTTCGACGAGGAGTTGAAGAGCCTTCCGGGCGCCTACGGCCCGCCGAGTGGGAGATTGCTGCTTGCCCGATACCGAGACCACGCTGCCGGATGCGTTGCGTTGCGCAAACTTGAAACCGGTATCTGCGAGATGAAGCGTCTCTACGTGCATCCTGGCGATCGCGGCCGCGGCCTGGGCCGGTTGTTGGTGGAGCGCGTGATCGCCGAGAGGCGCGCGCTATCGGCTATGAGCGCATGCGTCTGGATACGATTGCATCGGCCATGCAGGATGCGATCGCACTCTATCGCAGGATCGGGTTCAGGGAAATCGCGCCCTATTCTGCGATTCCCATCGAAAGCGCACTCTGGATGGAATTACTGCTGTAGACGTTTACTTGCATCCCTGACGACCGCGGGCTTGAGTGCGGCGGCAGGCGGGGGTCGCGCCGTCTTGTTCTCAGTTGGAGCTGCGGGTGAAATCACGGCTGCAGTTTGGGCTGGGGTGGCAGACTGGGTAAGAGAAGGCTCCGTCGGGGCGTGGCCGAGGATGACGATATCGACGCGGCGGTTCATGCCGCGGCCTTCCGTGGTGAGATTGGTTGCGACCGGGTGATACTCGGCGTAGCCGGCAGCGCTTAGACGATCGGGACTGAACCCTTCGCGGACGATGAAGAGCCGCACAATTTCCGTTGCCCGGGAGGTGGAGAGTTCCCAATTTGAGGGGAACTCGGAGTTGTGAATGGGGGCGTTATCGGTGTGACCCTCGATTTGCAAACGATAATCTCGCACGCGGAGCATGTCGGCGATGCGGTCAAAGGCGGCCTGCGAACTGGACTTCATCAGGGCGGAGCCGCTCTCGAAAAATCCCACTTCGCGCAAACTGATGACCAGACCGTCGGGCTCGCGCCGCATGGCGACTTCCTTACGCGAGATTTCCATAGCGAGCGTGGTTTCGAGTTGCTTCTGCAATTCCGCCAGATCGCCGTTCTCCACTCCGGTGCCGAGCCCGCCATCGGGACGAGACGCGATCCGGCCGAGGCTCGCGGTGCGCTCCGTGTTTTCGATGCCTTGCGCGACGCTGAAGGGCATGGGCCTGGCGAGATCGACGGGCACTTCGGTCGTCGAAGCCTGAAAGACTCCCATCTCCTGGAAGGCAACCTGGATGGCTAAAGCCAGCTTGCCGACCTTTCTTTTGTCCACTTGAGATGAAGCGTAGAGTACGACAAAGAAGGCAAACAAGAGGGTGACGAAATCAGCGTAGGAAACCAGCCAGCGTTCGTGACTGACATGACTGACGCGTCGTTTGCGGCGGCTCATGCGCTCGGCTCCTCCGGATTGACAGCCTGTTCGTGGGCCTTGCTGAGGAACCCCTGCAGCTTCTCTTCCAGTATGCGTGGGTTCATCCCTTCGAGAATGGAAACCACACCCTCGAGCGTCATTTCGCGGATGATCTGCTCGTCGCGGATGCGAATTTTTAGCTTTCCGGCTACCGGCAGTAAAATGAGGTTGGCGGCGCCGACTCCGTAAAGGGTGGCCACAAAAGCGACGGCAATGCCTTTTCCGACTTCGTCGATTTTATCCAGGTGCTGCATGACCTGGATCAAACCGAGCACCGCCCCGATGATGCCGATGGTGGGAGAAAATCCACCGGCCGATTCAAAAAACTGCGGAATTTTTTCTTCCTGTTCCTCTTTGTTATCCAGTTCGAGCTCCATGATCTTGCGGAGTTCCTGTGGGTCGGTCCCGTCCACCGCCAACATAAGGGCGCGGCGCAAAAAGGGCTCGTGAATGGTGGCGAGTTCTTTGTCGAGTGAGATGATGCCTTCGCGCCGCGCCAGGTTGGCGTACTTGACCAGGAGTTCGATCGTCGATTGCGCATCCTGTCCGGGCTCAACGAACACCTGCGCTGCCCGCCGGAACGCTCCCAGCGCCACTGCCAACGGATACTGAATAAGGATTGCGCCCAGCGTGCCGCCAAAAACGATTAAAGCGGCGGTGGGCTGGATCACTTGGCCAAGGTTTCCACCCTCCAGCATCAAGCCGAGCAGGACGCCGCCAATCGCCAGCACCAGACCGACGAGGGTTGCCTTGTCCACGGGGGCTCCTATTCCTCGCCAGCCGGGTGGCCATTGCCCTCAGCAGTGCTCTCCAGGACGGGAGGAAGCGCGGCTGCGTTGTCCGACCAGGGCGTGATCCCCTGCAGCACCGAGCGGCGGAACTGTACCACGCGTTCGAGGACGTCCTGGGCGCTTTCGCGAACGACAATTTTTTCGCCACTCACCAGCGTGATCACGGTGTCGGGAGCCTGTTCCACGAACTTGATCAGGTCGGAATTGACGACCAGCGGGTGATTGTTGAGGCGGGTGAGCTGAATCATGTTTGGCTCCTGCGGTTTAGCTCTTGGACGGAAGAAGGCCCGCCACTTATAAGGCTTCATCAATGAAGATCGGCAGAAACCACGTGGGCGCGGAGAAACGACCGGAAGAGGGGTCGATTACTTAAGACTTATGCCGTTTGAGACTTGTGGAAATAAAGCCCGGACCGGGCAAGCCGATGAACCTGAGTGAAACGCAATGGGGTTCCGCAGGACAAACGGAACGAGCTCCGGGAAGGTTTCGGGGACGGATCCCAAATCGGAACCAAAAGGAGCAATTCAATGCCACTTACCATCTTAAATAACATTGCTGCGATCGCTGCGGAAAACCAGCTGAACGTCACCAGCAACAGTCTCAACTCAGCCCTGGAGCAGTTGTCTTCAGGTTCACGCATCAATAGCGGCGCTGACGATCCGGCTGGTCTGGCCATCGCCAACGGCTTGGAAGCCAACATTAGCGCCCTCACCCAATCGGCGAGCAACGCCTCAGACGGCGTCGGCGAACTGCAGGTTGCAGACGGCGCGTTGTCTCAGGTCACCACGCTGCTGGACCGCGCCGTCACGCTGGCCACTGAATCGGCCACCGGCACGGTATCCAATTCGCAACGCACCGCGATCGACACCGAATATCAATCCATCAAAGCTGAAATTGACAGCATCGGCTCCACCACCAACTTCAACGGCGGGCAGGTTTTCACCGCGAACACTCTCAATGTCTTCTTGAGTGACGGCAGCACCTCCGGCAGCAGCACCATCGGTGTCACCACCGGTCTGTTGTCTTCCTCCGGCCTTAACTTAGGAGGGGCGGTCGCCGCCACTGGCACTCTGACTGAAGCGGCGGGCGCGAATGCCGTTGCCGCCAACAACATCCTGACCGGGGCCGCGTTTACGCCAGCCACCGCCGGCACTACTACGCTGACCAGCACCGGGGATTTCGTCGCCGGCAACCAAGTGACGATCGGCACCGACCAATACACCTTCGTGGCCACCGCGGGTGCACTTGTAGCCGCAAACGATGTTCTCGTCGTGGCGGGCAATGCCACCGCATCCTTTCAAAACCTGGCGGCTGCGGTCAACGCCCAGGCTGGTGGCGCCGGAGTTACCTATGGAGCGGGAACAACCGCCAATGCGGCCGTCTCAGCGGGAACAGCTGCTGGAAACGCCACAGTAGCCACGCTCATCTTCACGGCAAACGTTAATGGAACCGCCGACAACACTACCCCAACGGTAGTTAACACTGGCCTCGCCTCCTTCCCTGGCGCGACCTTGAACTCCGGCACCCCTGGCGTTGCTGGGGCCACCGTAACGGTTGGTGGCCAAGCCTACACCTTCGTGACTGCCCTCAGCACCACTGCGACGCCGTACGAGGTGTTAGCTGGCACCGAAGCTCAAGACTTGTCGAATCTGGTGCTTGCGGTCAACGGCGGGACCGGGGCCGGAACTAACTACAGTACCGGAACTGTGCAAAATGCCAACGTCTCGGCCGTCGCAACTACGGGATTCGTGGGCACCGAGGACACCTTCACAGCAAACGTCGCTGGCGCCAGCGGCAACTTTCTCACTGCGGCGTCAGCGGGCACAGTTCATGGCACTTGGACTGGCGCCAATTTCGCTAACGGCGCCAACGCCGGAACCGCTCCGATCGCCGTCGCGGGCGATACTGTGGCGGTGGGCGGGCAAATCTACACCTTCGTGAATGCCCTCAGTATCACTCCCACGGCCTATCAGGTTTTGGTGGAGTCTACCGACGCTGCCAGCCTTTCCAACCTGGCGAATGCCGTCAACGGCGGGACCGGCTTGGGCGCTACTTACTCAACCGGCACCGTCGCCAACACGAATGTCACGGCAGCGACTGGGGCAACCGCGGCGGGGCTGAGCACAGTCACCTTCAGCGCAAACACTAAGGGACTCGCCGGCAACGCCATCGCTTCAACGGCAACCGGGTCGGGGGCCAACACCTTCGCGAATGCGGAATTGACTGGTGGCGCAGCGGGCTCGATCAACGACCTATTGACCCAACCCGACGCGCAAGCTGCCTTGACGCTCATCAACAACGCGGTTGCAACCATTGCCGCCCTGCGTGGCAATATTGGATCCACCGTCAATCGATTGCAAAGTGCTTCCAGTGTCATCAACAACCAGACGCAGAACCTGACTGCGGCGGAAAACGATGTCACGGCCGCGGACATTCCGACGGTCGTGGCTAACCTTTCCAGTTACTCGATTCTGGAGCAGACCGGTATTTCCGCGATAGCCCAGGCTAACCAGCAGCAGCAACTTGTTCTAAAGCTGTTGCAGTAGTAAGACGTTTCGGCACAAAGGGAGGCGGGCAACCGCCTCCTTTTCGCTGTCCCGGCTTGGTTCAGCCGCTGAGGTCAGGATGCAGAACCACCCCAGACCGTTTCGGGAGCTCTGCCAAAACAAGAAAATACCGTCACGAAACATGTGCCCTCAACCTGCGAATTGCCTGCGGATGCAGTCGAAGTGCACCAGGATCCTGCGACTGAGAACTAGATAATCATGCATACGCCCGCCTCTTCACCGGCAAGCGAAGGAGAAGAAACTCATGGGAATCAGCTTTAACGCCGCGGCTTTGCTGAATGGCAACGGTATCGATGTGAATTCCGTTGTGTCCAAGATCGTGGACGCCCAGAGCGGGCAATTGACCGTCTGGAACGGGGATGTGACCACGCTGCAAACGCAGGCGACCGCCGTAACCAGCATCAATACTGATTTGTCCAACCTGGCAACCGCCGCGCAGGGGCTCACGGGCGCGAACGGAGCGCTGACAGCAGTGACGGCCACTTCGTCGGAGTCGGCGATTGTGAGCGCCACGGCGGTGACTGGGGCGGCGGCGGCCAACTACACTGTGGTCGTCAGCTATCTGGCCTCCACCGGCACGTTGTACACGGCACCGGTTACGAGCGCGACCACGTCGATTCTGACTTCTCCTGCAACCACCGGGGAACTTAACATACAAATCGGAGGCGAGAACGGCACCACCGCGGACATTGCCATAACGGCGGGCACGAACGACACGCTAAACACCCTGGCTTCCTCGATTAATTCGCAGAGCGCCACCAATAACTGGGGCATCACGGCCAGCGTGGTGAGCGACGCCAGCGGATATCGGCTGGCAATCTACAGCCAGGCGACGGGCGCTGGGGGGCAACTGGCCATCGCCTCCGCTGACGGCAGCAACACCACCAATCTGACCTTTGAGCCGCCGGTCGGCGGAACCAACGCCGGTATCACCATCAATGGCATCCCGTATGCCAGTTCGACCAACACGGTGACCGGGGCGATCCCGGACGTGACGCTGAACCTGGTGAGCGCCCTTTCGACCACGCCAGTAACAATAACGGTGGGCCCAGACACAACCTCCATTACCAACTCCATCAATAATTTTGTTACCGAATACAACACGGTGGTTGGAGACATCAACACCCAGTTCACCGTCAATGCCTCCACCAACACGGAAGGGCCGCTCGGGTCGGATACTTACTTGCGCAACCTGCAATCCAGCCTTTTGTCGGACATGGCCTACGCGACGACCGACCCGACTTCTGTCAGCAACGGCCTGACGAACCTGGCTTCGCTGGGCATCGTCATGAACGCAGACGGAACTTTGACGGTGAACCAAACCCCGATCGATACCCCGACCGAGTATTCCCCCGGCTTCTCCGATGTGCTCGCCGCCAACCTCAGCGCGGTGCAGAATTTTTTCACGAATGCCAACTCGACCGGGTTCGCCGACAACTTAAACACCGACCTCACCAATTTGACTGACCCGGTGAGCGGTCCTCTGAACGAGGATCTTGCCTCGAACCAGAGCCAGCAGAACGACCTTACGACCGAAATTACCAACTTTCAGACTCAACTGGCGGCCCAGACAGCCCAGTTGGACCGGGTGTTCGACCAAGTCAACGCCAATCTCGAACAGTACCCCTTCACGCTCGAGGAAGTGAACGCGGCGCTCGGCTCGCTCCTGTCCCTTAACGGGTCGGCCACGACTTCGACCCCGGCCACGAATACGAACTCGACTCCGGCAAGCGGGGAAAGCGTGGACGGCAGCAGCAGCACTACCAGCAGTGGCAGCTAATCGAGAGGTATACGGTCATGAATAGCCAACAGTCGTATCGAGAAGGAACGGTTCGGGGCGCAAACCCCGTAGAACTCGTGGTGCGGCTTTATGAGCAGATGATCGAAGATCTGCGGCAGGTGGCAATCGCCATCGAGCAGAAGGATATCGGGAGGCGGACCAAACGCATCAACCACGTGATTCTGGTCATCGGGCATCTGCAGTCGTCGCTGGACTTTGCCCAAGGAGGCAAGGTCGCCAAGAATCTCGATAACTTCTATAACGTTCTGCGCCAAAATCTGATTCAGGTGCAGTTCCATCCTTCAAAACGCGCGGTCGCCCAGGTGATCACCGACTTGCTGATGTTGCGAGAAGCATGGATCCAGGTGGAGCGAGCCGAGAACCCTTCGGTTACAACTGCGGCCGTCACGACCGCGGCCCGCATGGTTCCTTTCGGCGCCGACCCCGATTCCGACTCCGATCGTGGGCACGCGGACTGGCAGGGATAAATGCCGCCGGACGCGCTCGAATCCTTGCGCCAGGTGAATGACAATCTGCGTTCCGCGCTGCTTCGTCTCCGTCCGGAACGAAAGTACTGTTTGACCATCAAGCCCCAGGATTTCTCCGACATACTCAGCCAGCTCTTACGCGCAGCGGAATGTCTGCGGCACCCGCCGACACATTCCGGAGCCGCCGCGGCGCTCGAAAAAGAATCGCTCGAATATCGCCGCAACTTGGAAAAACTGAAGCATTCTCTGCCCGACGTGCACGTGCGCCTGCTGGCCGAGAAGTCGCGGCTGGAAACCGCGCGAACCCACGTAGCGGCCGCAGCGGCCTGGGCTCGAGCCCGCAAGAAGACGCTTTGAACCCCTGATTTGTGATTGGAAATTTGTAATTGGTAATTTTCAAAGCCTTTGGTCTTCAAATCACAAATTACCTATTACAAATTCCTACTGCAAGTAATCGAAGAGATTATTCTGTGTCAGCTTACTCATGGCGGCCAGCGCGGCCTGATTGTCGGTCTCGGCCTGGGAGAGATCCGTGGCCTCCGCAGCCACGTCCGCGCCGCCCAGCGTGGTCTGCTGCTGGGCGATTTGCAACTTGGCAGCATTGAGGTAGGTGGCCTCGGACTGCGTCTGGTCGGTGGCGTTGCCATAGAGCACGGTCTGCGCCGAAAGATAGCTGGAGGCCGCGGTTACTGCGTTCACGGCGGTACCAATGCCAGTATTCGTCTGCACCGCCTGGATAAGAGTGTTGATGGCAAGAAAAACGCTTTTGCCGGACCCAAGAAACAATTGCGATCCGGGCACGTTGACGGCGATCTTGTATCCGCTGCCGATCGCTACTTCATTGACGTCCGCGTTACCGGAATAGAGGACGCCGGAGCCATCAGGTGCGATAGCGTCGACCGCGAACGGCGCCGTACTCGTATTGGAGCCGGCAAATATGTAGTTACCCTCGTATGTAGTGTTGGCCAGCGACAGAAGCTGGCTCTGAATGCCTTCGAGTTCATTGGCAATTCCTGCTTGGTCGCTAGCGGAGAGCGTGCCACCGGCGGCCTCGACGCCGAGGCTGATGGCTTGTTGCAGTGCGCTTGTGACCGAACTCAACGTCGAACTGGCGGTCGAGAGCTGGCCTTGCACTGTGCTGACACTCTGGAGATAGCCGCTGGTGAAAGTAGCCTGATCGTTATTATCGACGAGCAGGGCAGCGGCGGTCGGATTGTCGGAGGGCTCGTTCACGCTCTTGCCGGTCGAGATCTCAAGCGAAGCCTGTTGCTCTTCTAGTTGTGTCTGGTTGAGCGCCGCCAGCAGATCGGGCATAGGATTCGGATTGACGCGCATCGATGTTTACCTTCTTACTCCTCTGCCGCGTCCATGCCAAGGTTTACAGCATCAAGAAGCATGAGGTTGATGGTAGAAACGACCTTGGCCGCGGACTGATAGGCCGTTTGATACTGGATGAGGTTGGACGCTTCTTCATTGAGCGATACGCCGGAGATGCTTCCGTTCTCGTCGTTCAGTTGTTGCAGAATCAAGTTGGAGGAGTCGGCATCGGCCGACGCATTGGAGGTATCGCTTCCGACTTGTGCCACCAGGCTGGAATAGGAATCGATCGGTGTCTGCCCGTTGGCCAGGGCGGTATCGGCAACCGCGGAGAGATTGGCCAGATTTCCGTTGCTGCCGGGAGTGCCGTCGGAACTGGCGGCCAGCAGCGACGGGTCGGTCATACTGACAGTCAACGTAGCCGCTGCGCCCACCCCGCCCGCAGGCGGAGGCACAAAGATGTTGCCGCCCTTTACGGGAAGGGTCTCAAGATCCCAGCCCTCTGCGTTGGCCGCGTTGAGGCCGTTGGCTAAGCCGGCTGCGAGTTGATCGAGACTGCTCCCAATGCTCGGAATTTCCTGGTCGCGCACCTGGACCAAACCGGCCAGACTCCCACCCGTCAGCGAGCTGGTGATGTCCTCGCTCTCGTCCATGATATGCTGCACGTCGCCGCTGCCGAGCTGGGTGGTGAGCGCAAAACTCTGCGATCCCGAAACCAGCGTGGTCCCGTTCGAAGTTGCCAGCGTAATGCCTTGGCCGGTCGGGATGACCTGCACATCGATGAGCCCGGAAAGCTGCTGGATGAGGTTGTTCTGCGTGTCCACCAGGGTGTTGTCGCCGGAGCCCTGGGTTGCGCCCTGCAGGTTGCTGATCTGCTGGTCGACGCTGGCGATCTGCGACGTCAGGGCATTCACCTGCGCGACCGAAGCCACGACGTTCTGGTCAATGTTGCTGCTCTGGGTCTGCAGGCTGCGGGCGGCGGTGTTGAAGTCGGTGGCCAAAGTGTCGGCCGCAGTCAGTACCCCTTGCCGCAATGTCAGATCCGTGGGATCGGGAGAGAGCTGCTGCAGACTGTTAAAGAAATTACTGATGTCGGCGCCAATGCCGGAAGTGGAACTCGCGAACTGGGTTTGAATCTGTTGCAGTTGGGTTAGCGTCGCGTTGAGCGAGCTGTTCTGCTGCGTCGTGTTATTGATTTGGATTTGGAGGATCGGGTCGCGCAGGCTTTCTATCTTTTGCAGGACCACTCCGGTGCCAAAGCTGAACCGAGCCTCAGTGATCGGGTCGCCGGCAGCAATGTCGGTGACCTCCCGCGTGTATCCCGGAGTGTTCGCGTTGGCCACGTTGTTGGACGTGGTTGCCATCTCCTGCTGGCTGACCGAAAGCGAACTGAGGGCAATCGAAAGAGACCCGAACAACCCCGACATGGTTTATCCTCCAGCCCGCAGCCGGACTTCGGTCCGGACTTCTGTCCTGAGCAAGACGGGATTGGGGGTGTAGGTGAGCGCGCAACCGTCGACCACGCGATTCAGTACGGCCAGGCTGCGCTGCAAGTGCCGCAACAACGACCAGTGCACTCGCGTGAGATAACGGATCCGGGCTCCGAGCGCCTCCCACTCGGCTTGCAGCCGTGCCGAGCGCTCGGTTCCCGGAAAATTGCCAGACGCGCCCGCGGGTGGCGCCGCGGAACGCCGGCTTGCCTCGCGCCGAAGTTTATCTTCCAGGCAGCTCCATTGCCGGCAGAGCTCTGCCTGATGCGCCGCTCCGCGCGCAATCGCTTCTGCGTCGTTGCGCACCAGCGCCAGGGTGCTCGATCCCAGACTCTCCGCCAGGCGCCGCAATAGCGTCAGCCGCTGCTCGATCAGTTGGCTGAGTTCGGGAAGCGATATGTCGATATCGTCCATAGCGGAACCGCTCTTCGTTCGGAACAAATCACCATCAGGCCAACGGGTCAGGCCAAGTCGTTCAGACGGGGGCGTCAGAAGAAGTTGCCTGGTCAAGTCTCCATCACAATCATGCGAGGTCATCCACGGCGTGCTTCGGAGTGTCGGACCCCAGCTCCAGATCAGGCTCTTCTTCGACTTCTTCTTCCACCGTCTTCTCGGGTACCGCTGGACGCTTGCGCCGGGGCCCCGGGTCGCGCTCCTCGCCCCGCTTCTCCAGTCCACGCAGCAGTGCCGCATCGATCCTGTTCGTGATTAACGGGTCCATGATTCACTCCGCCGTTCACTCTGTGCTTTGCTCCACGGTTCACTCGATGGCTCACTCCTCTATTCGTTATCCTTATCCTTGCGCTCCCGCCAGCTCGCTGACCAGCGCATGGGCAATCTGGCCGGCAGGAACCGAATATTCGCCATTGCCGATCGCCTGCTGCAGCGATTGCACCTTGGCCTGCCGAATTTCAGGCTGCGCCAGAACCTGACTTTCGAGCGACTGCACCCGCGTCTGATCGAACGAGAAGCTAGTTTGATCCACGCCCGCAGGGTTCGTCGCCCCAGTCCCCGCAGCCCCCGTCTGTCCGGCGCGGCCCGTCGTGCCTTTTTCCGGCGGCTCCACTCCAAACGATGTCAGATCGACTCTCATAAGTTTCTCCAATCCCCTACTGCCTTTATCGGCAGATTCTTAGCAGATCTTAATGTGAGGGCGCGTCCACGGACGCGTCGCACCTCAACCCTAGGATCGGCAGAGTCTTGGAAAACTTTAGCGCTCGAATTAAAACCCCCGTTCAGCTCCCACCCGATACCTTTGGTGGCTGCAAATGGCGCAAGATGAGCTGCGCGATTCCAATCCCGCCCCTCGCCGCGATGGCCTGGGCCAGCGCCTGGCTCCCCATCTGGCGATAATCGCTCGCCCCCGGGGTTTTGGCGTCCTCGGAGTCGCCGCCAAACGTCTTCTGCAGCGAGTCGAGCACCGGCGTGAGCAGCAGGGCTTCAAAATCCCGCGCCGCCTTTTCATTTTTCGCTACTGCTTTCGCATCTGGAAGGTTGGCCGACGACGGTGGGATGAAGGTCGAAGCAAGGGTAATGTTCATGAGATTGTCTCCAGCGGCCGTTCGCTGTTCGTCGTTCGCTGTTCGCTGTTCGCCGTAATGCGAGCGGTTTTGCGAAGAGCGAATGGCGAAGAGCGAACCGCGAAACTCAGATCACCTCCAGGTCGGCATCGAGCGCTCCGGCCGCTTTGATCGCTTGCAAAATCGAGATCACGTCGCGCGCCGTCGCACCCATGCGCTGCAATCCACCAACCAACTCGTCGATGCTGGCGCCTTCGCCGATTTCGAGGCGCTTCGCCGGGCGTTCCTTGGTCTTCAATTCCGTCTCGCCCACGACTTCGGTTTTCCCCGACGAGAGTGGCGCGGGCTGCGACACGGCATACTCGGTCGAAATCTGCACCGAGAACCCGCCGTGCAGAATGGATACGGCTCCAAGCCGAACGTCTTTCCCCATCACGATGGTTCCCGTACGTTCGTTGACCACGACCCGGGCGCGCCGTTGCACATTCACCACTAGATTCTCGATTCTCGCCAAAACCGCCGTCAGGTTCACCACGCCGGTTGCGCTCGCATCGACTTCCACTTGCCCGCCATCGCGCGCGCTGGCCACGGCGTGGCCGAATTCGCGGTTGATGGCGTCGGAGATTTCGCCCGCCGTCGAATAATCCGGCTCGCGCAAGAGCAGCGAAACCGGCGCCAGATGATTGAAATCGAAAGCCACACTGCGTTCCACGCGGCCCCCCGAAGGGATTCTTCCCGTGGTCGGATGGTTCATCTGTTTGCTCGCGCCCGCGCCGCCAACGGCATAGCCACCCACCGCGATCGGGCCCTGGGCCGCGGCGTAGACCTGCCCGTCCGCCCCGTAGAGTGGAGTGAGCAGGAGTTGGCCGCCTTCCAGGCTCTTGGCATCGCCGACCGAGGAAACCGTCACGTCCACCTGGGTGCCGGGCCGCGCGAACGCCGGCAGGCTGGCGGTCACAAACACCGCCGCCACGTTCTTGACCACTGCCGTCGCCGGCGGGATCTGCGCCCCCATGCGCTGCATAATGTTGGCCAGGGTCTGGGTCGTGAATACGGTCTGCTGGCTGTCCCCGGTTTGCGTGAGCCCGACGACCATGCCGTAGCCGATCAGGGGATTTTCCCGCACCCCTTCAATGCTCGTCAGATCGCGGATTTTGATGGCCACCGGCTCGCTGGCAAAAAGCGCTCCGGAATGCGCCAGCACGAGCACAAGAACGAGCACAAGAGGATGACCGGCGGCAAGTGCGGCTTTCATAAAGCTCCTAAAAATCGAACAGGCGCATAAGGAAGCGCAGCACCAGGTGCGGCCGCCGCACGCTATCCGAGATCACGCCTTTGCCCTTGATCTCCAGTTCCAAATCGCCAATGCTGTCGGAAGCGACCGTGTTGTTCGGTCCGATATCGCCCCGGCGCACCACCCCACGTAACACGATGGTCTGCTTCTCGTTATTCATATTGATATTGCGCCGAGCCTCGACGACCAGGTTGCCGCTCGCGAGAACCGCGACCACTTGGCCCGATAGATTCGTGGTCACACTGGTGGCCGTGGTCGCCGCGCCTTTGCCGGACAGGGCCTCGGCCGAATGCACCCCAAGCAGATTCTGCGCGCCTCCGGTCCCGAGCACAGGCACCGAATCTATGCCCCCACTGTTCAAGAACGTGCGCGCTGTATTCACCGTGTTGGCGTTCGACGAGGTCAACCCCTGCGCGACCACGATCTCGATCGTGTCCCCGACCGCCCTGGCCTTGTAGTCGGCGCTGAGAGAAGCCATCCGTCCCGCATCCACCCAAATGCTTCCCAGGGAGAACACGGGCGCGGCCGGTTGCCCCATCTGGACCCGGGCAAGGTATTTTGCCAGGCTTTTATTCTGCGCATCCCGCTTCGACGCGTTCAGCCAGCCGGTGGTCAGCACCAGCAGGCAACACAGCACCGTTTTCACTTAGCTTCTCCTTGGGGAAGGTCAGAGGTGAGAGGTCAGATTGCAGAAGTTAAACTCCATCGCACAAACGGCGCCGGCGATCCCGGAATTTCACCTCTGCAATCTGACCTCTTACCTCTGACCTTCATTCCTACTGCGGTAAAGCTTCCAGCAGACCCGGCCCGGAAATCCGCGCCCGAAAAACGTGCCCATCCCAGCCGCGCACCCGAATCACTTCGCCTTCGCGGCCGCGCTCCAGGCAAGTCACACTCGCGGTCATGCGCAAACGGTCCGCGAGGAAAACCGCTGTCGCTGGGTCTCCGGCGCGTACCATGGGTTTCGGCGGAGGTTGTGGCGGGGCCACCGGCGCCAAGCGCGACTGTGTCGCCGGGCGCGACCCCGATGCCATCCCGCACGACCCGGCGCGCTCTCTCGCCTCCGCATGGAAAGAATCACGGACATCGTTGCCGGCAGAATCACGCACATAGTCACGCACATAGTCACGAACATAGACCAGAAACGGCAGACACTTCCCGGGCGCGCCGCATTCCAGGCGGAACTGGGTACGACGCGCACCCGCTTCCCAACAGGCAGACGCAACCCGCAGCGTCCGTCCGGGACGCGCCGGCAGAGCCACCGGCACATCGAGATCCTCGACCCGCGGCAATTGCCGCTCCGCCAGCCCCCGTACCCGGAGTTCCGCCACCACCGCCCGCCACACTTCCTCCCGCGTTACCGGAGTTGGCGGTGTGTCAGGCCGCGGGCGAGACTCTTCCGCCAGGAGCGTGGCCGAGAGCCACGCGCCCGCGACGATTCCGAAGGCGACCAGGACGCGCGCGAAAATAGATCGGGTCATCATTCAGCTACTCCACTCAGCTACTCCTAATTCAGCTGCTCCTACTTTCCCATTTGGTTGACCAGCTGAAACATCTGATCGGCGGCATCCACCACGCGTGAACTGGCTTCGTAGGAACGCTGCGCCACGATCATGCTGATGAACTCATCGACCACGCTGACATTCGACTGCTCCAGATACCCTTGTTCGATCTGTCCCAAACCGTCGCTGCCGCCCGGCGTGCCGACCGCGGCATCGCCCGAAGCGGTGGTGGCAAGATACAGATTCTGGCCGACGCTGTTTAATCCACCCGGATTCGGAAACAGCGCCAGTTGCAGGCTGCCCACCTGCGAGGCCGCGGTTTGGCCGGCCAGTGTGACCGACACGGTTCCGTCCGAGGCAATGGTGATCGAGGTGGCGCCCGCCGGTATGGACAGTGCGGGCTGCAGCGGATTCCCATTGGCGGTAACCACATTGCCTTGCGCGTCCATGTGGAATTCGCCGCTGCGCGTGTAGGCCGTCTGACCCGTCGGCAACAGCACCTGAAACAATCCCTGCCCTTCGATGGCCAGATCGAGCGGGTTGCCGGTCGCACTCAGATCGCCCTGCAACTGGATGATCTCAGACGCGGAAGAGCGCGTGCCCAGTCCCACCTGCAGCCCGTCGGCCACCGTGGTTTGCTGCGAGGCAGCGGCGCCCGGCATCACCATGCTCTGGTAGATCAGATCCTGAAACTGCATGCGGCGGCTCTGAAAGCCGGCCGTGCTGGAGTTCGACAGGTTATTGGCAATGGTATCCAGATTGGTTTGCTGCGCCTGCATTCCGCTGGCAGCGGTATAGAGTGCTCGAAACATATTTCCTCCTAGACTTTTCCGAGGTCGCTCGTGGCAATGCGGTTGAATTCCGTGTCAAACAGCGACATGGCGCGCTGCAGCATTTCGGCCTGCCGCTGCACTCCGATCAGGGTTACCACCGAACCGATGGAATTGACGTTCGAAGATTCGAGCGCGCCCTGCCGGAGCGTCGACTGCGGCGAGGGTATCGCGCTGCCCTCCGGGGCGGCGAGCATGGTTTCCCCTTCCGAAGTGAGCCTGGTTCCAGGAGCGAACTCGAACAGTTGGATACCGCCCGCGACCGCACCGTTCACCGAGAGCGTTCCATCCGAAGCGATCGAGACGGCTCCCGTCGGAACATTGATTACACCATTGGCTCCGAGCGCGGGGTCGCTGAGCACGGGTTCGCCCGCGGCCGTCACCAGCACTCCGCTGCTCGATACCTGGAAGTTTCCATTGCGCGTGTAGCGTATGCCGCGCGCCGTCTGAATGGCAAAGAAACCGTTGCCTTCGATCCCCACATCCAGCGGGTTTCCGGTCGCTTGCAGATTGCCCGCGGTCATATCCAAATGCGTCCCTTCGAGCACCCCAAAATTGTTCGCCGCCGAGTTGAGGGCATTGTTGATCACATTCGGAGCCCCGGGGCGCGACATCGCCACCAGCGACTGGAAGGTTGTCTGCTGACCTCGAAACCCGGCGGTGTTCAGATTGGCTAGATTGTGGCCTACCACTTCGAGAGCCTGGCTCTGCGCCCGCAACCCGGCGCACGCTGCATAAAATCCGCTGTCCACATTGGCTCCTTGTAATAAGACAAAGCAAGCCAACCGCCATCGCGGGCCCAGGGCGCGTTTTCACAAATGAGTTTCTTCTGAGCCGCTTAGGAGTGGCGCCCCGCAACGAAACATTGGAAGAGACTTAGCGTTGGCGGAACGGGAAAACTTTGCCGGGCGTAACCCGCGAGCCCGGCAAAGTTTTCTTGAGGGGATTGGAGGTCTGGGATCAGCTCTGCAGTTGAAGACGAACGGTGATCGGTGCATCCTCAAACAGCAGGACGGTTTCCACGGAATGGCCCTTGGCCATGGAATGCAAGCTGTATTGTCCGCCGCTGACGACAGTCGGCACGCTCAACATGCATCGTTCATCCGTGCCGGCGAGCTTGTTCTTGAAGTTTCCTGCGATCATGTTGCACATCTCCCCGAGCGCATCCACTACCTGTCCTTCGGAGTCAGCCGCGTCGCCCAACATGCCCTTGGCAATCTGGCCCGCGGTCTTCGCGTCGCAACACACCGTTACCACTCCGCACAGCGCCCCAGCCAGCCCGACGATAGCGGTAAATCCGCCTTTCACCTTGTGCTCGGAGGGCTCTGCCGGCTTCACCTGGCAGCCCAGCATGATCTCGAAAACTTCCTGCGTCGCACGTTCGAGAATAGGCAGCCAGTTCTCCTCGCGAGACGGTTTGGCACATGCGGTATCCGTGGTCATGGTTTCTTCCCCAGTAAGGGAAACACTTCGGTCCCGTTTGAGGCTCCCACAACCTCGTCGAGGAGATGGGAGATTTGGGATCAGCTTTGCAGTTGAAGACGGACGGCAACCGGTGCGCCCTCAAACAGCAGGATCGTTTCCACGGAATTCCCATCGGCCAGCGAATGCAAGCTGTATTCGCCGCCGCTGACCACGCTCGGCACGCTCAGCATGCACCGGTCATCCGTGCCGGCGAGCTTGTTCTTGAAGTTTCCTGCAATCATGTTGCAGATTTCTCCGAGCGCGTCCCCTACTTCTTCTGCCGAGTTGGCCGTGTCGCCCAACATGCTCTTGGCAATCTGGCCGGCAGTCTTCGCGTCGCAGCTAACCGTCAGAATTCCGCACAGTGCCCCGGCCAAACCGATCATGGCAGTAAACTCCCCGTTCGGCGTGTGCTCGGATGGCGCTACTGGTTTCACCCGGCAGCCCACCATGATCTCGAAGACTTCCTCGACCGCAAGTTCGAGAACGGGCAGCCAGTTCTCCTCATGAGACCGCGTGACAAATGAGGTATCTGTACTCATGGTTTTTTCCCCAGCACGGGCAGCACGTGCTCTTTCACCTGATCGGGAGTGAACGGCTTCCGGATGTAACCGCGAGCGCCGGCCGAAAGCGCCTGCACCACGTGCGACTCGCTGCCTTCGGTGGTGATCATCACGATCGGAATGCCTTTGGCGTTTTCCACCGTGGCCACCTGGCGGACAAATTCCAGCCCGTCCATGACCGGCATGTTGATATCGCACAAGATGAGGTCGACCGGGTTGTTCTGCAACGCAACCAGCGCTTCGGCCCCATTCGAGGCTTCCACAACCTTTTCCAGTTCGATGCCCGCCTGACGCAGCGAACGCTCGATGATTTTGCGCATCACCGAGGAGTCGTCCACAATGAGCGCTCGTATCTTATCCATGGTTCCACCACTTTGCGGTTTACACTGTCAGGCGACGAAATCGCGCCCCGCCATTTTTGGCTGACGTATTTGACTGACATGATGTACATCGGCAGTTCGACCCGGTGCTTTAGCAAAGTGATGACACGCCGTCCCCCGCCCGCTAGCCATGGGCCGATTTGAAAGTGGGAGTTAGAAAGTCAGCGCCCACCGAGGCTGACCTTCCGTAACCTGGCGAGCACGCAAGGCGGGGACGGGGTGGCTCAGAGGACGAGCTGGCGAGAAACAAATCACCGGGCGGGTAGGGAAAGCATTGAGTCATTGAAGTATTGAGTCATTGAATTCAATCACTCAATGATTGAATGCCTCAATGATTCAATTCTGTCTTTCTCTCCCTGGAATCCGTTATGCTTAATCTATGACCCTGCTCGACGCCCCAACCTACGACCCCGCGAAGCTGCGGCGGCGGAAGATCAAGATCGCGGCCACCATCATGGTCGTCATCGTTCTGGCCGCGCTGGCCTGGATGTATCGCAACTGGCCCGAAGAGCATGTCGTCGACAACTTTTTCGCCGCGCTGCAGAACAGTCATTACGAAACCGCCTACGGCATTTACTTCAACGATCCCGGCTGGCAACAGCATCAGCAGAAATATTCTCAGTACACCTACGCCGACTTCTATCGCGACTGGGGACCGGGCGGCGAGTGGGGCCTCGTCAAGTCTCACCGCATCTACGGATCGGCCAACACAAAAGGTTTGGGCAGCGGAGGCGTCGTGGTCGAGGTCGTCGTGAACGAGCGCTCCGAGCACGCTCGCATGTTCGTGCAGAAGTCGGATAAGACGCTGACCGTCTATCCGTACTAAAGTATCCGTACTAAGCAACGCCCTCGGTCCTGCTGCATTGTTCCTGGCATAGGCCGCCGGTCGCCGCAATCTGCTCCAGCGTCTTCTGCAGCGAGGCCAAATCGCCCACGGTCACGCAGGTCTTCGAGCGGTCGATCTGCCGCATCAGTCCCCACAGAACTTTCCCCGGGCCGACTTCAACAAAGAGCCTGGTGCCTTTATTGATCAGCAACCGCACCGACGGCTCCCACCTTACCGTGCCGGTCACCTGGCGAATCAACGCCTCGCGCGCAGCCTCCGCCGAATCAACCACCGCCGCATCAACATTCGAGACCACCGGGCACGACGGATCCTGAAAACTCAGCGCGCTCAAGTCTCGCGCCAGACGATCCTGCGCCGGTTGCATCAGCGAACAATGGAAAGGCGCGCTGACCGGCAGGCTCACCGCCTTCTTCGCTCCGCGTTGGGTGGCGAGCTTGACGGCGCGATCCACGGCGCCGGCGTTTCCCGAGATCACGATTTGCTCGGGCGAATTAATATTGGCCGCCTGGCAGACTTCTCCCCGCGCGGCTTCGTGCGAAATTTCGTTGACCTTGTCGAGCGTCATTCCAATGACGGCCGCCATCGCACCCACGCCCACCGGCACCGCTTCCTGCATATACTTGCCGCGATTGCGAACCGTCCGCACCGCATCGGCAAACCTCAGCGTACCCGCGGCCACGTGCGCCGAATACTCGCCCAGGCTGTGCCCGGCAACAAAGTCCGGCTGCAGACCTCTTTCCTGCAGCACGCGCCACGCCGCCACCGACGCCGTCAGAATCGCCGGCTGCGTGATCTCGGTTAGTTTTAATTTCTCTTCCGGACCTTCAAAGCAAAGCTCGGATAGCTTGTAGCCCAGCGCCTCGTCGGCCTCCTCAAAAGTCCGGCGCGCCACCGGATAGTTGGAGGCCAGCTCTTTGCCCATGCCAACCGCTTGCGAACCTTGGCCCGGGAAAAGAAAAACGATTTGAGAACAGGTGTTCGTCATAAATGAAAGGTTAGAGGTCAGAGGTCAGATTGCAGAGGTAAAATCCCAGATCGCCAACGCCGCTTGCACGATAGGTTTTAACCTCTTCAATCTGACCTCTCCTCTAACCTTCCTACCTCTACAATCTGGCCTCCAACCTCTGACCTCCCCTACGTCGGGACCGCCACGCTGAGTTCTGCCAATTCCCGCTCGATGGTTTCGTTTACTTTGCCCTCGGCGAATTCCGCCGCCACGCGCACCGCGTTCTTGATGGCATTTGTATTCGACGATCCGTGCGTGATGATGCATACGCCTTTTATGCCCAGCAGCGGCGCGCCGCCATACTCGGTGTGATCCAGCCGCTTCTTGAAATCGGAAAACGCGTTGCGCGAAATATACGCGCCCACCTGCCGCGTAATGGTCGACTTCAGAGTTTCTTTCAGCACCGCGCGCACCAGCCGCGCCACGCCTTCCGAAGTCTTCAACGCAACGTTGCCGACAAATCCGTCGGCCACGATCACATCCACATGGCCGTTGTATAAATCGCGGCCTTCCACATTGCCAATAAAGTTAATCGGAAGCCGCTTCAGCAGTTGAAACGCCTCGCGCGTCAGTTCGTTGCCTTTGCCTTCTTCTTCTCCGATCGAAAGCAGCCCCACCCGCGGATGCTTCATGCCGAAAATCGAACGGCAGTAAATATCGCCCATCACCGCGAACTGCTCCAGATTATTGGCCGTGCAATCGACGTTAGCGCCGACATCGAGCAGAACCGCCGCCGTGTTCAGGACCGTAGGGAACGCCGCCGCCAGCGCTGGACGATCCACGCCCGGCAGCGCGCCCAGCACCACTTTGGCCGTCGCCATGGCGGCTCCCGTGTTGCCCGCCGTCACGAAGCCCGCGGCCCGCCCCTCGCGCACCAGCCGCAGTCCAACGCGGATCGACGAATCGCGCTTGCCGCGGATCGCCTCCACTTTGTCGTCCATGG
>Ga0116134_1000281_pt1 | contig 27126 bp, 26 predicted proteins | sample June2015DPH_19_5_FD_89737 | JGI IMG/M metagenome (GOLD analysis project Ga0116134, IMG submission 89737) | Peatland microbial communities from SPRUCE experiment site at the Marcell Experimental Forest, Minnesota, USA - June2015DPH_19_40 | ecosystem: Environmental > Terrestrial > Soil > Wetlands... | reverse complement strand
CGAAGTCCCCCAGGTTCCCGGCGGCCTGAATCCGGCAGGATTCGATGATCTCCGCTGGGCCGGGGCGGTCCGCCGCGTCCTTGGCCAGGCACCGTTCGATCAGCGTGCGCAGCGGCCCGGAGCAGCCGTTCAGGTCCGGCGGCTGGTTCAGCACGCGGTGCATCAGCGCGGCCACGTGCCCTTCCCCGAACGGCGGCCGGCCGAGCAGCGCGAAGGCCGCGACCGCGCCGAGCGCGAACACGTCGACCGCGGCCGTGATGGGCAGGCCCCGGATCTGCTCCGGCGCCATGAACTGCGGGGACCCTACGGCCACGCCGCTCTGGGTCAGGTTGGTGGCCTCCGCGGCCCGCGCGATCCCGAAATCGATAACGCGCGGCCCGTCCGGGGCGAGCAGCACGTTGGACGGCTTGAGATCACGGTGGACGACACCGGCCCCGTGGATCGCCTGCAGTGCCTCGGCCACCCCGGCCATCAGCAGGATCACCGTGTCGGCGGGCATCGGCCCGTGCTCCGCGACGGCCTGTTGCAGCGACGGGCCCGGCACGTACGCGGTCACCAGCCACGGTGGCGTGGCCGTCGGATCGGCGCTCAGCAATTCCGCCGTGTACAGCCCGCGCACCCGCTGGGCGGCCTCGATCTCCTGGCGGAAACGGGACCGGAAATCCGGGTCGTCGCCCAGCTCCGGCCGGACAACCTTCAGCGCCACGCGCCGCCCGCCCGGCGTCGACGCCAGGTATACCCGGCCCATCCCCCCGGCCCCGAGCCGGGCGCGCAGCCGGAAACCGCCGATCTCGACGGGATCGTCACTGGTCAGAGGCTCCATAGCCGCTCAGCTCGCCCTTCGCCGACAGCGTCCCCGACCCCGGTCAGCCTCGTGCGCTCACCGCCCTCGGCAGCAGGCCCAAGCCCGCCGCCGTTGCCTGGTCTCTTCCCACTCTGACACATACGATTCCATGGCTATCGCCATCGGGTATCGCAAAAGTGTGTATGCCGTCACGTCCCCGGGTACACGCGACGCGCCGGCTAGCGGCAAAGAACCGCCCCGTGACCGCCGGAAACGTCCGCAGCCGCCCTTCCGCGCCGATAATGGCTGAGGTGCCGATGCCGCCGAACGGGCCCCGGTGGGCGGATGCCCCGTTGCGGGGAAAGTTCCGGGGAAAGAGGAGCAGAAAGATGGACCAGGCCGCCTGGAACGAACGGTACGCGGGGCCCAGCCTGGTCTGGGGAGCCGGGCCGAACTGTTTCGTGGCCGAGCAGCTGGCCGCGCTGGAACCGGGCCGGGCTCTCGACCTGGGCACCGGTGAGGGCCGCAACGCGATCTGGCTGGCGGAACGCGGCTGGCAGGTCACCGGCGTGGACTTCTCGGCGGTGGGCCTGGCCCGGGCGGCCGAACTGGCCCGCCAGCGCGGGGTCGCCGCCGACTGGGTGCAGGCGGACCTGCTCAGCTACCAGCCCGCCCCGGCCGCGTACGACCTCGTGCTCATCGCCTACATCCAGCTTCCGGCCGATGATCTGGCGCACCTGGTCCGGACCGCGGCGACGGCACTCGCGCCGGGCGGGACCCTGCTGGCCATCGGGCACGACCGGGACAACCTCGACCGCGGTTTCGGCGGCCCGCAGTACCCGCACGTGCTCTGGACACCCGCATCCGTCGCCGCCGCGCTGGACGGGCTCACCGTCGAGCGCGCGGAGCAGGTGCGGCGGCACGTGCAGACCGCCAACGGCGAGCGGGTGGCCATCGACACACTGGTCCGGGCCGGGCGGCCCGCGTAATTGACAGGACACACATGCTCATTCAGGTCATCTCCAGCACCACCCGCGAGGGCCGCTTCAGCGAGAAGGTCGCCTCCTGGGTGACCGAGCACCTGCAGGCCCGCGAGGACTTCGAGATCGAGCATGTCGATCTGCGCCATCATCCGCTGCCGTTCTTCGACGGGATCGCCCCGGCCCGGGCGCCCCGCGAGTACGCGAGCGCGGAGGTCGAGCGGCTGGGACGGACACTGGACCGGGCCGACGGGTTCATCGTGCTGACCGCCGAGTACAACCACGGCTACCCGGCGGTGCTCAAGAACGCGATGGACTGGACGTTCGTAGAGTGGCGGCGGAAGCCCATCTCGTTCGTCGGCTGGGGCAACGTCGGCGGGGCCCGCGCCATCGAGCAGTTGCGGCTGGTCGCCGTCGAGTTCGAGATGGCGCCGCTGCGGCACGCGGTGCACATCCTGCCGGAGGTCATGATGGCCAGCCGGCAGAGCGCCGATCCCGGGGACACGACCGCGTTCGCGCCGCTCGAACCGCGGCTCAAGCTGCTGGCCGACGACCTGACCTGGTGGGCCGATGCGCTGAGCGCCGCCCGCCGCCTCGAGCAGCCATAGCCGCGCCGCCCGCCGCGGCCACCGGATCCACGGGGGCCACCACAGTTGGCCGATCAGGCTTTAGCTTCAGGCTGCTTTTGCTCCGCTTCGATGACTTCGGTGAGGGTGACCCAGCCGGGGTGCCCCAGGCGGGACGCGAGGCTCGTGAACCACTCCGAGCTGTGCGTCCTCATGATGCGCGTACGCGTTGGCGGCGCGGGTCGCCAGCTCCTGCGCATTGCTGGCGTTGGCCAGGCTGGCCTCGTAGGCGAGGCGGGACAGCTTTGCGGTGTCGGTGGTCTTCATGATGCTCCATCCTTAACAGCTTTACGGCGCCGGCGATCTTCATGATGCTCCATTCTTTTCACTCTCTGTTATTGAACCTATACACAGTGTACATCCTCGCATTAGGGGAGAATGACCGGCAAATCAGAGTCCAACGTCATCCAACGTGATGCTCACTGGTCCCTCGGCGGCCAAGCGCCCCCTGAGCCTCAGGTGACCCAGGGGAATCGCCTCGTGGGCCGGGGCGCTGAGCGCCGGCCGCCGCCCCGGGCAGCCGTAGACATCTCTGCGGCAGAGACCCTAGGGTGGCAATCATCCGGAGTGACCGGATGACGGACATTTGTCCGCGATGGATGCGGGGGCGCACGGCTCCGGCATTTCCCGGGGAGCGAGAGCCATGGGTGAACCAGCTGACTTCCAGGCCGGGCGGCCGGTGGTGCTGCGCGGCGGGACGGTCCTGGCCATGGACGACACCCGGTCGGTGCGGCCGGGCACCGACGTGCTCGTCTCCGGGGAAACGATCGCGGCCGTCGGCCCGCAACTGACCGTGCCGGACGGCACCGTGGAGATCGACGCCACGGACGGCATCGTCATGCCCGGCATGATCGACACGCACCGGCACATGTGGCAGACGGCCATGCGCGGCTACGGCGCGGACTGGACACTGACGCAGTATTTCGTCTGGTACTACCTGGAGTCCGGCAAGCACTTCCGGCCCGAGGACGTGCACGCGGGCAACCGGCTCGCCGCGATCGAGGCGATCGACGCCGGCGTCACGACGTGCGTCGACTGGTCACACGGGCTGCAGACCATCGCGCACGCCGAGGCCGCCGTGGACGCGCTCCGGTCGGTGCCGGGCCGGTACGTACTCGCCTACGGCAACATCCAGCAGGGACCCTGGGAATGGGCGACGTCGGCGGACTTCCGCGCGTTCGCCCGGGACGTGCTGGCCGTAGGCGACGACATGTTCGGCTTCCAGATCGCCTTCGACGTCACCGGCGACCCGTCCTTCCCGGAGAAGGCGGCCTACGAGGTGGCGCGCGACCTGGGCGTGCCCGTCACCACCCACGCGGGCGTGTGGGGCGCGACCAACGACGACGGGATCCGGCTGGCGCACGAGGGCGGCTTCCTCGACGAGTCCAGCATCTTCGTGCACGCGGCCACGCTGTCGGCGGACTCCTACCACCGCATCGCCGCGAGCGGCGGATCGGTGTCGGTCTCCACCGAGAGTGAGCAGAGCGCGGGGCAGGGCTACCCGCCCACCTGGGCGCTGCGCGCCCACGGCATCCCGGTCTCGCTGTCCATGGACACCAGCGTCTGGTGGAGCGGCGACCTGTTCTCCGCGATGCGTTCCACCCTGGGCGCCGACCGGTCGCGCGAGCACATGGAGGCGCACGCCAAGGGCGAGACCGTCACGAACGCGAGCCTTCGCGCGGAACACGTCGTCGCGTGGGCCACCCGCGGCGGGGCCCACGCGCTCGGCCGGGACGCGAGTCTCGGCAGCCTCGAGCCGGGCAAGAAGGCCGACATCGTACTGATCAAGAACGACGCCTCGCCGGTGTCGTTCCCCATGCTGAACCCGTACGGCCACGTCGCGTTTCAGGCCCAGCGCGGCGACGTGCACACCGTCATCGTCGACGGCCGCGTGGTCAAGCACGATCACCGCCTGGTCGGCATCGACCTGGCGGCGGTCCGGCGCGAGATAGCGGCGACGGTCGGGTACCTGCAGGCGACACTGGGCGACGAGGCGTGGGCCAAGGGCATGAGCCCGGACGTCCCCGAAACGAAGATCCTCGACAACCCCTACACCTACACCGAGTACCACAGCGGCAGCACGCACGGGCAGTGAGCGGGCTTTCCCGGGGGACGGCGGCTAGTAGGTGACCACGATGCGGACGGGGGCCTCGCCGCGAGCCTGGCGCTCCCAGGCCTGCGAGATGCCGTCGAGCGAGACCGACTCGAAGTCCACGCTCAGCTGGCCCGCGCTGGCGTGGGAGAGCACCGCGTTGAGCGCGTCCGCGCGCTGCGACCCGGTGAGCTCGTTGTTGGTGTAGCCCAGCAGGCGCAGGCAGCGGCTGCGGATGGTCGAGCTGTCGATCGGGGCGGTCTCGCAGGCGGCGCTGCCCAGCTGGACCAGCCGCCCGTAATGCCGGAGGGTGCGCAGCGCCCCGGCCGCCGGGGCTCCGAACAGCGGATCGATCACCAGGTCCGCCGGCCCGTCGCTGGCCTCGGCGAACCGCCGGGCCAGTTCGGCCACGTCGTCGGTGTCCAGCCGGACCACGGCGTCCGCGCCGCAGCGCCGGGCCCGTTCGGCCGCGCCGTCGGACCGGCAGCCCGCGATCACCCGCCGCGCGCCGCACAGCCGTGCCGCCCGGACCGCGACCTGGCCGACCGTGCCGCCCGCGCCGAGCACGATGACCTGCTCACCGGGGTGCAGCTCACCGCGCCACGTCAGGGCCATCCAGGCCGCCACCGCAGACAGGCCCAGGGCCGCGACAAGCTCTGGTTTCACGTCGAACCCGAGCGGGACCAGATCCGCCTCGGCCACGGAGCAGCACTCGCGCAGGCTCCCGTCGCCCGGCGCCATCCCGGCGCGGGTGGAAAACCACGCCATCGTGCCGGAGGGGACGCTGGTGGAGTTGAGGACCAGGCCCACACCCTGCACGCCGGGCACATACGGCAGCTCCGGAGGGCCGAAGTAGGACGTGCCGCTCGCGCAGAGCAGATCCAGCGGCGTGATCGGGGCCGCCCTGAGCTCAACCAGCGCCTCACCGGGGCCAACGTCCGGCGGCTGCCATTGCTCCACCTCCGGGGCACTCCGGTGCCCGCGCAGGACGGCGGCTCGCATGAGCTCACCTTACGCAGATTCGATCAGGTGAAAGCCGCAATTAGGGCCAGCACGGCCAGTCCCGGCGCCGCGGCGGCGCACCGGAGCTCACGTCGCATCAGGTCCGTTCGGGATGGGCGGAATGTATTCGGCGTGGCGATCGACGGTCATGTAGATCGAGTTGGCGATCGGCCGGCGGATTTCCTCGGCGATGTGGCCGAGCAGGCCGGCGCACCGGGCCAGCAGCACCACGCCGCGGAGCAGTTCCAGCGGTAGCCCGAGGTCGGCCAGAGCCGCGCCGCTGACGCCGGCGCCGTTCAGCGGCAGCCGTTTGCCGAGGACCTGGGGGTGCACGCGCCCGATCGCCTCGAACAGGGCCAGATGCGGGCCGTACAGGCCCTCCTCGCGGGCGATGCCGATGATCCGCGGCGTCCTCGGATCGCCCTCCTTGTGCACCGGATGGCCCAGGCCGGGCACGAAACGGCCGGCGCCCGTGCCATCGACGCCCATGCAATCGGCGACGGCACGCACGGCCAGGGCGTCCCAGCCCTCGTCGTCGGCGGGGAGCGGGCCGGCCGCCTGCAGGACGCCGGCCAGGAAGCGGCCGGTGTCCTCGGTGACGCCGAGGAAGCGCGAGCCGCCGCCGAGGATGCCCGCGGCCAGCGCGCCCTGGATCGCGTCCGGCGCGCTCAGGTAGGTCAGCCGCGCCGCGATCGCGGTCGGCGTGAACCCGTGGTCGGCCAGCCCGAGCAGGACCGTCTCGAACAGGCGCGTCTGCTGCGGGGTCGGGCGCTGCAGGGTGATCAGCCAGTACGCGAGCTCGCCGAAGCTGACGTTCCCCATGAGGTCGCGCGCCAGGTCCTGGCCGAGCAGGGTGATCGTCGTGCCCTCGGAGGTGCCGAGTGAGGTCGGGAAAGAAGGGACGGGCTGGTCAGTGCTCATGGTGCGGGGTTCTCTCTCCCAGGGCCGAAGCCGAGCCAGGCGCGGATGTCGTCGCCGTCGGCGTTCAGGGCCGGCGGGGGCAGTTCGTACCGCGGCGGCGTGGCCGACATGCGGATCGGGTTGCGGACGGTAGGCACGTCGCCCGTCATCACCACCGGCTCCAGGCCCAGGCTCTCGGCCAGCTCGACCCCGCCGCGGACGTCGTTGATGGGCCCGCACGGGATGCCCGCCTCGGTGAGGATGCCGAACCACTCCTGGGCCGACCGGGTGGCCAGCCGTTCCAGCAGCAGCGGCCGCAGCTCCTCGCGGTTGTCGTTGCGCTGGCCGACGCTGCGGAAGCGCTCGTCGTCGGCCAGTTCCGGGGCGCCGAGCGCCGCGGCGAGCATGCGGAACTGCCGGTCGTTGCCCGCCGCGATGATGAGGTCCCCGTCACCGGTGGCCAGCGGCTCGTAGGGGAACAGGCTGAGGTGGGAGTTGCCCATCCGGTGCGGCACGACGCCGCCGGCCACGTACGCGGACGTCTGGTTGGCCATCGCCGACAGCGCCGTGGACAGCAGGTTGGTCTCGATGTGCTGGCCATCGCCGGTGACGTCGCGATGGTGCAGCGCGGCCAGGATGCCCACCACCGAGTGCAGCCCGGTGAACACGTCGAAGACCGAGATCCCGGACCGGAACGGCGGGGTGTCGGGGGCGCCGGTCAGGCTCATCAGGCCGGACATCCCCTGGACGAGGAGGTCGTAGCCGGGCAGGCTGGCTCCCCGGCCGGCCCCGAACCCGCTGATCGAGCAGTAGATGATGGCCGGGTTGCGGCGGGCGGCGGACTCGTAGTCCAGGCCGAAGCGGGCCAGGCCGCCGGGCCGGAAGTTCTGGATGAAGACGTCCGCACGCTCGGCCAGCGCGTGGGCGACGGCCTGGTCGCGGGCGTCGGAGAGGTCGAGGGCGATCGAGCGCTTGTTGCGGTTGACCCCGAGGTAATAGGTGCCGACATCGCCCCGCCTGGGCGGCACCCATTCACGGGTGTCGTCGCCGGCCGGGCTCTCGACCTTGATCACGTCGGCCCCGAGGTCGGCGAGCATCATGGTGGCGTAGGGGCCGGCCAGGATGCGGGAAAAGTCGGCGACCAGAATCCCCGACAGCGGGCCCTTCGCCGGCGTTTCCCGGGAGGCGTTTCCCTCGGGGCTGATGGGTCCCACGCGCACTCCTGCCGCTATACGGACACTTGTCCGCCAATTTGCCTGCCGGGGCGGCCCACTGTCAAATGGCCGCTGTCAAATGAACGCCGTCAAATGAACGCCGTCAAATGACCGCGGACCACGGGGGCGCACCCGCCCGGGGTACTTCGGCGTGCGGGCGGGACCGCCACAGCGCCCAGTCCGCCGAAACCTCCCCGGCCGCGCGCATCAGCCGCGGCAGGTGCTCGTTGACCAGCGTCGCGACGCTCGTCTCGGCGGCGTGCACGGTCACGTTCATCGCCGCCCAGACCTCGCCGTCGCCGTCCCGGACCGGCACCGCTACCGAGCGGATCCCGGGGGCCAGTTCCTCGTCGGCGAGGGCCCAGCCGCGGGCCCGGACCGCGCGGAGCTCGTCGTCGATGCGGGCCCGATCCCGGTGCACGTCACGGGGCACGTCACGGGGCACGGCCAGCGGCAGCCCGGACCGGCTGGGCTCGGCCAGCGTCGCGGTCAGGGCCTCGCCGTCCAGCGCCGCGAGCAGCACCTTGCCCTGGGAGGTCTGCAGCGCCGGGAACCGGGTGCCGATGACGACCCGGAGAGTAATGATCTTCGGCACCGAGACGCGGGCCACGTAGACGATGTCGGAGCCGTCGAGCTGGGCCATCGAGGACGACTCGCCGGTCTGGCCGACCAGCTCCTCCAGGTGCGGGCGGGCGACGTCCCACAGGCCGAGCGAACCGACGTAGGCCATGCCCAGGCGCAGGACCTTCGGCGTGAGGGTGAAGGCCCCGCCGTCGAGCCGGACGAAGCCGAGCTCGGCCAGGGTCAGCAGCAGGCGGCGCGCGGTGGGCCGGGCCAGCCCGGTGGCCTCGGCGATCTCGGTGAGGCTCATCCGCGGGCGGCGGTCGTCGAAACAGGCCAGGACGTCCAGGCCCCGCGCCAGGGCCTCGACGAAATCGGGCCCGGTCCCGCGTCCGGCCATAGGCACCTCCCAGGCCCCAGGGCATTGTTCCCCTAGCCGCCGCTAAACGGACAACTGTACGCTGATGTGGTCGTAGCCTCTCACCGGCTACCGGCCCCGGCAAGGAGAGATGGTTCATGGCGGAACTGGTCGCAATCCTGGCCACCACCCACCACCCGTTCTACTACGCGACGAGCCAGCTGCCACCGGAGCAGGCCCCGCCGTTCGCCGCCGAGTGGGTGCGCAAGGTCGAGGCGTACCGCGAAACCCTGACCCGGGCGCGGCCCGACGTGCTGGTGATGGTCGGCTCGGACCACTTCCACCAGCTCTGGCTGGACAACATGCCGCAGTTCCTGGTGGGCAAGGCGCCGTTCTACGACGCCAACTACTACAACGAGGAACGCGAATTCGGCCTGCCCCGGCTGCTGCTCAAGGGCCACGAGGAGCTGTCCGCGCACATCCTGCGCGAGGGCATCGACGCGGGCTTCGACCTCGCGTTCTCCAACGAGCTCCGGGTGGACCACTCCATCACGTGCCCGATCTTCACGGTGCGCCCCGGCAACGACCTGCCGATTGTGCCGGGGGAGCGGTTCGTCAAGCTCGGCCGCGCCCTGCGCGACATCATCGACGCCTGGCCCAGCGACCTGCGCGTGGCCCTGGTCGGGACCGGGCACCTGTCGCTGGAGCTCGGCGGGCCGCGCCAGTTCGGCGAGCACGGGCCCGATCCGGACTTCGACGCCCAGGCCGTGCAGTGGATCGCGAACGGCGACATCGACGGCTGCCTGGCCGGCGTCACCCTGGACAGCCTGCACGCGCCGGGCAACGCCACCCACGGCTTCATGGACTTCATGCTGATGATGGGGGCGGCCGGCTACAGCAAGGCCGACTACGTGGACAGCCTCGACCTGTTCCACACCATGGAGGCCTACTTCACCTGGTACCCGAACGGGGTGAGCGGATGAGCACGGGCCCGGGGCGGACGAGCACGGGCCCGGGGCGGATGAGCACGGGCCCGGGGCGGATGAGCACGGGCCCGGGGCGGACGAGCGCCGGCGGCGTGCGGGCGGGCGCGGGCGGCCCGATGAACGGCTACGGCGAGGTGGGCAAATGAGCAAGTACCTGGTCGACAAGTTCCTGTTCACCATCGACCGCGACCCGGAACTCGTCGAGCAGTACCGTTCCGATCCGGCCGCCACGGTGGAGTGGTGGGAGGCCGAGAAGGCGAACCAGATCCTCAACTGCATCTCCGGCGAGGCGTCCACCTGGCTGTCGTTCACCGAGGAGGAGCGCGACGCGCTGTCGGTGCACGACCACGTGGCGCTGTTCCAGCTGGGCGCCCATCCGTTCCTGACCCTTACCCTGTGGATCGCGATGTTCGAGCGGGACTACCCCGAGCCGCTGGGGATGCAGCGCGACTTCGCGGCCCGGCTCGCCCACTTCAACCTCCCCTACCCCGACATCACCACCTGAGCGGGGCTGGGGCCTGGGCGCCGGGTCAGGAGGACTCGGGGAGAGCGTGCCGGGGCCGGAGGGGACGTCGGGGCGGAGGCTGGCTGGAGTGTCCCGGGTCACTTTCCGGGACTCCTGTGACTGGAGCGTCCCATCGGCGGCGGCCTCGAATGTACGTGCTCTCCGGAACGGCCAGGATCACGGCAACGTCACGTGCTGACAGCATGCGGCTATAACCGCCAAGAGTGCCTTTGTGTGATTGGTTCCGCCGTTTTGCTTGAGCCTTCCCCTCTTCCTGTTCTGGTGTCCTGCGCGCGCATGACACAGCGCCCCGCCGTCCGGTTGGACGGCGGGGCGCTGCCGTGGTCGCCTACTGCTGTTTGATCCGGTCTGCGAACGCCCGCCAGGCGCTCGCGCTGAACTGGAGCACCGGGCCGTGCCCGTCCTGCTTGGTGTCGCGCACGAGCATGGCTCCCGGGGCGGAGCCAGCCTCTACGCAGTTGCCGCCGTTGTTGCCGCTGTAGCTGGACTTCCGCCAGCTAGCGACGTCGCTTCCTTCCATCTTCCTGCCACACTCTCAATCCGTGTCCGTGAGTCATTCTTGGGCAATGCCTCACTGCGGAGGGCATCGAAGCGCAGCACGACCTCCGCGACGGTAGCCGCGTCCTCGGAGACGCGCCCGCCTATAACGTCCTCGATGAACACGATACGTGCCGCGCTGGGGCGGTCAGCGATGACGAACGCCCCTAGCAGCCCGCTATGCCCACCAGCATCGTAGGGGACGACCTGGATCGTGATATTCGGTTTTCTCGACAGGTCGACCAGGTGCGCTAGCTGATCGTGCATCACGGCGGGCGGCGCTACCGGGCGGTTCAGCGCGCCTTCATCGATCAGGGCATACATCAGCGGGGCAGGCGGGTCATCCCTGCCCAGCACCGACTGTCGCGTCACTCGTCCGGACACGAGGTTGTCTATCTCGTCAACGGTGGTGTTCGGTTTGGTCTCCAGCACCGCTCTCGCGTACTCCGGTGTCTGGAGAAGTCCCGGAATAAGGGAATGCTCGAACATGCGGAGTGTCGCGGCCTCCGCCTCGTGCGGCGCGAAGCTGCGGAATGACGCCGGGAATGGCAGGTTACCAAGCCTGCGTTCCATCCTGGCGTACGTCCCCGAGGTGCCGAATGCCTTGTCCAGCGCCTTGGCCAGCGACGCCGTGGGCGGGCGCTGGTAGGACTCCACCATCGCCATTGAAGACTCGCTGCAATGTGCTTGCCTGGCTAGCTCTGCCTGCGGCCATTTGCGCTGCGCACGGTCTGCCTTCATCTCATCCACGAACAGGCTCACAGACTCGCGGTCCCGCTCACTGAGTGCCGCCAATCCCTCACACCGCCTCACGTCTCGTATCCGCCCTGCTACGGGCACATGTGACCTGTAGAGGACGGTACGCCGCCGGGTGAATGGTTGTCACGTGCTCCCCGGAAGCTTGGGCCTCCGGGGAGCACCCCCAGGCCAGCGAGTGACAGGCAGCTGTGAGGGGTGACCTAGACGACGAGCACAGGCAGGACGGCGTGAAAGAGGGGTCCGTGAAGAGATGGCGAAAAATGAGCGGCCAGACGAGCTAGAGCGCCTCCGCTGGGACTGGGAAGAACTGTACGCAATTGCGGAGATTGACGGCGAATATTGCGCCACACGGCGCGAGGGTCACAACCGATCGAAGGTGCTGCGAGCCGATACGGTCGATGGCCTCCGCCAGAAGATCGTTGCCGACTACGCGACAAACGGCGCACCCAAAGGGCTCGGCGCCAACAACTACAGCAACGGCATAACCTCGTGAGCGGGATTCTCCAGCTCCCGACGGTTACCGAGATGTCAACACTCAGAGCAGCCTTTCCGGCTTATCAATTCCGGATAGTCATGCTCGGCGACAGACGTCGCTATGAGGCTGTTCTCCGCCGCGACGCTATCGGATCGATCTATTGCCTAATCAGCGTCAGTCCCAGAGAAATCTACGTCGAGCTTATAAAGTCTCCCGGCTTAACGGCTAGCCTCAATTCGGCTAAGCTCCATGATCAGTAAATCGCCGTCAGGCCGGCTGCTTACCTCTAACGAGATCACAGCCGACCTTCGCGTCGCAAAAATCACTACCCTCCGGCTATTGCACAGTGGGAAAATTCCGGGAAGCCGCCGCAAGGGAGGGCAGTGGTGCACTTACGGGCCTGATTATCTCAGCTTTCTGATCTCCGCTGGCCTGCCGCCAGAATACGCGCGCAACCTAAAAGTTTTCTCCGGCCCGTGGCTACTGCTGCCCGGAGAGGTCGCCACAGGTTTGGGTATCTCGAAGATGACTCTCTACCGGCTGCTATGGGACAATCGAATCGGAGCGCTCCGGATCATGGCAAATGGGAGCCGGCCTCAATACCGTTTTCCGCACTTTGAGTTTGACAATTACCTCCGGAAAACAGGACTAATTAGACCTGGCTGCTCCGGCGGCGGTAATCGCAGCATCGGATGAGTGACATCCGTTCCCGTCGTGCCGACTGGCGAGGCCGTTGCGTCGGCACGGCGGGAGCTAGGCCGGCTGCTCAAAGGTTTCCGCCGTCGCGCCAAGCTTAGTCAGCGACTTCTGGCGCTGCCAAACTCTTTCATGTTGATCACGCCGTCTTCCATTCCGGCTGGTCACCGGAACCGAGTCGTCGCCGGAAACGTCATCCCAGAATACAGCCAGGAAATATCCCGACACGACCGGAACTGTCTTCGCGGTGTCCCGGTAGGACACCGTGACCCTCTCGGTCAATGTTGTCTCGTCCCAGTAGGTCGCAAAGCCACGCTCGCCGTCGCCGTAGGAGTGCCAGCCGTACCCGTTGCTCCCGGATACCTCGGCCCATCCCTGGCCAGCCTGCCGGTGGAACACCGACTCGTACGGCTCGCCATCTGGCCCATTGGTGAGCAGCAGGACCACGACGGCCCAGTCCCCGGCCGGCTGCTCGCTGCTCGCTGCTCGCTCACGACGATAGAAGAAGAGGACGGCCCGAAGGACGCAAGAGCGATCTGAGCCGGGCCGCTCTGACCAAACTCTTCTTTCATTGTCATATCTTGCGCACGCTCCCGTCCACCATGTACTCGTACCCCGGTTCTCCCGAGGGCAGGTACCCGTCGAATTCCACCCGGTCGCCCGCGGAAAGCTCCCGGAATCCCGACATCTCGATTGCGGCGAAATGGAACCAGATATCGCCGCCGGGCAGCGGGCCATCGGGCCGGATAGCGCCCCAGCCCTCGTCGGAGTCGTACAGCGTTACGGTACCGGTGAGCATGACGGGGCCCCTTTCAGATGGTCCGACAGCCGGTGACGGCAGCGGCGGCGGTGCTGTACCACCAGACGTCGATGAAGATCAGGTTGAGCAGGTGCGTGGCCTTAACGGTGAAGATCCTCCCGGACGGGACGTCGGGGATACTGCCGTGCGGGTTTTTCACGGCGAACAGGACCGGCCGGTGGAAACCGGAGCCGGAGCGGGACGCGAGCAGCGGGACCGGGACGCGGGCGGACGGCCAGCCTCCCTCAGCTCTTGACAGATGACCGCGGTCGCTCATAATTGTTCGAAGATGCGCTAGTTCGTGCTATTGATGTGCGAGCGTGAAACTTCATGGTGGTGGGTACCGCGAGGCAGACCCGGCGCAAGGGAGGCCCGATGGGTGCTGGACATCGGCGGGGCAGGCGCCCGGGGCGTTCGGCCGGGGGCCGAGCCGCGACGGCCGGCCTGGCGACGGTACTGGGGCTGGGGCTGGCCGCACAGGGAACCAGCGCGGCACAGGGAGCCAGCGCGCGGCAGGGGGCCAGCGCGGCACGGGGGCCCCGGCGAATCCGTATCCGTCGGTCGGGCGGGGGACGCACTTCCTGAACGACGCCGCGCTGCTCGGCGCCACGGACGAAAAGGGCTGGTACGAGGCCAACATCCCGTTCCTCGAGGTGCCGGACCAGACCATTCAGAGCACCTACTACTACCGCTGGCGGGTGTGGAAGGAGCACGTGCGGCCAACCGGAACGGCCAACGGCAGCGTGCTCACCGAGTTCTTCGGGTACCCGGGCTACGCGGCGCCGTTCGGCGCGATCAACGCGTCGTCGGGCCAGCAGATCGACGAGGGGCGCTGGGTACGGGACGAGCAGCCGGTCGACGACGACATCCAGTACTGGCTGCAGGGGGCCGGGTCCGGGCCCAAGCCCGCCACCGACGAGGACAACTCCAACACCACGGACTGGGCGCGCGAGTACAGCTTCTGGCTGGCCAGCTCGGTGCTCCGGCAGGCCGAGGTGACCGGGGACAGCCAGGCCGCGGAGGCGCTGCTGCCCGAGCTGGAACGGCAGTACCAGGGCTGGAACAGCCAGTACAACGCCCAGCCCGGGCTGTACTGGCAGGTCCCGGTGTGGGACGGGATGGAGTACTCCGCGTCGTCGTACGAGACCGACCCGGCCGACCCCTACCACGGCGGGGCCGGCTACCGGCCCACCATCAACGCCTGCCAGTACGGGGACGCCACCGCGATCGCCCAGCTCGCGGCGCAGGCCGGGCAGCGGCAGGTGGCGGCGGACTACACCGCGAAGGCCGCCGCGCTGAAGGCCAGCACGCAGAAGTGGCTGTGGGACCCGGGCCGCCAGTTCTTCTACGACATGGGCCGGGACAACAACCCGGACCACGCGCTGCTGTCGGCCCGGGAGGAGATCGGCTTCGTGCCGTGGATGTTCGGCCTGCCCACGGCCGCGGACTCGGCGGCGTGGGCCGGCGCACCGGCCCCGGCCGGTACCGCCAGCGATCTCGGGGTGGATTTCGGCGCCGCGGTCCCGGTGACCGAGGTTCGCCTGTACACCTGGGCCAATACCGGCCAGGGCGGTAACGTGGCCGCGCCCGCCGGATACCGGGTGCAATACCTCGGCCCGGACGGCTGGGCGAACGTCCCGGGGCAGCGGGCGGCACCGGCGGCACCGGCGGCCAATGCCCTCAACGTGGTCACCTTCCCGGCCCTGACCACCAGTCAGCTCCGGGTCACGATGACCGACCAGCCGGGCCGCTGCAGCGGGGTGACCGAACTGGAGGCCGGCGGCCCGCAGCAGGCCGGGGCACGGCTGTGGATCGGGGGCCCGACGGCTACGACCCTCTCGCTCACCGAAGGCCAGGCCAGCACGGTGACGACGGCGTACTGGCCAGCGTCCAGTGGGGCTGGAGGGTCGGGCGGGGTGACGGTGCACCTGGCCGCGCCCGCAGGCTGGTCCGTTAAAGAAATTCATCATGACGGGAGCGGGACGGCGACCTGGTCGGTGACGCCCGGCCCCGGCACCGCGCCGGGTCAGCAGACCGCCCTGTACGGCTACGCCACCCGGGGAACCCAGACCGTGGCGTACGGGCGGGTGTCGGTGACCGTGGCCTACTCCCCCGCCGCCTACGCCAGCCAGATCGACGACCACTTCAGCACCAGCGACCTGTCCGGCTACACGCAGGTCCAGTCGTCGGTGACGGCCGGCACCGGCGAGGTCGCACCACAGTGGACTGCCGGCGGCGGTCGGGCGACGGCGACGGCCGCGCAGCCGTGGTTCGGGTTCCTGGTCTCCCCCACCGCTCCCGCCAGCCCCGCGGCCACCGCCGTGGTGGACGTGAAAGCGCTGGACAGCGGGGCCGTCAACCACAGCAGCGGCGTGTTCGTGGGGCTGGTCCGGGATCCGGACAACTACATCATGGTCTGGTACAACAGCTACTACCACAGCTCGGGCGAGGACCTGGTGCTGAACGGGGTGCTGCAGCCCCCCGGGTTCCCGGTGGCGTGCTGCGCGGACGTCACGCTGCAGCCCGGGGACCGGTTCGCGTTCGCGCTGGACGGCAATACGGTCACGTCGTACGACCAGCCGGGCGGCAGCGGGCCGTGGACGGAGCTGGAATCGACGTCGGTCGCGCCGCTGCTCGACCTGACCGATCCGGCCACGCTCGCGCAGTACCACTTCGCGTTCGGACTGCGCGGTGACAGCGGGACGATGGCCGTCAGCCGGTTCTGGGCGGGCTCGGCGCCGGCGGCCTCGTTCCCGGCGCGTCGCGCTGGCGGGTGAGGAACGAACCCGCATCACGAAAAAGAGTGACCGGAATCGACATCCCCGGTAAAAGAAATTCGTCATCCCCAAACGGGACGTGCTGGCCCCGTTACACACGTCGACCGTAATACGGTTATGGGCGGCGTATCGGCACTCAGGGAGCAGGACGGATGACCGACAGCTTTACCGGCGAGCTGTGGCGGGGCGTCACCGGCATCTACGAGGCCATCCTTTCCCATCCCTTCCTCGCCGGGCTGGCCGACGGCACCCTGCCGGACGAGACGTTCGCCTTCTACGTCGTACAGGACTCGCTGTACCTGCGGCAATACGGGCACACGCTCGCCGCGATCGCCAGCCGGGCCCCGGACGCCAGCGAGACCGAAATGTTCGCCCGGCACTTCATCGGCGTGGTCGCCGTGGAACAGCAGCTGCATGACGAGCTGCTGGGTGAGCTGGGCATCGATCCCGCCACCGCGGACGGGGCCGAGATGGCGCCGACCACCCTGGCCTTCACCAGCCACCTCCTGGCCGCCGCGCGGGGCGGCTCCTACGCCGAGGCGATCGCCGCGGTCCTGCCGGCCTACTGGATCTACTGGGAGGTCGGCAAGGAACTGCGGCGCCGGGGGTCACCGGATCCGCGCTTCCAGCGGTGGATCGACACCTACAGCGGTGCGGACTACGGCGAGTACGTCCAGGAGGTGCTGGACCTCACCAACCGGCTGGGCCGGGGCCTGGCCGAGGCCGAGCGCGCGCGCCTGCACTGGTACTTCCGGGCCAGCAGCCGCTACGAGTGGATGTTCTGGGACATGGGCTACCGGATGGAAAGCTGGCCGGTCCCGGTCTGACCGGCCCCGCAACGGGACGGGCGCCCAGGCCTGGCCACCACGAGGAGAGGGACGCCGACGGAAGTTGCGCTCACGCCGCCGGAGTTCGCCCGCCGTACCCGCCGCCTGCACGGTAACCGCCTGGGAGTGGTCACGTTCACCCGGGACCGGCCGGCACACTTCAAGGCGCCGCACGGGGTCACGTTCGTCGACGAGCTGCCCAAGACCGCGACCGGGAAGATCCAGAAGTTCGTGCTCCGCTCCCACGCCCCGAACATGAGCCGCCAATAGCGGGCGGCCGGGGCACGCCCCGGCCGCCCGCGCGGTCATCTCTCCGGTTTATCCCAGGGGGCCGGCCAGGAACCCGTCGGTGTTGCCGGCCGCGTCGGTGTAGAAGCCGACCAGCTGGCCGTGGTCGTTGACGCCGTTGACGGTGGTGGTGCCGATGCCGTGCGGGTCATCGACGGTCTGGAAGCCGTGGCCCGGCGTCCAGGTGAAGCCGTGCATCGTGGCGGTGCTGCCGGTGCCCACGGTGTAGACGCCGACCACCTCGTCCTGGTCGTTGACGCCGAGCGCCTGGGTGGCTGATGCGCCGGGGACGCTCAGGGTCCGGAACTGGCCGTGGTACCGGAGGAACCCGTTCGTCACGCCGGCCGCGTTGGTGTAGAAGCCGGTCACGTCGCCGTCGTTATTGATCCCGGCGGCGGTCAGGCTGAGCCCCGGGGCACCTGGCACCGTCACCGTGGTGAACCGGTTGTGGCCGATGCTGTAGGTGTAGCCGTGGCTGCTGCCCTGGCTGTCGGTGTAGAAGCCGACCGCGACATTACCGTCGTTGACCCCGAGCAGCTGGTCGACCGGCGGCGTCGCGTTGTTCCCCGTGGGGAAGTCGACGGTACGGAAGTGCCGGCCGTCCAGGGAGTAGAACCCGAAGTTGGCGTTGGACAGGTTGGCGTTGTTCGCGTTCGACCAGAACCCGACCGTGGTGCCCTGGTCGTTCAGCCCGGTGACCTGTGTCTGGACCGAGCCCGGGAAGTTCTCGTTGCGGTAGTTGTGCTGGCCGTACCCCGGGAACAGCAGGTAGCCCTGGTTCGGGTGGCCGGCGGCGCCGGACCCGAAGTACCCGGCGATGAGACCGCGATTGTTGATGCCGAGCAGCTGGTTGAACGTAAGGTCCTTGGCGTTGTCCAGGGTCTGGAAACGATAGCTGACCGGCGACTGGCTGCTCGCGGCGACCGTGCTGGCCCCCGCGGACCCGGCGACGGCCAGGCCGCCTGCCGCGATTGCCCCCGTGGCCACGGCGGCCGCAGCCACGCGCAGCCCGATGCGGTTGGCGATACTCATTGTGGGAGTCCTTTCTGCACTGTTGTCCGGCACTGTTTGTCCGGCACTGGTGGGGCGAGCGGAGCCGGCCCCGTTCCGGGTCACTCACCGCACCTGGTTCGCCAGAAGACTCGCCGCCCGCCCCGGGGGGAACCACGGGGGGGCAGGGGGAAACACCGCCTGACCGGCCGCCCCCTGAACCCGCCGCGTCCGGGGCTCGTGCCTAAGGCTGTCGGGGACTAAATTCCGGAATGAGAGCATTTCGGTCAGCAGAGCGGGGCGGGCGACTCCAATGGCAACGCTGACGGCAGGCCGGGCACCGGTGCGCTTCACGTCACTGGTCGGCCGGGCCAGCGAACTGCGGGACGTGCTGCAGATGCTGGATGGCAACAGGCTGCTGACGCTGACGGGCCCGGGCGGAACCGGCAAGACCCGGCTGGCGCTGGCGGCGGCGCACGCGGCGGACGAGCTGTTCCCGGGGGGCGTCTGCTGGGCGGAACTCGCGCCCGCGGCCGATCCCGCGCTGGTCGGCCAGACGGTGGCGAGCCAGATCGGCGTGCCGGACACGCCGGGCGTCGATGCGGCCGAAGCGATAGCCGGGCACATCGGCGGGCGGGCCGTGCTGATCGTGCTGGACAACTGCGAGCATCTCGCGGCCGCGGTGGCCGGGTTGGTTGAACGGCTGCTGACGGCCTGCCCCGCCCTGTCCATCCTCGCCACCAGCCGCGAACCGCTCGGGGTGGAGGGGGAATGCAGCTGGCCCGTCCCGCCGCTGTCCCTCCCGCGGCCATGGACCGGGGACCGGGCCATGGCCGGGCCCCCGGCCGCCGCGGCGCTGGCCGGCTCGGACGCGGTACGGCTCTTCGAACAGCGGGCGCAGCTCGTGCGGCCGTCGTTCCGGGTCAGCGACGACAGCGCCGCCGCCGTTCTGCAGATCTGCCGCCGCCTGGACGGCCTGCCACTGGCGATCGAGCTGGCCGCCGCGCGGATGCGGATCCTGTCGGCCGCCCAGCTGGCGGAGCGCCTCGACGACATCTTCAGCGTCCTGACCGGGGGCGCTCGCAGCGCGCCGCGCCGCCATCAGACCCTGCGCGCCACCCTCGACTGGAGCTATGACCTGCTCACCGCGGCCGAGCGCACCACCTTCCGGCGGCTGGCCATCTTCTCCGGTGGGTTCACGCTCGGCGCAGCCGAACGGGTCGCGGCGGGAGGTGAGATTCCGGCCCCGGACATCCTCGACCTACTGACGCGGCTGGCCGACAAATCGCTGCTGCGCGTCGAGCAGGAGGGCCGCGGTGCGCGCTACCACCTGCTGGCCGTCATCCGGGACTACGCGCGGGAACGGCTGGCGGAGACGGCCGAGGAAGAATCGTTGCGGCAGGCGCATCTGCGCTACTTCACCGGGCTCGCCGAGGAGATCGGGCCGCTGATCGAGCGAGGCGAGGAGCCGGCCGGCCACGACCGCGAAGGGACGCGTGGCCTGGAAGAAATGCTGGAACGGCTGGACGAGTCGACGGCCGACATTCGCGCGGCGCTGGATTTCGCCCATCAGTCCGGTGACACGGTGGCCGCGCTCCGGATCGCCGGCCAGCTGGGCCGGTACGCCTACCTGCGGGGTCACTACCACGAGGTCCGGAAGTGGATGGACCAGGCCGTGGTGGCCGGCGAGGATGCGCCCGCGGAGCTGCGGGCCAGGGCCCTGCTCGGCAGCGGACGGCTGGCGCTGCTGCAATGCGACTACGGGCCGGCGGTCCGGCGGCTCGAGGCGGCGCTGCGGCTGTACCGGGAGCTCGCCGACCCGCCGGGCATCGCCAGCTCGCTGCAGGTCCTGGGCAGTGTCGCCCGCGAGCAGGGACGGTACGCCAGGTCGAGGGACCTGCACGAGGAGGGCCTGTCCATCGCGGAGGCCGCCGGGGACCGGTGGGCGATGGCCAGCGCACGCGGCTACCTGGGCTTCGTGGCCTGGCTGCAGTGCGACTTCGAGCGGGCCAGCACCGAATGCACGGCCGCGCTGGAGGAGTTCCGCGAGCTGGCGGACGTGGAGGGCACCGCGTGGTCCCTGCTCAGCCTGGGGACGGTGGCACGTTATCAGGGCGACAGCGGCCGGGCCGCGGCCCTGCTCGGGGAAAGCCGGTCGCTGTCGGAGAGCATCGGGTTCCGGGAAGGCATCGCCTGGTCACTCGAGCAGCTCGGCCTGCTGGCGGCCAGCCACGGCGATCCCGGCGGGGCCGCGCTGCTGCGCCGCAGCCTCGAGGTTCATCGCGCGCTGCGGGACCGGTGGCGGATGTCGAGCGTGCTGGCGGATCTGGCGGCGGTGACGCTCGCGGACGGCAGGGGCCCCGGAGCCGGGCGGGCCGCGATGCTGCTGGGAGCGGCCGAGGCGATGCGGGAGGCGATCGGCACCGTGATCGCGCCGTGTGAGCGGGCCCAGCACGAGGAGACCGTGGCCGGCGCGCGGGCCGTGCTCGGCGCCGACGCGTTCGCGGCGGCCTGGCAGCGGGGAAGGCTGGTGCACCCGGACGACCTGGTGGCAGCGGACGAGGTACCGGCGCCGCGCGAGGCGGGGGTGACACCCAAGGCGGAGGCGGCCCGCGAAGCAGAGGCGCCCCGCGAAGCAGAGGTGGCGCGCGAAGCGGGGGCGGTGCATGAGGCAGAGATGGCGGGCGATGGCCCGGAGGTCACGCTGGTGATCCGGGCGCTTGGCGCGGCCACGGTCCGGCTCGGGGACGCCAGCGCGCTGACCGCGGCGGACTGGGGCTACGCGAAACCGCGCGAGCTGCTGTTCCTGCTGGCCACGTCGGTCCCGCTGACCAGGGAGCAGATCGGCGCCACCCTGTGGCCGGACGCGTCGCGCCAGCAGCTGGGCAACGCGCTGCACACGGCGCTGCGGGAACTGCGCCGCGCCCTCGGCGACCCCGGGTGGGTGGTGTACGCGAACGGCCGGTACACCCTGAACCCGGCGCGCCCCCGGGACTGCGACGTCGACACGTTCACGGCCGCGCTCGCCGCCGCCCGGCAGGCGCGCCCGGCGGGCGCCGCGCTGCCCAGCCTGCAACGGGCCGTCGCGGCCTACGGCGGTGACTTCCTCGCCGACACCATGGCCGGCGACTGGGCGCACGCCCGGCGCGACGAGCTCGGCCGCGCCTTCGAGTCGGCGCTGCTCGCGATCGGGCGGCTGCAGGTGGCCGCGGGCCGCTATCAGGCGGCCGCGACAGCCTTCCGCCGGGTCGTAGCGCACGAGCCGCTGAACGAGTCCGCTCACCGGGAGCTGATGGGCTGCTGGGAGCGCCTCGGCGAGACGGCCCGCGCCGTCCGGCATTACGAGCAGCTGGCCGCGATGCTGCGGGACCAGGTCGGCGTGGCCCCGGCGGCGGAAACGACGGCACTGTACCAGCGGCTGGCCGGGCGCTGACCCTCTCCCTCCCCCCGGTGTTTCCCCCTGTGCCGGCGCCCTCTCCCCCGGTCCCGGCGCGTAGAGCTAAGGCCGGGGCCGTCGCGTGGAGGGAGGTGCCCCGTGCCGGAACCGATCGCGCCGCCCGCAGCCCGGCGGCCAGAGGAGGCGATCGAGCTGGTCTCGCTCGCGGTCAGCGACGGTGACCTGGGTGCCGCGCTGGCCCAGTACGAGGACGGGGCGCCGCTGCGGCCCGGGGTGCGGGACGGATGCGCGGCCGGCGTCCGGGACGGCATCCTCGGCGTGATGGAGCTGCGGCTGCCGCTGGCCGTCGAGATCAGCACCGTCCTGCCGGCCGCCGGGCTGGCCCTGGTGCTGGCCGAACGGCGCATCGCCGGAACCGGCCCCGACGGCGAACCGGTCCGGCTGAGCGGGCTCGGATGCACCGTCGTGCGGGCGCAGCCGGACGGGACCTGGCGGATCGCCGCGGACGCCTGGCGGCTCAGGGGTGCAGGATGACCCCATCATTCGGGAGCGGGGATCTCGCCTGAACCGCGGGGGATGAGGCTGACGGGTACGACGTGAGCCTGCACGTCGGAGGTATCGCCGTCCATCCGGCGGAACAGGATCCGCGCCGCCAGGGTGCCTATCTTCACCACATCCTGAGCCACCACGGTGACCGGCGGATCCAGCATGTCCGCCAGCGGCACGTCGTCGAAGCCGACCAGCGCCGTGCGGTGCTGGGCGCCGCAGGCCCGCAGCGCGCGGACCGTGCCGACGGTGATCAGGTTCTGGCCGCTGAACAGCGCGGACGGGGGCTCCGGCCCACTGAGCAGGCGGATGACGGCCGCCTCGGCCGCCTCGGCGGTGTGCAGATCATGCAGCACCAGCGACGGGTCTTCGGGCAGCCCGGCGAAGCGCAGCGTGTCGCGGTATCCCGCGTAGCGCTCCTGGGCGGTCGCGATGGAGGTCAGGTCACCGAGAAAGGCGATGCGCCGGTGACCATGATCGATGAGGTGCCTGACGGCGACCACCGCGCCGGGCCGATTGTCGGCCACCACACTGTCCGCGGGCAGCAGCGCGGCCGGCCGGTCCACGAAGACGAGCGGCGTGCCCATGTGCTGCTCGTCCCGCAGGTAGCTCTGGTCACGCCCGGCCGGGGCGATGATCAGCCCGTCGACGCGCCGCGCGACCAGGCTGGCGGCCAGGTCCCGCTCGCGATCCGGATCCTCGTCCAGGCTGCCGGCCAGCAGCCCGACGCCGCGCTCCCGCGCCACGTCCTCCACCGCGCGGTAGATGGCCGACGAGTACGGGTTGCTCACGTCTTCGAGCATGAGGCCGATCATGAACGACCGGCGGTCACCGCGCCGCAGGTTGCTCGCCGTCATGTCGGGCCGGTAATTCAGCTGCGCCACGGCCCGGCGCACCCGCGCCGCCATGCCGGCGTCCACCGTGGCCGCCCCGTTGACGACACGGGACACCGTCTTGAGGCTGACCCCGGCCAGCGCCGCCACGTCCCGCATGGTCGCCCGGCCGGGCCCCGGTACCGGCGGTGCCGGGACCGGGTCCCGCGGTGCCAGCGGGGACATCGGAGCCGGGCCGACAGGGTCGAAATTCATGGGACAACGATATCTCAAACGCATCCGTTCCGACCTGGATAATCTCCCGGCCGGGGCAATGTCAGCCAGGACGCAGTAGGGCCAAAAGTCCCGGTCAGACCGGATACTACGACGATTTGGTCACCTTTGCGTAACACGCTTGACATCTATCTCCTCGTCATCTGAGGATGTGGGACAACGTTTACCCGAGTTGCGGCCCGCATCTCTTGCGCTTCACGTCTTGAAGGGAATGTCCATGCGCTATCTCAGGCGAAGAACTTCCGGGGGACCCCGATGGATCGGCTCCGCCGCGGCCGTGGCCGCCGCGGCCGTCGCCCTGACGGCCTGCGGCGGCGGCAACGCGGCGACCGGCACCAGCGGGACCAGCAGCAGCGGCAGCGGCACGACCAAGACCACGGGCACGGTGCGGGTCGCGCTGATCCTCAAGGACTTCACCAATCCGTACTTCATCTCGATGGAGAACAGCGCCAAGGCCGACGCGGCCAAGCTCGGCGTCAAGCTGACGGTCTCTGCCGGTTCCAGCGACGGTGACACCACCACGCAGATCACCGCCATCGACAACGCGATCGCGGCGGGCGACGCCGGCATCATCATCACCCCGAACGGCAACGCCGTGAACCCGTCGCTGGACCAGGCGAAATCGCATCATCTGCTGGTGATCGCGCTGGACACCGTGCCAACGCCGCCGAGCACCGCGGACCTGACGTACGCGACCAACAACTTCGAGGCGGGCCAGCTGATCGGCCAGTACGGCGCCAAGCGGCTGAACGGCAAGGCCGCGGACGTCGCCATGCTCGACTTGTCCAACACCCAGGTGGTCTCGGTGGACACCAGCCGTGACCACGGCTTCCTCACCGGCATGGGCATCCCGGTCGGCAACCAGAACCTCAACGGCGACGAGCCCAAGTCCGGCTCCTACAAGGGCCAGCTGGGCGGCAGCGGCAGCTACAAGATCGCCTGCCAGCTGCCCACGCAGGGCGCGGTGCCCGGAGGCCAGACGGCCATGGAGCAGTGCCTGTCCAAGGACCCCAATATCAACGTCGTCTACGCGATCAACGAGCCGGCCGCGGAAGGCGCGGGCGCGGCGCTGAAGGCCGCCCATAAGACCGGTGTCCTCGTGCTGGCGATCGACGGCGGCTGCGCCGACATCCCGTACCTGCAGAGCGGCGAGATGACGGCCACCTCCGGCCAGTTCCCCGGCAAGATGGCCGCCCTGGGCGTGAGCGCGATCAACACCCTGGCCAAGACGGGCCAGAAGCCGGCCGCGACACCCGGCCTCGGCTTCTACAACACCGGGACCGAGCTGTACACCGACAGCCCGATCGCGGGCGTGACAAGCGAAACCACCACGCAGGAAGCCGGCGTCTGCTGGAAGGCCTGACGGTGACACGAAGGAGCGCCCGGGTGGGAGGGACACCCTCTCACCCGGGGCTCCCGGGCGCTGGACAGCCGACGCCCGCCGTATCCGCCGGTAACCGCATCGCTCGTGGCCGATGACTCCCGGCCATTCCTGCCGCGCGGCGTCAGAATGCGCGGCCGCAACCCCTTCGTCCAGTACGCGCAAGGAATGACAATCGGATCATGACAGCAGTCATCGAGCCAACGGGCATGGTGCGGGAGAGCGAGACGCTCGGCGCACGCATCCAGCACGGGCTGCACCGGCACCCGGCCATCGGCCCGGCGAGCGTGCTCGTCGCGTCGGTCATCGCCTTTTCCATCGCCAACCCGCGCTTCCTGAACTCGACCAACCTCTCGCTGCTCGTCCAGCAGGTCGCCGTCCTCGCGACGCTGGCCATCGGCCAGACCATGATCATCTTGACCGCCGGCATCGACCTATCGGTCGGCGCGGCCGCGATCCTGGCCCAGATGGTGATCGCCCAGACCGCGGCCAACAACCACGTTCCGGGCGTGCTGGCGATCCTGCTCGGCATCGTCGTCGGCGCGCTGACCGGCTTCCTCAACGGCTTCCTGGTCACCCGGATCAAACTGCCGCCGTTCATCGTCACGCTGGGGACGCTGAGCATTTACACCTCGATCGGGCTGCGGTACTCCAATGGCCAGTCGGTCTACGCGAGCGCGATGCCGAAGGCCCTGATCTGGACCGGGAACTACGTCAACATCGGCCCGTACCAGCTGACCACCGGCGTGATCCTGATGCTGGTGCTGTTCGCGGTGACGAGCTACGCGCTGACACGTACCGCCTGGGGCCGGCACGTGTACGCCACCGGGGACGATCCCGAGGCTGCCCGGCTGTCGGGCATCAAGACCGACCGGGTCCTGCTCAGCGTCTACCTGGCCGCCGGGGTGATCTTCGGGCTCGCGGCCTGGATCCTGATCGGCCGGGTCGGCGTGGCCAGCACCAACAACCTGACCAACGCCAACCTGGACAGCATCACAGCGGTCGTGATCGGCGGCACCAGCCTGTTCGGCGGCCGCGGCGCCGTCCTCGGAACGCTGTTCGGTGCGCTGATCGTGCAGGTCTTCCAGAGCGGCATATCCCTGGCCGGGGTACAGAGCCTGTACCAGGTGCTGGCGGAGGGAATCCTCGTCATCGTCGCCGTCGCCCTCGACCAGTGGATCAGAAAGGTGCGCCGATGAGCATGGACGTAGACGCCGCCAGCGTCAACGCGAGCCGGCCGGGGAAGCCCACCATGTCCGGGACGCCGACGCTCGAAGCCCGGGGCCTGGTGAAGACGTTCGGTCACGTCGTGGGATTGGCCAACGTCAGCCTCAAGCTCTATGCGGGTGAGGTGCTCGCCATCATTGGCGACAACGGCGCGGGCAAGTCGACGCTGATCAAGTGCCTGTCCGGAGCGCTGACGCCAGACGAGGGCGAGATCCTGCTGGACGGGGTCAAGGTCGTCTTCAAGAGCCCGACGGACGCCCGGCTGGCCGGTATCGAGACCGTGTTCCAGACCCTGGCGGTGGCCCCCGCCCTGGACATCGCCAGCAACCTCTACCTCGGCCGGGAGATCCGCAGTAAGGGGCCGCTGGGCACGTTCTTCCGCAAGCTCGATACCCGCGGCATGCGGGAATCGTCCAAGAAGCAGCTCAGCGACCTCGGCATCGGAACCGTCCAGGACATCACGCAGAAGGTGGAAACGCTGTCCGGCGGCCAGCGCCAGGCCGTTGCGGTGGCACGGGCGGCAGCGTTCGGCTCGAAGGTCGTCATCCTGGACGAGCCGACCGCCGCGCTGGGCGTCCGTGAGTCCGGCCAGGTGCTGGCGCTGATCAAGCGCCTGCGGGACCGGGGCATGCCGGTCATCCTGATCAGCCACAACATGCCGCAGGTGTTCGAGGTCGCGGACCGGATCCACATCCAGCGGCTCGGCCGGTGCGCGGGCCTCATCACCCCGCAGAGCCACACCATGGAGGAGGCCGTGGCCATCATGACCGGCGCCACCACCCTGGAGGCGGGCGCCGGTGACGGGGCCAGCCCCGGAACGGCCGACGGCAGCGACGGGACGGCGTGACTGGTCCGGGCGCCGGGCGGTGAACGGCCGGCGCCCCGGCCCCGCTGCGAGCGCCCCCACCGCTCGGCCACGAAGTTAGTGAGTCATTTACTTACTTGTGCGTATACTCCCGTTGTGCCTGGTAAACGGAACGCGCACGACCGCCTGCCCGAGCTGATCGCGGCGGCCGTACGGGTCTTCACCCGGGAGGGGTACCGGTCGGCTCACGTCAGTGACGTGGCGGCCGAGCTCGGGCTTTCCGAAGCGGCGATCTACCGCTACGTGGACAGCAAGGAAGGCCTGTTCGTGCTGGCCATCCGGCACGCGCTGCTGCTGGAGGAGCTGCCCGGCGGGGAGCTCCCGCTGTCGCCCGCGCCGCTGACCGTCACGATCAAGGAGGCGCGGGAGTACGTGGCCTCGGTCGTCCCGTTCGGCCACCTGGCCGGGGCGCTGGCCCAGCAGGCGG
>Ga0116134_1000280_pt1 | contig 27137 bp, 20 predicted proteins | sample June2015DPH_19_5_FD_89737 | JGI IMG/M metagenome (GOLD analysis project Ga0116134, IMG submission 89737) | Peatland microbial communities from SPRUCE experiment site at the Marcell Experimental Forest, Minnesota, USA - June2015DPH_19_40 | ecosystem: Environmental > Terrestrial > Soil > Wetlands... | reverse complement strand
GGGCGTCCGGCGGGCGGCCGGACTGAGCCACCGCCACGTACAGCGCGGACATGAGCTGGTCGACCTGCAGCAGGAACACGCGGGCCGCCGGGTCGTCGAACAGGCTGGGCGCGGCCACGAGAAGGTTGCTGGCCAGGTCCCGCAGTTCGCTGGGAGCACCCGACGCCGAATCATCGCTGGCCATCACCGCCTGGTAGGCCTCCCAGGCCTGGCCGTAGACGATCAGCGCCTGGGCGGCCACCGAGATGCCACGGTCCTTCCGCTGACGATAGGCCACGACCTCGTCGAAGATCAGCGCGGTCGCGCCCACGATCAGCAGGCTGGACACCACCGAGGTGGTGAGCGCGTGCGCGTCCCACCAGGCTCCGAAGCCGCCGACAGCCAGGTCGCAGGCCACCAGGGCGATCAGGGTGCATGCGATAAGGACAGCGCCGAGCCGCCGGAGGAGTGGCCGCACGCCGAGGGCGCTTACCGGGCGCTGGTCATCGGGCGCTGGTCATCGGGAGGCCGGATCAGCCGGGGATCGGTCAACTCGATGCGGAGGACAGCTTGTCGAACGCGGCGGCCAGGGCGTGGCTAGCGCCCCGGGCCTCCAGGTTGATCTCGTGGCCGCCGTTGAGCGTGATCACCAGTTCCTGCCAGCTCCGCCCGGGGGTGGCCCGGATCCCGGTGATCCGCTCCAGCGGGACGTGCCCGAGGTACTCCCCCACCTGGTCCAGCATCGGGTCGGCACTCCAGATATGCAGCGCGTCGGCGGACAGGCCGAGCACAACCGCGGCGTCGAGAGGGACATCGGTCTCCTCGGTGATGTGGTGCGCCGCGGCCCGGGCGGCCGGGCGCGCGATGAAGTAGTTGCCCAGCGGCGTCAGCATCCGGGTAAAGCTCACCGCCGTCGTCACCCGGGCGTAGGTAGCAGCCAGCAGCGCCGGCACGTCGGCGTGCCCGCCGAGGGCCGAGACTAGCTCGTCGTCTTTCAGGTGCATTTCGGGTCCCCGTATCCACGCGATCATGATGCTACGACCATAGCGGGAGAAGGCGACGGCGGGTTCAGTCGTGCGTGCGCTTCACATCCAGTTCACCGGCCTTGAAGCGGGCGCGCAGCACCTTCTTGTCGAACTTGCCGACCGTCGTCTTGGGCACCTCTTCGATGAACGCCCAGTTCTCCGGGACCTGCCAGTGGGCCACCTTGCCGTCCAGGAACTCGGCGAGGGCCACCGGGTCGGTGTCCTGGCTGACGACGACGCAGGCCAGGGGCCGTTCGGTCCACTTGTCGTCGGGGATGCCGATGACGGCCGCCTCGACCACGTGCGGGCTCCCGGTCAGCAGGTTCTCCAGTTCGACGGAGGAGATCCACTCGCCGCCGGACTTGATGACGTCCTTGAGGCGGTCGGAGATCTGGAAGTAGCCCTCGTCATCCATGGTGCCGATGTCGCCGGTACGCAGCCAGCCGTCGTGGAACTTCTCCGGCTGCTCACCCTTGAAGTAGCTGGCGGTGATCCACGGGCCGCGCACCTCGATCTCGCCGGTCGATTCGCCGTCCCACGGAAGCTCGTTACCCTCGGGGTCCACGATGCGCATCTGGACCCCGGCCAGCAGCCGCCCGGACTTCATCCGGTAGTCCATCTCCTCGACGGTACCGGGCTCGATGTCGGCGGGCGGCCGGGCCAGGCCGCCGACCGGTGAGGTTTCGGTCATCCCCCAGCCCTGGATGATCGTGACGCCGTACTGCTTCTGGAACGCCTCCATCAGCGAGCGCGGCATGGCCGCCCCGCCGGAGGTGCCGAACCGCAGCGACGACAAGTTGATCTCGCGCTGCGCGCCCACCTGCAGGATGCCCGCCCAGATGGTCGGCACGCCCGAGGCCAGGGTGGAGTGCTCGGCCTCGATGAAGTCGACCAGCGCCCCCGGGGTCATGTACTTGCCCGGCATGTGCAGGGTGGTCCCGGCCATGAACGCCGCGAACGGGATACCCCAGGCGTTGACGTGGAACATCGGCACGATCGTGAGCTGCCGGTCGGCGTCGCTCGCCCCGGTGCAGGCGCTCTGCAGCGTCGAGACGGCGTGCAGGTACGTCGAACGGTGCGAGTAGACCACGCCCCTCGGGTCGCCGGTCGTCCCGCTCGTGTAGCACATCACCGCCGCGGAACGCTCGTCCAGTTCGGGCCAGGCGAACGACGGCTCCTCGGCGGCGAGCAGTTCGGCGTAGGAGTAGACGGGCCGGTCGCCGAGCACCGACGTGTCCCCCTCGCCGACCACGATGTACGCCTCGACCGAGGTGAAGCTGCCGACGACCGGCGCGAGCGCGGGCAGCAGGCTGCCGTCCACGATGATGATCTTGTCCTGGGCGTCGTTGACGATATGCACGAGTTGCTGGGCGGGCAGCCGGATGTTCAGGGTGTGCACGACCGCGCCCATGCAGGGCACCGCGTAGTACGCCTCGAGGTGCTCCTGGCTGTTCCAGCAGAACGTGCCGACCGGGTCGCCCGGGCCGACGCCCAGCTCGGTCAGCGCGGCGGCCAGGCGGCGCGCGTTCTCCTCGATCTGCCGGTAGCTGGTGTGCCGGGCCCCGTCCCCCTGCCAGGTGACGCATTCGCTGCGGCCGAAGACCCGGGAGCCGTGCAACAGGATCGTCGTGATGGTGAGCGGGAAGTCGTCCTGCATCGTACTGGTAATCCGGGCTCCCGCCATGCCTGACCTCCGTAGCTTCGGCGCAACACTCGAAAGGTAACCCACCGCCCGGGCACGGAGGAACACCAGGTCATCCGGGCCGGGCATTTCGTCGCGAACCTCGTATTCCCAAAAGTACGCAATCATGCCTTTTGCGGAGGCGCGGGGGGCGTGACCGCTTGGGCCTTCCGGTCCTGCCGATCGGCGGACATGATGCTGGGAAAGGGCTCAGAGAGCAAGGGGGGCATAGCCATGCCCGATCAGAACCCGTTCCTCGCAGGCTCGTTCGCGCCGGTCGAGGAGGAGATCACCGCGTTCGGCCTTCCGGTCACCGGGACCTTACCACCGGACCTCAACGGCTGTTACCTGCGCAACGGGCCGAACCCGATGGGACTGGAAGACCCGGGCGCGCGCTGGGGTGACGGCCACTGGTTCCTCGGCTCCGGCATGGTGCACGGGGTCCGGCTGCGCGACGGCCGGGCCGAGTGGTACCGGAACCGCTGGGTCCGGTCCCGGCAGGTCTCGACGGCGCTGGGCGAGAAATGGCCCGGGGGTCCCACGCATGATGACGCGGACTTCGCGGCCAATACGCACATCATCCGGCACGCCGGGCGGGTACTGGCCACCGTGGAGGCGGGCCCGCTCCCCTACCAGCTCACCGACGACCTGGCCACCGTGGGCCCGTACGACTTCGACGGCAAACTCCCGGGCGGTTACGCCGCGCACACGAAACTGGACCGGCGCACCGGCGAACTGCACGCCATCGCCTACTACTGGGCCTGGGACTACGTCCAGCACATCGTCGTCGACGGGGCTGGCCGGCTGAGCCGCACGGCAAACATCCCGGCTCCGGACGGGCCGATGATGCACGACTTCGCGCTGACCGACCGTTACGTCGTCCTGTTCGACCTGCCCGTCACGTTCAGCATGGACGCGGTGGCCGCCGGGCGGAAGCTGCCCTACACCTGGAACGCGGCGCACCAGGCGCGGGTCGGGCTGCTGCCCCGCGCGGGCCAGCACCCGGGCCAGCCTGGGGCCGTGCGCTGGTTTGAGGTGGAGCCCTGCTGGGTCTTCCACACGCTCAACGCCTACGACGACGGCGACCGGGTCGTCGTCGACCTGGTCCGGTACGGGGCCCCGTACGACGTGTCCACCCTGGACGGAAAGGGACCGCTCACGCTGGAGCGGTGGACCATCGATCCGGGCCGCGGAACGGTCAGCCCGCGGGGCCTCGACGACCGGGCGCAGGAGTTCCCGCGCGTCGACGACCGGATCGTCGGCCAGCCGCACCGCTACGGGTCCAGCGCGGTCATCGGCGAGGTCAGCCGGGGCACCATGTCGCTCAGCGGCGACTTCGCGGACGGCGCCTTCGCCAACGCGCTGCTCAAGCACGACCTCGCCGCCGGCACCAACGAGGCGCACGAATTCGGCCGGGACGCCACCGCCGGTGAGGCGGTCTTCGCGCCCGCCTCGGCCGGGGCCGGTGAGGACGACGGCTACGTGCTGGCCTTCATCCACAATCCGGACCGGGGCGCCGCGGACCTGGTCGTCCTGGCCGCGCAGGACTTCACCGGGGAGCCGGTGGCCCGGGTCCACCTGCCGGCCCGGATCCCGCTCGGCTTCCACGGCAGCTGGATGCCCGACGAGTGATGCCCCACGAGTAGGGCGGGCTTCACGGGACACGCGCAGGCGTGACGCGCGCGGAACGGAACGCGCGGAACGGAAATTGTGTGATCCGCGCATGGTGCGCCGGCTTTTCTCCTGCTTCCTGGGCTTTTTCGTTTGCTTAATGTGGAGCGGCCGACGGACGCTATGAGGATGCGACGAAGCATGGGGATCGGCTGGGCCGCCCGCGCAAGAATCCGGACAAGGACCCGGGCCAGGACCCGGGCACAGCTGGGCGCCGGGGCTGCGCTGGCCTGCGCGCTGATCGCGGCGTGCTCCAGCGCCACGGCAGCCACCAGCGGCTCAGGGGCCACCAGCGGCACCGGGGTCGTCAGCAGCACCGGGGTCGTCAGCAGCACAGGGGCCCGGACCACGCAGGCGGCCCAGGGCCGGGACCTGATCGTGCCGACCGCCGGCGGCCTCCTGCAGGGCAAGACGGCGGGCGCTGCCGACGAATTCCTCGGCATCCCGTACGCGGCGCCGCCGGTCGGGGCGCTGCGCTGGCGCCCCCCGCAGCCCGCCGCGTCCTGGCCGGGTATCCGGCAGGCCACGAGCTACGCTCCGCATTGCGCGCAGCCGTCGTCGCCGTTCGGTGTGGCCAGCACGTCCGAGGACTGCCTGTACCTGAACGTCTTCACCCCGCCCGGCGCGCAGGGGCGGAACCTGCCCGTGATGTTCTGGATCCACGGCGGCGCGCTCGTGGTCGGCGAGAGCGACGACTACAACCCGGCCACCCTGGTCCGGCACGGCGTCATCGTGGTCACCATCAACTACCGGCTGGGGCTGTTCGGCTTCCTGGCCGACGCGGCGCTGGCCAGCCAGCCGGGCGGCCCGTCCGGCAACTACGGCCTGATGGACCAGCAGGCCGCGCTGCGCTGGGTGCAGCGGAACATCCGCGGCTTCGGCGGTAACCCCCGCGACGTGACCGTCTTCGGCGAGTCGGCGGGTGGCCTGTCCACCCTGTCCCAGCTCGTCTCGCCCGGGGCCCGCGGGCTGTTCGCCCGCGCCATCGTGGAAAGCGGGACGTACGAACTGAACCAGGCCTCGCTGGCCACGGCCGAATCCGAAGGGGCGGCGTTCGCGGCCAAGGCTGGCTGCGCCGGCAACACCGCCGCGTGCCTGCGCAGCGTGCCGGTATCGACGATCCTCGACAATGAGAGCGCGGCCGGTTACACACCCGACGTCGACGGCGCCGTGCTGACCCAGTCGATCGGGCCCGCGCTGGCCAGCGGGCGGTTCAGCCACGTGCCGGTCATGATCGGGACCAACCATGACGAGTGGCGCCTGTTCGTGGGCCTGGACCAGCTGCTCGGCGACACGGTGACCGCGGCGAACTACCAGACCCAGATCAACGACACCCTGGGCGGCGCAGTGCCCGCGGCCACGGTCGCGGCGATCGCGGCGCAATACCCGCTGAGCGACTACTCCAGCCCGTCGGTGGCGCTCGGCGCGGTCGGCACCGACGCGATCTTCGCCTGCCCCGCCCTCACCGCGGAGAAGTCGCTGTCCGCGTACGTGCCGACCTACGCCTACGAGTTCAACGACGAGAACGCGCCGGAGCTTTACCTGCCCCCGCTCGGTTTCCCCTACGGCGCGGCGCACGCGTCCGAGATCCAGTACCTGTTCACGCTGAGCAGCACGCGCTACCCGAGCACGCTCACGGCGGCGCAGCAGGGCCTGGCCGGGGCCATGCAGCAGGACTGGACCAGCCTGGCGAAGTCCGGCGCGCCGGGTCCCGGCTGGCCGCGGTTCGGCAGCGCCAGCCCGGCCTGGCTGTCCCTCGTCCCGCCCCGTCCCCAGACCGAGACGGATTTCGCCGCCGAGCACCACTGCGCGTTCTGGGCCACGGTTGGGTAGCACGGCTGGGTAGCACCGCCGGGTAGCCGCCCGCCAGTTAGCCAACGCGCCTGCTAGCGTCGTGGCCGGACCCGGGCCTGTCGCTAGCCGGTGGCGGCCGCGGGCCCGGCGACGTACCGGCCGATGCGGGGGTGCCGTGCTTCCACTGCAATCACTGATCCGTCCACCGCAGCAGGTCGGTGACCTTCCCGGGATGACGGCCGCGGGACCGCCCGCGGCCCTGACCCGGGTCCGGCTGATCTCATCGGGAGACGGCCAGGCCATCTTCGCCGGCCAGGCCGGCGACGGGGACGACCTGACCGTGCGGGTGACCGCGATCGCCGACGGGGTGATCCGGGTCAGCCTGGGCCGGGACGGCACCGAACGGCCCCGCTCGGAGGCGGCGCTGGCGCTGGTGCGTGACCTCCCGCCGTACGCCGCTGAGATTCATTCGGAACGGACGTCAGCGGGGGTCCGGCTGCGTGCGGGCGGTCTCGTCGCGGTCGCCGCCCTGGACCCGTGGTCGCTGCGGTTCGAGGACCCGGCCGGGCGGGCGCTGCTCACCCCGCAGCGGGACGACACCGATGTGACGGGGGCGCCGTGGGCGGTTCCGTTCGGCCGGACCAGGCTGCCCGGCGGCGCGGACGCCTACCACGTCAGCTTCGAGGCCCGGCCGGACGAGGAGTTCTACGGCCTCGGCGAGCGGTTCGGGACTTATCGCCAGCGGGGCGGCCGGACGGTGGCGTGGATCGAGGACGCGCTCGGGGTCAACGGGCCGAAGGTCTACAAGGCGGTCCCGGCCTTCTGGTCCACCCGCGGCTACGCCCTCATGGTCAACAGCGGGACGCCGACCGAGATCGACCTGGGCCGCACCTCCCATTCGACGGTGTCGGTGCTGACGCCGGACGCCACGCTGGAGTTCTACGTCATCCGCGCGGACGGGCCGGAGGACGCACTGCCCGCGCTGCGCGCGCTGACCGGGGACGTGCCGGTGCCGCCGCGCTGGGCGTTCGGCACCTGGGTGTCGTCGAGCTTCCAGCCCGACACCCAGGAGTCCGTGCTCGAACGCGCCCGCCGGATCCGGCGCGACGGCTTTCCGGCGGACGTGCTGCACGTGGACCCGTACTGGCAGAAGCCGGGATGCTGGGCCGACCTGGCCTGGGACTCAGACACGTTCCCCGACCCGCGCGCGATGACCGCCGAACTGTCCGGCCTCGGGTTCCGGCTCTGCCTGTGGATCAACCCCTACATCGCCGTGACGAGCCCGCAGTTCGCCGCGGCCAGCCGGGCCGGGTACTTCCTGCGCGGGCCGGACGGCACCACCTGGACCGGCCAGGCGTGGGGCGAGACCGAGGGGCTGCCGCCCATGGCGATCGTGGACTTCACCCACCCCGGGGCGGTGCACTGGTGGCAGGAGCGGCTCGCGGCGCTGCTCCGCGACGGCGTGGCGGTGTTCAAGACCGACTTCGCCGAAGCGGTCCCGCCCGCCGTGGTGGCCGCCAACGGGATGTCCGGCCGGGACCTGCACAACGTCTACACGCTGCTGTACAACGACGCGGCCGCCGAGGTGACCGAGGCCGTGCACGGCTACCGGCTGGTGTGGGGCCGCTCGTCGTTCCTGGGCGGGCAGCGGCACGCCGCGCAGTGGGGCGGCGACCCCGCCGCGACGTACGGCGGGATGGGCAGCACGCTGCGCGGCGGGCTGTCGTACGCGTTCAGCGGGGCGACGTTCTGGAGCCACGATGTCGGCGGCTTCTACGGCACCCCGGCGCCCGATCTCTACCTGCGCTGGGCCTGGTTCGGGGCGCTGTCCCCGCTGAACCGCTACCACGGCCAGACCAGCCGGCTGCCGTGGGACCAGGGCCCGGAGGTATACGCCGCCACCCGGGAGATCGCCGCGGCCCGCTACCGGCTGCTGCCGTACCTCTACTCCAGCGCCATCGAAGCGGTCCGGCGCGGCCGCACGCTGATGCGCCCGATGATCGCGGCGTACCCGGCCGACCGCGGCACCCGCGACGCCGACGCGCAGTACCTGCTCGGCACCGACCTGCTCGTCGCGCCGGTCATCGCCGGGGACGGCGAGCACGACGTCTACCTGCCCGCCGGGGACTGGATCGACTACACCACCCGGGCCGTCTACCCCGGCGGCGGATGGCACCGCCTGACCCGCCCACCGGGCCAGGCCCCGCTTTTCGTACGGAACGGGGCGCTGCTCCCGGTCGATTCCGGCCAGGTCGATTCCGGGCCGCCGACCAGCGCGGCGGCGGACCCCGGGAGCCTCACCCTGGAAGTCTGGGCCGGCGCCGGCGGCCGGGTCACCGTGCACGAGCAGCGCGGCACGACCGAGGCCGTGATGACCGTCTCCGGTGGCACCGCCGAGGTCACGACCACGGGGCCGGGCCAGCTCGGCCGACTGGAATGGCCGCGGATCGCCGGGCCGGAGCCGCCCCGCCGGGTCATCGTCAACGGCGAGCCGTGGACGCTGGACGAACGCGACGCGGACCGTCTGGCCGCCGTGCCGGGCTGAGCCGCTGTGCCGGTGAGGCCAGGGTGCCAGGTGAGGTCACAGTGATCGGTGAGGCCAGAGTGGCCGAGCGAGGCCAGAACGCCTGCTGCGGCCGGGGTGCCTGTTGGGACTGGAGTGCCGGGTAAGACCAACGGCCGTTCAGCCGCCCGCCATGGCCCCGACGATCAGGTACGGCTCCGTCCCGGCGGCGACCGCCTCGGGCAACGGCTCGTCCGGCGCCTCGTGGGACAGATCCTGCTGGCAGGCGAAGAACCGGACGAACGCCCGGCGTTTCCCGCTGCGACGATCGCGGATCGTCCCGCACAGCATCGGGTACCGGGCCTCCAGCGCGTCGAGGATCGCGCGCTGGGTGACCGGCCCGCCGACGGGAAGCTCGACCTCACCATCGACGTGCGCGAGCGCCTTCAGGTGCGCGGGCAGCACGACCCGGATCATGACAGCGTCTGCACCTCGACGGACAGCACGGCGGGCAGATCCCGGACGATCGGCGCCCAGCTGTCCCCCCCGTCGGGCGAGGCATACACCTGCCCGCCCGTCGTGCCGAAGTAGATGCCGCAGTCATCGAGGGAGTCAACGGCCATCGCGTCCCGCAGCACGTTGACGTAGCAGTGCTCCTGCGGCAGGCCCCGGGTGAGCGGCTCCCACTCGTCCCCGCCGCTCCGGCTGCGGTAGACGCGCAGCTTGCCGTCCGGCGGGAAGTGGTGCGAGTCGCTGGTGATGGGGACCACGTACACGGTGTCGGGCTCGTGCGCGTGCACATCGATCGGGAACCCGAAGTCGGTCGGCAGGTTGCCGCTCACCTCGCGCCAGGACTCCCCCGAGTCGTCGCTGCGCATAACGTCCCAATGCTTCTGCATGTAGAGCACGCCGGGGCGGCTGGGGTGCATCGCCAGCCGATGCACGCAGTGCCCGACCTCGGCCCCCGGGTCGGGGATACCCTCGGACCGCAGGCCGTGGTTGACCGGCCGCCACGTTTCGCCCTCGTCGTCGGACCGGAACGCGCCGGCGGCCGAGATCGCGGTGAACATCCGCCCCGGCTGGTGCGGGTCCAGGATGATCGTGTGCAGGCACATCCCCCCGCCGCCGGGCTGCCAGGACGGCCCCGAGCGGTGCGTGCGCAGCCCGGGCAGTTCCTCCCACTGCCGGCCGCCGTCGGACGACCGGAACAGGCCCGCGTCCTCCACCCCGGCGTAGACCGTGTCCGGGTCGGTGAGGGACGGCTCAAGGTGCCAGACGCGGGCGAACTCCCAGGGGTGCGGCGTGCCGTCGTACCACTGGTGCGTGCCGGGGTCGCCGTCGTAGCTGAACTCGTTGCCGACCGGCTCCCAGGTCTGGCCGCCGTCGCCGGAACGCTGGATCAGCTGGCCGAACCAGCCGCTGCTCTGCGACGCGTACAGCCGGTCCGGGTCCACCGGTGACCCCTTGACGTGGTAGATCTCCCAGCCCGGGAAATGCGGGCCGCTGACGTCCCACTCCTTGCGCTGGCCGTCGGAGGTCAGGATGAATGCGCCCTTCCGCGTGCCGGCCAGCACCCGTACACCGCTCATGTCGGCTCCTTTGCTCGTGTCCCCTCAATCCCTGACGGCCGCGGCACCCAAAATTCATCGCCGCCGCGCCGAGGTGGCCGAGCCTACAATCCGGGTGTGACAAAGGCATGCCGGTAAGGGGGGCACCCTGGGCGGGCTGGAGGGGTCGGCTCGCCCAGGGTGCGCTCGGTGGCGGGATATCTCCGCATAACGTCCGTTAACCGGAATGAGGACACGAACCGGTGCGGCGGGTCAGAAGATCCCGAACCGGATGATGCTGATCAGGCCGGCCGCCACGCAGTAGATGGCGAACGGCGTCAGGGTGCGGGTCCGGAAGTACCGGGCCAGGAACACCACCGCGAACAGGGACGTAGCCGCGGCCGCGACGCTGCCCGCGAGAACCTGGCCGCGGAGGCCCTGGCCGAGCGGTCCGGTCAGGTCGGAGAGCTTCAGCGCCCCGGCGGCCAGGATGACCGGCGTGGACAGCAGGAACGAGAAGCGCAGCGCGTCCTCGTGGCTGAGCCCGCGGAACAGGCCGCCGGCCATGGTCACTCCTTCGCGGCTGATCCCCGCGAACAGGGCCAGGATCTGCAAGGCGCCGATCCACACCGCGGACTTCACGCCGACGGCCGCCGCCAGCCGCTCATCGGCCGCCTGGTCGAGCAGTGCGTCGCGCTCGTCGCGCTCACCGCGCAGGCGGGACGGCTCCGCCCGCATCGCGTGCGGGCTCCCGGCCGCGGGCTGCGCGGTCGGCGTCACACCGGCGGGCTGAACGACCGGCTGGCGCCGGGGCGCCCCACCGGGCACCGCATTGGGCACCGCCTCCTGGGCGCGCCGGCGGCGCAGGACCTCGCCGGCGAAAAGGATGCCGCCGTTGATGGTGAGGAAAATCGCCGCCGCCAGGGGCTTGGCGAACAGGACACGGAACGGGTGCTCCAGGACCAGCCCGGCGACGCCCACGGGGATGGTGGCCACCACCAGCAGCCAGGCCAGCCTCTGGTCGGCGGACTCGATCCGGCGGGTCGCGATGCTCGTGAAGAAGCCGCGGATGATCCGCACCCAGGTCTTGGCGTAGTAGCCGAGCAGGACGATGGCCGTCGCCAGGTGGAGGCCGACGATGAACGCCAGGTACGGGCTCTCAGCGTCGCTCTCCTGGCTGACCAGGGTGGCCCACGTGCCACCGAACCAGGAGGGGATGAGCACGGTATGACCGAGGCTGGAGATCGGGAACAGCTCGGTGAGTCCCTGAATCAGCCCGATGACCACGGCCTGGAGATAGGTCATGTGATAGATCGCGTGCATGCTCACTTCCTCCTGGTGGCGACTATCGACCCCGCGGGCTGGGAAGATAACTACGATCGATATTGTAGTACTACACTGATAGTAGTAGGTAGGAGGTGCCGTGACGTCCACATCACGCGGGAGACCGCGCGGTGCCCTGGAGCGGGAGGTCCTGGCCTGCCTCGCGGCGGCCCGGCGCCCGCTCACCCCCGGTGAGGTGCGGGCCGGGCTGGGCGACGAACTCGCCTACACCACCATCATGACGACATTGTCCCGCCTGCACGCCAAGGGCGCGGTGGCGCGCCGGCCATCCGGGCGCGGGTTCGCCTATGAGCTGTCCGGCGGCCCGGCCGACGCCGAGGCCTCGATGACGGCGCACCGGATGCTGCAGTTGCTTCAGGGCGGCCAGGACCGGGCCGGCGTGCTGTCCCGGTTCGTGGCCGATCTCAGCCCCGAGGACGAGGAACTGCTCGCCAGCCTTCTCGCCGAAGACCCACGGCACGCCCGGCCAGACCAAGATGAGCAGTAACCCGAACACACCTGAGGAGCACCGCACGATGCCGTCCCCCGTGATGGACCGGGCCATGGAACTGGCCCGCGTCGACCTCTCGCCCCGGCACCGCGGCCCGCGCGCCGTCGCCGTCGTGGCCGCCACCGTAGCGAGCCTGGTCCTGTGCCTGCTCGCCGACTGGCTGCTGGCCCGCGCCGGTGTGGCCGTGTTCCCGGCCACCAAGGGATATGTGCACTTCCGGTTCTCCGATTACTCGAAGCTGACCATCATCGGCGTCATCATCGCCTGCGCCGCCTGGCCCGTGGTCGCCCGGGTGACGTCCGACCCGCGCTGGGTCTTCTTCCGGCTGGCCATCCTGGTCACGATCGTTCTGCTGCTGCCCGACCTCTATGTCTGGGTGAAGGGCCAGCCTGCCCATGCCGTGCTGTTCCTGGTCCTGATGCACCTGGCCATCGCGGTCATCACCTATAACCTGCTGGTCCGCGTGGCCCCCGTCCGGGAGCCGGCCAGCCACGGCCGGGTGAGCCACGACCGTCACGACTACGGAGCCCGGCACCGCTGAGCCTGGAACGTCAGACCGGCCCAGGCCCGAGGCGTCAGAACGTGTGCGTGGTGTGGGTGAAGGTGCCCTTGGTGAAGGCGAGAACCCGGGTGGGCCGCACCGCGTATACGTGGACCGGCTCGGTCCCGACCTCGCGCTCGGTCTAAAGGTCCAGGTAGATGACAGACTCGGCGCATGAGCTTTGGGGTGATCCCGGCTCACGGAACCTGGATGATTTCTCAAAGCCGGCCTCGGGTTAGGGAGCGCGCGTGGATCAGCTCAGTCTTGGAGTGATATCGCGGTCACGGAAGGAGAACGAGCGGCGGCTCCCTATTCATCCGCTGCACCTCGAGCGGATTGATGCCGATTTGCGGGAACGTGTCTATCTCGAGCGCGGCTATGGTGAGCGGTTTGGCGTGCCCGACAAGCAGCTGGCATCGTGCGTGGCCGGGCTGCGCACCCGTGCGGAACTCCTCTCAGAATGCGATGTCATCCTGCTGCCCAAGCCGCAGCCCGAGGACCTCGTGCAGATGCGGGACGGGCAGGTCCTGTGGGGCTGGCCGCACTGTGTCCAGGACGAGGAGATCACTCAGCTGAGCATCGAGCGGCGGCTGACCCTGATCGCCTTTGAGGCGATGAACTACTGGGATGCCGATGGCTCGTTCGGCTTGCATGTCTTTCACAAGAACAACGAACTGGCCGGTTACTGCTCGGTGCTGCATGCCCTGGAGCTCATCGGGACGACGGGTGAATATGGCCGCCGGCTCCGGGCGGCAGTCATCAGCTTCGGGGCTACCGGCCGGGGCGCGGTGACGGCGCTCAACGCGCACGGCGTGAACGACGTTGACGTTCTGACCCATCGTGACATCAACGCCGTCGCCTCCCCGATCCACTCGGCGCGCATGGTGCACTTCGAGGAGGACACCGGCGACCCCAGCCGCTGCCACGTGCTGCACGAGACCGGCCGGATACCGATGGCGGCCTTCCTCGCCGAGCACGACATCGTGGTCAATTGCGTGCTGCAGGACACCGACGCACCGCTCATGTTCGTTCCGGCCAGCGACCTGGGCTCGTTCGCGCGCGGCAGCCTCATCGTGGACGTGTCCTGCGACGAGGGCATGGGCTTCGGCTGGGCACGCCCCACGAGCTTCGCCGAGCCCATCGTCATAGTCGGCGATAACGTCAGTTACTACGCCGTGGATCACAGCCCGTCGTACCTGTGGAACTCCGCCACCTGGGAGATAAGCGAAGCCCTGCTTCCGCACCTGCGCCCGGTGCTCGCCGGCCCTCAGGCGTGGGACCAGAACCAGACGATCCGGCGGGCCATCGAAATCCGCGACGGGATCATCCACAATCCGCGCATCCTGTCTTTCCAGCACCGTTCACCGGACTATCCGCACCCACCGCGCCTGCAGGAACGCTAAGCAGGCCACGACTGGGCCCGATATCGGGCTTAATGTCACTCGATGTGAGTAACCCTGCTCCTGCAGCACGCGGGTCCGGGGCGGCGGCTTGACGCGGTTCGGCGTGCGGCCGATAGCAGCGCCTCCCCCGGATCCATAGATTCCTCGGCCTTCGGGCTGGCGTCACGAACCTTGGTGTGTGACCATCTAGGTGGATGGTAGGGGGATGGTGGTGGGCGAAGCTGAAAAGACCGAGAAGATCACCATCAATCTCGGGCTCGTGGATCTCGGCCAGATCGATCTGCTGGTCCAGGAGGGCTTTTACGCCAACCGCACCGACTTCATCCGCACGGCGATCCGCACCCAGCTGGCTGCCCGGGCGGCGGCGGTCGACCAGACGGTCGCCCGCCGGACGCTCGTGCTGGGCGCGCAGCACTTCACCCGCCGCGACCTGGAGGAGATCCGCGACGCCGGCCAGATGGTGCACATCCGTGTCCTGGGTCTGGCCACCATCGCCGAGGATGTCTCGCCGCAACTCGCGGTGGCGACGATCGCCTCCGTCGAAGTGCTCGGTGCCTTCCGGGCGAGCACGGCCGTCAAGGCGGCGCTGCGGGGGCGTATCGCGTGAGCCCCCGAGTAAGGAGCCTCACCGGAGACTGCGGCCCGGGACAGTATGCGCTCCCGGACCAGGACCGGCTCCGGCCAGAATGCCGAGAAAGGGCTACTGCGATGGACCAACAGTGGATGGGCGCGATGACCGAGGCCACCCGGCTCACCCGTCAGGGCCGACTGGCCGAGGCGACCGCCCTCATTCAGCGGACACTGCGAAACCCGCCACGTGGTGAGCAGCGGCCGCAACCGCCAGGCCACGATTCGGCCGGCACTCGCGCGGCCCCGTCCGGGCTCACGCCCCCCGAATCAGGTCAGCCGCCGCGGCCGGCAGGCACCGTCTGCCGCGCCGTCCCACGGCCAATGCGCTGTCCTCGCGCTCTCCGGCGGCCGGACAGCGTACGTCCAATTCTCGTCGAGCGAGCTCCCGGCGCCGATCAACGGCCGTCCCGTTTCGCCGATCTGTCATACACCAACGCGGCCGGTACGCGCGCGTACAAGCTGTACATCCCCAGCGGCTATACCGGGCAGGCCGTGCCGCTGATCGTCATGCTGCACGGCGGTACGCAAAGCGCCGGTGACTTCGCCGCCGGTACACGCATGAACGAGCTGGCCGAGCGCGACACCGTCATCGTCGCCTACCCCGAGCAGGCGGCCTCCGCCAACACCTTGACGTGCTGGAACTGGTTCCGGCCGGGCGACCAGCTCGCCGGGGCCGGCGAGCCGTCCCTCATCGCCGGGATCACCGGCCAGATCAGGCATGCCTGCTCCATCGATGCCAGCCGGGTCTACGTTGCCGGTTTCTCGGCCGGGGGCGCCATGGCCGCGGTGATGGCCGCGACTTACCCCGACCTGTACGTCGCCGCCGGCGTGCATTCCGGCCTCCCGCACCGCGCAGCCCACGGCCTCCCGTCCGCTCTGGCCGCGATGAGATGGGGCGCCTCTCCGCGCCCCCGGCCATCCGCCGCAGGCATCCCGATGATCGTCTTCCACGGTGACCACGACACGATGGTGAACCACGTCAACGCTGACCGCCTCATCGACCAGGGCATTCGCGCGTTCCGCACGGCGGCTGGACACGGCGATGCCACCCGCTGTGGCGTCACGACCAGACAGGGAGAGGTACCCGGCGGCCATTCCTACACCCGCGCCGTTTACCAGGACGCTGACGGGAACACGCTCATCGAGCACTGGACCATCCATGGCGGCGGCCACGCCTGGTCCGGGGGAAGCCGGAACGGTTCGTACACCGATCCGCAGGGGCCGGATGCGTCCGCAGAACTGCTGCGCTTCTTCGGCGAGCACGCCGAAGGCCCGCGCGTTCTGTAACGTGCGCCACCGCGCGCCGGCACACGGCGCCGGCCACGCCGGGCGGGCGGCCAGGCCACGCTGCGCGCCGCAGTGCCCGCCCGGCATAATGCCTGCCGCCTCGCCAGCCGTCCTTCGCAGAGCGCGGTGGTGTCGACGTCGTCGAGTGTTGTGACCACGAGGTCGGCGTAGGCCGCGGCGAGCAGGTCGGCGTCGTCGGCTCGTGCGACGCCGATCGCGGCCATGCCGCCGGCTTTGGCCGCTTGAACGCCGGCCGACGCGTCCTCGATCACAATCGCGCAGCCTGGCTCGACGCCGAGTTCGTGCGCGGCGGTCAGGAAGATTTCGGGGTCGGGCTTGCCGTGGGCGAAATCGCGTCCGGAGACGTCGGCGTCGAAGTAGTCCCGCAGCGTCAGGCCGGGCCGCAGCGTCGGCGAGGAGATCCGGTGTTCCTGCGCGAACGTGTCAAGCCGGATCTGGCGCAGGAACAATGCCGCGTTCTTCGACGAGGAGGCGGCCGCGATGAGCATCCCGGCGTCTTTTGCCGCGATGACGAACCGCAGGGCGTCGGGATAGGCGGTGAAGTCACCGGCCTGGATGAGGCGCACGACCAGCTCCTGCTTGTGCTGGGCGTACTCGGCGGCACGCCGGCCGGCGTCGGGCACCCGGAAGTAGTCGAGGGCGGCGCGGGCGCCGCTCATGCGCGGCTTGCCGGAGACGTACTGCCGGTAGACATGGGCGGTGAACGCATCCGGCGACCACGTGGTACGGCCGCGGATGCCGCGCCAGCTGGACTCCATCAGCTCCCGCAGTGACTCGCGCCACGCCTTCTCGTGCGGCGAGTCCACCAGTACCCCGTCGACGTCGAAAATCGCTGCCTGGAACTTCGGCATATGGCCTCCTAACGGGTCCCGGACGGCGGGCCCGGCGGTCGCCGGGTCGCGGCTAAGCTCGAACACGGTTCGCTCGCCCGGGCGCAGCTCGCGGACGTCGCCGGATGCTCCGACCCGGACGGGACGGCTGACGCCCTCGGGGTGGACGGCTAGTGTCAGGCGATCGCCGGTGAGTGTCACCTGGATGGGGGTTCCCCGGAACTGCATCGGGAACGACAAACCGTCGAGCCGACCCGGGAGCCGGGGCTCGAAGTACAGGACTCCGTCGCGGACGAAGGTGCCGGCGTAACTGGCCTGCACGAGGTCGAGCGTACCGGCCATGACACCCATATGGATGCCTTCCTGGGTCGTGCCGTCCTGGATGTCATCGGCATCGCTGTGCAGCGCGACCAGGAACCGCTCCCACGAGCTGTCCGGGTCGATGGCGGCCAGCACCCCGGCATGGGTAACAAAGCTCAGCGTCGAACCGTGCGAGGTGCGCCGGTCGTAGTACGCGACGTTCCGCGCCACTGTGTCGGCATGGCAGACGTACCCGAGCCGCCCGAAGATCTCGCGGAGCTCCTCGTCCCTGAACAGGAAGAACAGCATCACCGTGTCGGCCTGCTTGGTGACCTTGTACCGGTTGGGGTCCTTGCCCTCCGCGCGCAAGATCCGGTCGAGCCGCTGGACGTTTCCGTACTTCGCCCGGTAGGCATCCCAGTCCAGCTCCTCGAGGTCTTCATACCCCTCGAACTGGCTGATGATCCCGTCTCCCTGGAACGGGACGAACATCCGGCGGCTCATATCCCGCCATACCGCCAGCTCGTCGTCGCCGATGCCCAGCCGCTCGCGCACTTCCGCCGTGCGGCTCGCCGGCAGCAGCGCCGGCAGCCGGCCGGCGATGTCGCACAGCCACGCCACCAGGACGTTGGTGTAGGCGTTGTTGCGCAGCCCGCCCTGCGCCGCATCCGGGTACTTTTCATGGAACTCGTCCGGGCCCATCACGCCATGGATCTCATAGCGCTCCCGCTCGGGATTGAAGTGAGCGATCGACGCCCACAAGCGCGCGATCTCGAGCATCATCTCCGCCCCATAATCGCGCAGGAACGCCTGGTCGCCGGTGGTCTGGTAGTAGTGCCAGATGTTGTAGAAGATCGCCGCGTTGACATGCCGCTGGTTGCGGCTGAGGTCCGGCTCCCAGCGGCCCGAAACCGGGTTGAGGTGGACCCGCTGGGTCTCCTCGATTCCCTCGCTCCCGCTCTGCCACGGGAACATCGCACCCCGCAGCCCCGCCTCCCGCGCCGCCGCCCGGGCCTCGCCGATCCGCCGGTAGCGGTACATCAGCAGCCCGCGCGTGACCTCGGGCAGCCGGACATTGAAAAAAGGGAGGGCGTAGATCTCATCCCAGAACACATGCCCGCGATAGGCCTCACCGTTGAGGCCGCGGGCGGGCAGTCCCGCGTCCAGGTCAGCGGTGTTCCGGGAGCAGACCTGCAGGACGTGCGCAATGTGCAGCCGCAGCAGTTGCTGCACGCGCTCGTCCCCGGACACCCGGACGTCGCACACCCGCCACAGCTCCTCCCATGCCGCGGCGTGGCGCTCGAACGTGGCGGCGAAATCGGTGTGACGGGCCGCCGACGTGGCCGCCTTCACCAGCGTGTCGCTGACCGCCGGGTCCCGCGACGTGTAGAACGTCACCAGCTTCTCCACCCGCGTCGCCAGGCCCTGCTGCACGTCAAAGGCCAGGAGCTGCTGGATATAGTCCTCCATCTGGTAGAGCCTCCGCTCGGCCCAGAGCGGCTGATCACCCCGGAACACCCGCGTGCGGGCCGCCTGGCTGATGTACAGATTCGACTGCCGGGTCTCGGTCTTCAGCGCGATAACCTCCGGACCGAACGTCCGCGGGCTCACCGGGTTCAGGTGGCGGCCTTCCAGCTGACGGTAGCGGGCGACCCCGGCATTGCTGACCCGGCCGTCGATCGCCGTGACCACTTCAACGCGGCCCGACCAGTTCTCCGCCACCAGCGTCCACTCGATCCCGCCATGGTGCGGGTCCGCCATGCTGACGAACCGCCGGCTATGCAGCGTGGTCTCGCGGCCGTCGCGGTCGCGGAACCGGAGGCGGCGGATCACGGCCACGTACCGGATGTCCAGCTCGTGGCGGTACTCGAGCAACTCCATGTCGGCCAGCTGGATCGCGTCCCCGCCCTCGACCCGCAGCTGGAGAACCAGCCAGTTCGGCAGGTTCACCAGATCCTCGTTGAGCACGGGCAGACCACTCAGGATGGTCGTCTCGCGGTTGTACCCGCCATGCACGTAGGTGCCGGGATAATGCACGCCGTCGGCTTCTTCCCACTCCGCCGCGCCCCGCGTGCACAGGTAGCCGTTGCCGGTCGAGGTCAGCGCTTCGCGAAGTCCCTCCGACCCGGGATCAAAGCCGTCATAGGCTAGCAGGAAACCATCCACGGGCCCTCCTCGTCGCCTCGGCACCGCCGCGCCGTGGCGCATGGTTTTCCTGACCAGCCTGCACCCGCGCCTCCCGCAATTGCGACCGATCATCGGAAACAGCCCGTGACACCGTTGCTAGCACATCACAGCACCATGGCAAGACTGCGGTAGTCCCAGGGCGAGCCCGACAGAATTCTGAGGGCAGCTCCGGCCGGTCCAGCTTCGGTCGATGCCGTTCGCCGTCGCCAGTTGGGCGCGTCCGCTTGCCGCCGGACGCTGACTGCGCTGGCGCGATCGCACCGGGGCCGCTGCGCGGCGGAGAGGTGGTCGTTTCGCGAATGTAACGTACATGAAGACTGCAGATAACGGGAGCCGCACAGGGTGGAAGCGTGCCAGTGCCCGGGGTTTTTACGCACTGCCCTTACTGCGCCTTGCAGTGCGGCATGTCGCTGCGCGACGCTGAGGGCCAACTGCTGGTGGGGACCCGGGATTTCCCGACGAACCGGGGAGGCTTGTGCCAGAAGGGGTGGACGTCGGCGGAGCTGCTCGCTTCTCCTGACCGGCTGACGATGCCGCTGGTCCGGGCGTACCGGGCGGCTCCGCTGAAGCCCGCCAGCTGGGATGAGGCGCTGGCCCGGGTGGCGGCCGAAATCCGGCGCTCCCAGTCCGTGTACGGGCCGGACAGCGTCGCGGTCTTCGGCGGTGGCGGCCTGACCAACGAGAAGGCGTATGCGCTGGGCAAGTTCGCGCGGGTCGCGCTCGGCACGTCCAATATCGATTACAACGGCCGGTTCTGCATGTCCTCGGCGGCGGCGGCGGGGGCGCGAGCTTTCGGCGTCGACCGCGGGCTGCCGTTCCCACTGCCGGATCTCGCGGTCGCCGACACTATTCTGCTGGTCGGCAGCAATGTCGCGGAGACCATGCCGCCGTTCATGCGGTGGCTATCCGATCAGCAGGACAACGGGGGCGCGCTGGTCGTGGTCGATCCCCGGCAAACGCCGACGGCCCGGCGTGCCACGCTGCACCTGCAGGTCACGCCGGGGACTGACCTGGCGCTCGCGAACGGGCTGCTGCACATCGCGATCGCCGAGGGTCACGTCGACGAGCCGTACATCGCCGCGCGGACTTCGGGATTCGGCGACGTGCGCCGGGTGGCGGCCGCGTACTGGCCCGAGCGGGTGGAGCGGATCACCGGCGTGACGGTCGCCGAGCAGCGCGCCGCGGTCCGGCTGCTCGCAGGCGCCGAACGGGCCATGGTGCTCACGTCGCGCGGTGCGGAGCAGCACAGCAAGGGCACCGACACGGTCTCCGCGCTGATCAACCTGGCTCTCGCTCTGGGCCTGCCGGGTACCGAGGGCAGCGGGTACGGCTGCCTCACCGGTCAGGGAAACGGCCAGGGCGGCCGCGAACATGGTCAGAAGGCGGATCAGCTGCCCGGCTATCGCCGCATCGACGACCCGGCCGCCCGCGAGCATGTCGCAGCGGTATGGGGCGTCGACCCGGCGCGGATTCCCGGGCCGGGACGGTCGGCGTTCGAGCTGCTCGACGCGCTCGGGACCACTGGGGGTCCGCGGGCGCTGCTGGTGATGGGCAGCAATGTCGCGGTGTCCGCGCCGTCGTCCGGCCGGATCGGGCGCAGGCTGGGCTCGCTGGACTTCCTCGTGGTGTGTGACCTGTTCCTGTCCGAGACGGCCGCGTCTGCCGATGTGGTGCTTCCGGTCGCGCAGTGGGCCGAGGAGTCCGGCACGATGACCAATCTGGAAGGCCGGGTCCTGCTCCGCCAGCGGGCGGCGGTGCCGCCGCCGGGGGTGCGGACCGATCTGGAGGTGATCGCCGCACTGGCCCTTCTGCTGGACGCGCCGGGACAGTGGAACGCCGAGCCCGAGGCGGTGTTCGATGAGCTGCGCCGCGCGAGCGCGGGGGGGCCGGCCGACTACGCGGGAATCAGCTACGAGCGCATCGCGGCTGAAGACGGCGTCTTCTGGCCGTGCCCTGCGGCAGACCATCCGGGTACGCCCAGGATGTTCCTTGACGCCTTCGCGACGCCGGACGGGCGGGCACGCTTCGTGCCCGTCGAGCACCGCCCGGTCGCGGAGGATCTCGATGCCGAGTATCCCGTATACCTTACGACCGGCAGGCTGATGGAGCACTACCAGTCCGGCACGCAGACCCGGCGCGTGCGGGCACTGCGGGAGGCGCAGCCGGAACCGGTGGTCGAGGTGCACCCCGACCTCGCGGAGGCCTGCCGGCTGAACGAGGGCGACCGGGTCCGCGTCGTGTCCCGCCGCGGTGCCGCGGAGGTGCTGGTCCGCATCACCGAGACGGTCCGCCCGGACACGGTGTTCATGCCGTTCCACTGGGGCGGGTCCTCCTCGGCGAACCTGCTCACCAATCCGGCGCTGGACCCGGTCTCGAAGATGCCGGAGTTCAAGGTCTGCGCCGTGCGGCTGGAGGCGGTGGCATGACATCGTGCCGACTGGTGGTCGTCGGCAACGGGATGGCCGGCTGCCGCTTCGTGCAGGAGGTGCTCGCGCGGGACGCCGGCCGGCGGCTTGGGATCACGGTTGTTGGCGACGAGCCAGGCGGGGCATACAACCGGCTGCAGTTGTCGAACGTGCTCGCGGGCGTCGCCCGTATGGACAGCATCGAGCTGGCCGGCGAGCAGTGGTACGCGGCCCACGGAGTGACGCTGTGCACCGGCACCGCCGTGGTCAGGATCGACCGTCAGGCCGGGCGGGTCGAACTCGATGACGGTGCCGCGCTCCCCTATGACGTTCTCGTCCTCGCCACCGGCAGCAGCCCGGTGCTGCCGCCGGTCGCGGGCCTCCTTCGCGATGACGGGCGACTGCCGCCGGGAGTTGTGGCCTTTCGCACGCTCGCGGACTGCACGGCCATCGCCCAGCTCGCCGTGACTGCCGAGCATGCGGTGGTGCTCGGCGCGGGCGTGCTGGGCCTTGAAACGGCACGCGGCCTGGCCGGGCACGGCTTGCCGGTGACCCTCGTCCAGCGCGGCTCGCGGCTGATGGAACGCCAGCTCGACGCCGATGCGTCGCGGGTGCTCACCCGCACCGTCCGCTCGCTCGGCGTGCAGGTACGCCCGGCTGCGGGGGTGCGTGCGGTTCGCGTGGATGGCCGGGTACGCGGCGTCGTGCTGGACGACGGCAGCACGCTGGACGCTGATCTGCTCGTGCTCTGCTGCGGCGTCCGCCCCAGAGTGGAGCTCGCCCGCGCGGCCGGGCTGGCCGTCGCCGTGGGTGTCGTGGTGGATGACCAGCTGCGCAGCAGCAACGATCCGCGCGTCTTCGCGATCGGCGAGTGCGCCGAGCACCGCGGCCGGACGCACGGGCTGGTAGCACCGTCCTGGGAGCAGGCCCGGGTCGCCGCGCAGGTCATCACGGGATCCGGGGAACCGGTGAGCTACCGGGGGCTGGTGACCGTGACCCGCCTCAAGGCCGCGGGCATCGAACTGGCCAGTCTCGGTGAAGCCACCGCGGATGACGAGGACGGTTCCGGTGATGTCGAGGTGATCCGCTTCTCCGATAGCTCCCGCGGCGTCTACCAGAAGCTGGTCGTTCGCGATGGCAGGCTGGCCGGGGCGATCCTGCTCGGCGACACCCGGGCTGTCGGCACGATCACGCAGCTGTTCGACCGCGGTGCGGCCCTCCCGGAGGACCGGTCCTGCCTGCTGATGGTCCGCCGCAATAACCCCGCCACGGTGGCGCAGTCACCGGCCATGCTTCCCGGACGGGCGACCATCTGCCAGTGCAATGGCATCACCAAGGCCGGCATCTGCGCGGCATGGCAGGACGGGGCCCGGGATGTGGATCAGATCTCGGCCCGTACCCGGGCCATGACTGGCTGCGGGACCTGCCGCGACACTATCGAGGGGATCGTCGCCTGGCTGACCGGCGCCGACGCCGGGTCAAGCGTGAGCGCATGAGGGAGCCCACTATGCAGGACCAGCAACGCCATCTCGTCGTCGTCGGCAACGGGATGCTGCTGGCCAGCACCGACCGCGCAACGCTGATCCGCACCATCGACCGGTTCATCATGTTCTACATCCGCACCGCCGACCGGCTGCAGCGCACCGCCAGCTGGCTGCAATCGCTCGACGGGGGCCTCGACTACCTGCGTTCCGTCATCGTCGATGACAGCCTTGGTATCAGCGGCGAACTGGACGCGGCCGTGGCCCGGCACGTCGAGCGGTACGAAGACGAATGGGCGGCGGTGCTGGTCCCGCTCAGCAGCGCGAGCATGGCCCTGCTGCGGGAGCTGAGCGACAAGCCAGGCCACGTTGTCTCCCGTTCCGCCCTGCTGAAGATCACGCCGGGCGACAGCAGCGACGAGCATGCCGTCGAGGTCGCGGTGGGCAGGCTCCGGAATGCCCTCGGCGACCCGCGCATCATCCAGACCGTGGTGAGGCGCGGTTACCGGCTCGCCTACGAACCCGAGCGAGCCAGTAACCAAGATGGCACATGGCGCTACTAAGGCGGTATTAGCTGGCAAGCTCGTCCGCCGGGCCGGTCACGATGTCGCCGCGCAGCGGGGCGAGCACGCCGCCGATCTGCCCGATGGTCTCCTCCGGCACGCCCAGCCCCGTCAGGGTGTCCACGAGATGCGTCACCACGGCGTCGAAGTCGGCATCGGTGATCGCCAGCCCGGCATGCGCGGCTGCCATGTCGCGGCCCTCGTAGATCTCTGAGCCGCCGATCGCGGCGGCGATGAACGCTCGCTGATGAGCCTTCAGGTGCTGCAGGTCGACATCGGCGAAGAACGGCGCGAGCTGCGGGTCGGCTAGGACGCGGGCGTAGAAGTCGTCGACCGCGGCGCGGACGGCCGGGCCGCCGCCGATGGAGTCATAGATGCTCACGAGCAGGTTTCCTTCCGGTAGATGGCTGAGACATCAGACGGCTTCACACGCCGGCCAGACCCGTCGGGTGGCGGCGCGGAGGTAGAACAGCCAGGTCAGGCAGACGCACAGAACGCGCTTATCCAGGTCTGCGGGTCACGGCTGGCGTCCCGCAGCGCCTGCTTATCGTTACGCACATGCGCGACGTTGTCCATCAACAGCGCCGCGCCCAGCACCGCGCGCGAGCACCAGGAAGAGCGCGGGGCAGACGGGGCGTGTGCGGTGTCATGTCAGGGCGGCGAACGCCGCCGCAAGCTTCTTGCGCTCCGCAAGTGACACCGAGATCGGCCGGCCGGCGGTAATACCGCCGTCGACGGCGATGTCCTGGCCGTTCACAAACGACGACGCGTCGCTGGCGAGCCACAGCATCACCTGCGCGACGTCGCCGGACGTTCCCGCCCGCCGGATCGGCTGGTAGCTCTCCAGCGCAGCCAGGAACGCCGGTTCGAGCCGGATCGCGGTGCGGTCGGCAGCAGCCGGGTCCATGCCCGCCGCCTTGCCGAAGATGCCGGTCGGAACCGGGCCCGGAGAGACGCTGTTCACCCGGATCCCATGCTCGCCAAGTTCAATCGCCGCAGAACGGGTCAGCTGGATGACGGCCGCCTTCGCCGCCGAGTAGTCCGTCCCCGTCCAGCCGCCGAGCCGGCCGCCGGTGCTCGCGGTGTTGACGATGCTCCCCGAGCCCTGCCCGAGCATCACCCGGGCCGCGTACTTCATCCCGGCGAGCACCCCGCCGACATGGACGGCCAGGACCGCCCAGAAACGCTCGAGGTCTATCCGCTCCAGGCCGCCCGGGGGATTGCCGCCGATCCCCGCGTTGTTGATCACGATGTCGAGACGGCCGAATTGCGTCGCCGCGTCCCCGATGAGGTTCTCCACACTGGACTCGACCGTCACATCCGCCGGGACGAAGCGAGCCCGCTCCCCGAGTTTCATGACGAGGGCCTTGCCCTCACGCTCCCGTCGCCCTCCGACTACGACGGTGGCACCCTCGGAGACAAAAAGCCGGGCGGCCTGAGCTCCGATGCCGCTCGTCCCACCGGAGATCACCGCAACCTTGCCCTCGAGCGCTCCCATGTCTTCTCCTAAAATAGATCGACTGGTCGTTCTATTGAGTAGACCGTATGGTCGGTCTATTGTCAACCTCGAACAGGGTAGGATCCGGTGACATGACCGCTGTCAAGACCCCCGGGCCGCGTGAACGCCTGCTCGAGTCCGCGCGACGGCTGACGGCGACCCAGGGGGTAAGCGTGGGCGTGGACGCCATCCTCGAGGATGCCTCGGTGGCGCGGCGCTCGCTGTACCAGCATTTCGGCGGGAAGGACGGCCTCATCGCCGAGTCGCTGAGGGTCTCGGCATACAGGGACGAGGAGCGCTATCGGGCCGCGCTCACCACCGGCGGAGACGATCCCCGCAAGCGGGTGCTGGCCGTCTTCGATCAGTTGGATAAGACGACGTCAACCCCGGGCTTCCGGGGCTGCCGGTACGTGTCGGCCGAGCTCTCGCTGACCGATCCCGCCCACCCGGCACACGAGGTCATCCGGGCCTACACCGAACGTCTCCACGAGATCTTCGAAGCCGAGCTGGAAAACCTCGGACACCATGACCCCGCCGGCGGCGCCGACCAGATCCTCGTCCTCATCAACGGCATCCTGACTGTCGGTGCGATCCGCCCCGAATCGCATCCCGCCCGGTCGGTCCGACCTCTGATCGAGCACATCCTCGAAATGCAACCGACCCCTCAGTAGCGAACTAGTCGCGCCAGCCATCGTCCCTGCCGGCGATCCGGACCCCGATCTGCAGACCGCGACCGGACACCCCCCAGCGGCCGACCGGGAGTCCGTTCTGCCATCGCCGCAGGTCAAACAGACGCCAATCAACCGCCCGGGTTTCTTGAGGCTGTGCCTTCCGAGAAGGTGGGGCAGCGGGCTTGGCGCTACCGCAAATGACGGCGTTATGGCCGTCGTGGTCCGCAGGTGCGGCGCTGGGGCGGGTTCAGGGGTGGTAGCGGTCGAGGGCGTTGGTCCCGTCGTTCACGAACAGAATTTCGTTGCCCGCCTTGGCTGTGGTGAGGCCGAAGAGGTCACCGGCGCCGTTCTTCACCAGCGTTTTCGTGGCCAGCTGCTGGCCGGCGGGGCCGATCTCGACGGCATTGCCGTTGTTGCCGTTGACGACGATCAGATCGCCGTTCGGGGCCAGCGTCATGCCGAGCGGGGCACTGAGCGCTCCGCCCGAGGAGAAGATGCCGGCGGACGCCGTTACGGCGCTGGTGCGGGTGCGCGCCTGGGGGATGGCGGAGATGAAGCTGGTCTGGGTGTCGTCCACGTACAGGGTCCCGCTGCGCCCCAGGGCGAGCCCGGTGGGGGCCAGGACGAGCGCGGCCTTGCTGGCTCGCCATGGGAACTGCGTCCCGATGACGGTGGAGCTTGTGAGCACCGGCGGCGCTGTGGCGCTGAGGGCGAGGTCGAGGCGCACGATGGTGCAGTTGCCGGCCACGGGTACGCCATGATCGGTGCTGGTGTTGCCGCCGAGGGCGTTGGAGACGAACAGTTCGGCGGACGTCGCGCTCGAGCTGACGGTGAGGTCCCAGGGGCCGACGATGTCCTTGTTGGTGATGGTCTTCACCGGGGTGCCCTGATCGTTCAGCACGATGAGGCACCCGGCGGGGTCGGGACTGGGCAGAGCACCGCCGGTCGTGGTCGGGAGGCTGCCCACCACCACCCAGCCGCCGGGGAGGATGCCGAGCGCGGTGGTCAGCCCGATGCCCCCCGGACAGGCTTGGCCGGCCGGCATCGCGGAAAGCCGGGCGAACGTCCTCGCCGAGCCGGTCGGGGAGATCTCGGCGATGGTCGTGCCGGTGCCCTGGACGTTGGCCTTGTCGTTGAAATTGCTCACCAGGGTGTCGCCCGCCGTCAGCCGGCCGGCCGAGGCCGGGACCACCGCCACCCCGTACGGGTTCACGTCACCGTTGCCCGGAACCGTTGAAGCGACCTGGGAGACGGTGTGGAGCTGATTGAGGAACGAGGAGGCCACG
>Ga0116134_1000277_pt1 | contig 27187 bp, 16 predicted proteins | sample June2015DPH_19_5_FD_89737 | JGI IMG/M metagenome (GOLD analysis project Ga0116134, IMG submission 89737) | Peatland microbial communities from SPRUCE experiment site at the Marcell Experimental Forest, Minnesota, USA - June2015DPH_19_40 | ecosystem: Environmental > Terrestrial > Soil > Wetlands... | reverse complement strand
TTATGCCTGCACCCGTTGGATTCTCGGTTTTTCGTTGGTTGGACATAGATGAAAGCCTTTGTTTATGCGGCTTTATTGTATGCCACTAACTCCTGCTTGTGAAGTTTATTTGGGAAATATGGGCTCATAGGAGTATCATTATATTGCGCATTATCACACCGGCATTCTGTTTACTGGGGCGGTGCTATTTTGATGCTGGCCGCCGGGTTCGTCGGTGGTGGCATCCGAGGATCGCTCCTGTGGGACAAAATCGAAAGCATCTATGCTGATTCGCAAAAGCATCAATCCGAAGTGGCCTAACAAATCGCTGCAGGCAACGGGGGATGGCGTCTCCAGTTCCGCTGTCGCGGACTACGTCATCCGCCCCGCGCTGCCTGAGCTCTGGACGTTAGGCAGCTTACGAAACGTATTTTTATGAATCGAAAAATACTAAGCAAGATCATCGCGGCGGGAATTTTGGCGATTATCATGGGATGTGTCTTACACATTGTTCAACAGAAGAATATCCAGCTGGGGCGAGAGGCTTTCCTTGCGAAGGAAGCAGCGCGTTACGATAAAGAATTTCACCTGTCTGCTCATCCAAGCATTACTCTTATTTCTGCGGTAATCGGGAGTCTGTTTTTATACGGTATTCTGTTTGTAGCGTATGAGCTTATTGCATTCGTGGTCTCAAAAATTCTGGAGAAAATCAATGCAGATCCCATATGATGATTCCAATTAAGATTCAGTGTGTGTGCGGCCAGCGATATGCTTTCGACGTTGAGCCGGTCAACGGGCGCATGGCTTCTCCGGTTGTCCGCCCCGTGTGCGGTGCGGATGGCACCATTGCAGCCAACGCAATTATCGCCCAGAACGCACAGCCACAACCGGCTGTTGCTCCCGAGCCTATGGTGCATTTGCATGTTGCAACACCCGCATCCACCATTCAGCCTGCCTTGTCAGCGCCTGCCCCGCGGCGAGGCGCACCACTAGCAGGACACGTTGATCCCGCCAAAGCAGAAGTCGAAGCCAGATCCAAAATCTTTTGGGGCGACCCGCCTAAAGATGCAGTTCAATTTCTGATGATGCATGGCTTCAGTCACGAAGATGCGACTGTCTCAGTTCGTGCGATGTTTCAAGAACGGGCAACCGCCCTCCAAGGAGTCGGGATCAGGAAGATTGTAACTGGTATTGCATTGATGGCCGTTCCCGTCGTGGCGATTTTGATTTTTGCACACTTTCACGTCACTTTCATCACGCTGCTTGCACTTGCTATTGCGGTGGGGTTATGGGGTGCGTGGATGTTCTTGAGGGGATCAATCATGGTGTTGGTTCCGAAATTAGAAACTGGCGATGTCTCCGATAAATGATGACCATGACGACGATGCCTAACAAATCGCTGCAGGCAACGCGGGATGGCCGTTCCAGTTCCGCTTCGCGGTTCACGTCTTTTGGTCCCGCGTGCCTGAGCTCTGGACGTTAGGCATCCACACGTTATGAAAATCTATTTCACAACACGACAGATTCCAGAACTTGCAAGTTTATCGAAAGAGCAAGTTCGCGTCACCTATGCAGAGTGTGTTAAGCCCGCATGGCGAAGTCATCTTTCGATTCTCTGGTTGCTCATCATGGCACTCGGAGTCGTCGGAGGAGTTGTTGGCAGTTATACCATAGGGGCGAGTTGGGGAGCCCCAGTTGGTGCTGTGCTTGGCTCTCAGATTGGGCTTCAGATTTATACGCAGATTATTTTCGAGCGAACCAGACCGGAAATTCGACGATACTTGGGGGAGCATAAGCATGAGATACAGCAGGATGCCTAACAAATCGCTGCAGGCAACAGCCGCTGCCCCGGCCAGTTGCGATTGATTTTATGAGATTTGTTTGTCATTATTCCATTCAACGTCCCGCTCGGCGGCTGTGCCTGAGCTCTGGACGTTAGCCAGATCACGCCATGCTACCATGACAAACCCTGATAGAATGGTCCGAAACCGGATGAAAAAGGGTGCCAAAACCAAAAATCGGCTTATCCGCCGCCTGGCCATGAACTGTGGCTGGCTTGGGGCAGTACTGCTGTCCCTGACCGCGTGGGCGAAACCGGAATTCCACCCGGGTGAGGTATGGTTGGACACCAATGGTGATCCCATCCAGGCATACGGCGGCGGTATTCTCGTCCACAGCAACGTGTATTACTGGTATGGCGAGGACCGAACGCCCGGGGGTCGGGGCGCCGTGGCGTGTTACTTCTCCACCAACCTTTACGACTGGAAACGCGAGGGGGTGGCGCTGTCGCGCGAAACGCTGCCGCAAATAGACGGCCGGCCGACCTTTGTGGAACGGCCCAAGGTCCTTTTCAATCCGCGCACCGGCAAATTCGTGATGTGGCTGCATCTCGAACAACCGGGTTATCATTACGCCCGGGCCGGCATTGCCACCAGCGACAAACCGGCCGGTCCCTTCACCTTTCTCAAAGCGATTCGCCCCATTACCGCCCAGTACGGGTTTGCCGACAATGACCCGGACCACCAGCGGGAATCCGGCGGCACGGTTCGCGACCTGAACCTGTTTCGGGATGACGATGGCCGGGCGTATGTCTTCTACGCCTCGGAAGACAACTGGACGATGTATGTGGTGCGACTCAATGATGAATTTACCGGACCGGAAACGCCGGCGATGGAGGATAAAACGTGGGCCCGGATTCTGGTCCGCCGGATGCGCGAAGCGCCCGCGCCGTTCAAATCCAAAGGCCGCTACTATTTGATCACCTCGGCCTGCACGGGCTGGAAGCCAAATGAAGCCGATTGCGCGGTGGCCGGCAATGTTCTTGGCCCTTACCAATCCAGGGGCAATCCCTGCACCGGCCCGGAGGCGGAGACGACCTTCGGTTCACAAAGCACGTTCGTGCTGCCGGTTCAACCGGGCAAATTCATTTTCATGGCCGACCGGTGGAACCCGCGGCGTCTGTCGGATTCACGTCCTGTCTGGCTCCCGCTGATTTTGCGGCCTGATGACTCTTGCGCGATTCCGTGGCAGGACCGGTGGGAGCTTTCGTCGTTTGAGCCTAAAAAGTGAATGACCTGACATCGTGTTTTGGGTAATCTTCCGGACATATCCGATTATGCGCCGTCTATTTGTTTTTCTTCCCATCGTCTGCATTTTTGCAACCGGATTTCTCCACGCCGCCGGGCGCGAAAACACGCTGCTCCAATCCGGTTGGCGGTTTATTCCAACACCGCCAAGGCGGAACTGTTTCTCAACGGCAAGTCACAAGGCACGCGGGACAACGACGGCAATGCCATCTTCATCTGGAAAGACATCAAGTTAAGTCCCGGAAAAAACCGTGTCGAAGCTCGCGCCGAAAAAGGCGGCACCCCGGTGAGTGACAGTTGCGTTTGGACGTTGAAATGACCGGGGAACAAATCCGAAGTTCGAAATCCGAGGTCCGAAAGAAATTCGAAACCCGAAGGGTAATCGTGAGAGGGTTTCCCACCGCACGCCATTTTTCCAGCGGAGCACGGAAGAGTTCGGCGTTCGGAATTCGGTCTTCTTTCGGTTTTCGGAAATTCGGATTTCGGATTTCGAGTCAATTCATCACCGGCTCCGGATGCAAATCACGGCTTCCGTGAGTCCATCCGCCTGGGCCTTGAGCTTGATGGTTCCCGATTGACCGGGTTTGGCGCGGACGATGACCAGCGCCAGACCGTTGAAGGCGTTCCGCTCCGGTGCCTGGAAGGATTCGAAGCTGGTCGCGTCGCCGTTGTCCGTGGCCACGATTTCACCCGGGCCTTCAATCTGGAACTGGATGTGGTTCTTCGAGTGCGGCACCGGCAATCCGCTTTTGTCAGCCACGGTGACGGTAATGAAGGAAAGGTCCTGGCTGTCGGCGCGGATTTTGTCGCGATCGGCCTGCAAGGTGAGTTTGGTTGCCGGGCCGGTGGTTTTCATGACATCCGTCGCCCATTTCCTGCCGTTCTTCCAGGCGACCACCTTGGGTTCGCCGGGTTGATAGACCACGTCGTTCCATTCCAGGCGATATTCGTATGGTCCCTTTTTCTTCAGACCGAGCGATTTGCCGTTCAGGAACAGTTCCGCCGAGTCGCCGGAGGTATAAACGTGGACGGGCGTGACCTGGCCGACGCGGTCCGGCCAGTTCCAGTGCGGCAGGATGTGCGCCATGGGGAGGTCTGGACGCCAGCGCGCCTGATAAATAAAGAACCGGTCCTTTTTGAAGCCGGCGAGGTCAATGATGCCGAAGTACGAGCTGCGCGACGGCGTGCGGATCTTGCCGATTTCCTGCAGCTCCTTTTCCGCGCGCGCCTTTTCAGCCGGATCGGTGTAATTGATGAGGTTGCTCATGTCGCCGTTGTAAGGCGTCGGCTCGCCGAGATAATCGAAGCCGGTCCAGACGAATTCGCCGGCCACGAATGGAAACTCATCCTGGCCTTTGAACTCGCTATCCGGCGGCGTGGCCCAGCGCGGCGCGTAAAGGTCGTAGGAACTCATCTGGAAGTCCGCCTGGCCGTCGGCCTTGTTGGTGCTGACGGGGAAGAAGTATTCGCCGCGGGAGCTGATGCACGAGGCGGTTTCGCTGCCGAAAACCGGCAGGCCCGGATTCGCGTCGTGCACCCGGCCATATTGCGTCGGTTTGTAGTTGTAACCGAAAACGTCCACGTCCTTTTGGAACCCGTTATAGCCGGCGCGGGTGTCGTTGCAGGCGGCCGTGGTCGGGCGGGTCGGATCTTCCTGGTGGGCGATGGCGGTCAGTTCGGCGGCAATCCAATGCTTGGACGGGTTGCCCTGTTCGTTGATTTCATTGCCGATGCTCCAGAGGATGATGCTGGGATGATTCCGGTCGCGGCGAAGTTCCGCGCGCCAGTCCTTTTCGTGCCAGTCATCGAACAGCAAATGATAATCGTTCTTCGTCTTGCCGTGTTCCCAGCAGTCGAAGGATTCGTCCATTACCACCATGCCGAGGCGGTCGCACAAATCGAGCAGTTCCGGCGCGGGCGGGTTATGACTGGTACGGATGGCGTTGCAGCCCATTTCCTTGAGGATTTGAATCTGCCGTTCCAACGCGCGGGTATTGATGGCCGCGCCGAGCGCGCCGAGGTCGTGATGATCGCAGACGCCGTTCAGCGGCACACGCCTGCCGTTGAGCAGGAAACCGTTGTCGGCGGTGAACTGGATGGTGCGGATGCCGAACGGGGTTTCGTAATTGTCCACCGGCTTTCCATCCTGCCCGATGGAAGTCACGACAACATAACGCTGCGGCTTTTCGATGCTCCAAAGCCTGGGGTTTTTGAAGGTGATCTGCCCTTCGGTTGTTTGGGACTGATGAGCGGGAATTTTCACGCCGTCGGTGGTGAGCGACGCGACGGATTTTCCTTTGGCTCCGTTCGCGTCGAGTTCAAAAATTTCATTTTTCACCGTTGCAATGGCGCCGGCATTGCTGTCGTTGTCCAGCTTGACCTGGATTTTCACGGTTGCCGACTTCGGGCCGGCCTCCGGTGTGGTGACATAGGTGCCCCAGTGGGCCACATGGACCGGTTCGGTTTTAACCAGCCAGACGTTGCGGTAGATGCCGCCGCCGGGATACCAGCGCGATGAATTGGCCGGGTTGTCGAGGCGGATGGCGATGACGTTGTCGGCGCCGAATTTGATGTAAGGCGTCAAATCCACCTGCCACGAAGCGTAACCGTAGGGCCAGCCGCCGACGAACTGGCCGTTGAGCCAGACCGTCGCGTAAGCCATGGCGCCATCCACGGCCAGATAGATTTTTTTGCCCTGGTCGGAAGCGGGAACCTCCAGATGTTTGCGATACCAGGCAACGCCCCACCACGGCAGCTTGCCGGTTTCGCCGGGGTATTCCTGTTTGAAGGGCCCTTCGATACCCCAGTCGTGCGGCAGGTTCAACAACCGCCACTGGCTGTCATCGAAACCGCTTTGCGCATACGAAATGTCGCCGCCGCCGGGATTGCCTTCCGGTTTTTTCTTCGCGGCCAGGTCCGCGTTGGTGGTGAACTCCGTGCCGGCGGTTTCAACCCAATCCTTGATGTTCGCGTACTCCAATTGGTTGGTAACCTCACCGGGATCGCCCTTGATGAAACGCCAGTCGGCGTCCAGCGAGATGCGTTCCCGTGGCGAAGCCGGTTCGGCGGAGAAAGCGGCCGGGCAAAGCAGACCGAGCGCGACGATGGCCGCCGGCAGGCCGGCGCTGGAATTCAGGCAGGAACGGAGGTTGCGAATGGACAATTTTTTTCCCTGGAACGCATTCATAAATTGTGTGATTGGCATCTGTTATTTTTAATGTTTTGACGCCGTCGTGCCAACGTTTTTAAGGCACGACGATGTTGAAAAACTGCTGGACGTTGGTCGGACCTGCCGGGTTGGTGTAAAGCCCGGAAGCGTAAGTGGTGATGACGAGATTGGAGCCGTTGAGCGAAACCGCGTTGGTCACGTTCATCGCATCACGCCGCGGCCCAAGCAGCCAGTAATCCCATTTTGTCGTGCCCAGCGAGGTTTCGTTGAATTCATCGCCCCGGACCTCATAATCGCCTGCGGGCGGCGTGGCGAACGCCGAAAGCGCGGCGGCAACCATCGCCATCGGAACCAAAGGGAGAATTATTCGTGAATTCACGGCTTCAAGTAAATTTCTCCGGCCGACCGGCCGCCCCTAAAATCCGCCTTCTTTCACCTGCAGCCGCCAGAACCGTTGCGATCCCGAAACGCCGTTGGTTTGGACGTATTGCAACGGCAAAAATCCGGTGATGCCGTTCAACGTGGCGGCCACGTTCCAATTGGCGCTGATAAGATTGGTGCTCCACTGGACTTGATAACCCCAGCCGGGTTGCGAATTCCACGAGAGCGCGACATCCTGACTTGAATTGGTGAGCGCGAACTGGAGCGCGGGGTGGTAATTGAACCAGGCGGCGGCGTTCCATTCCAGCACGCCGATGGGCGAGGCATTGTTGGTGGGCGCGGTGTAACCTTCGCCGTCGCTGGCCTGATAAACAATATCCAGCACGTTGTCCATCTGCCAGCGCGCGAGGTCAATCACCGGCTCGTAATTTCCCAAATTGTCCGTCGTCAAATCGAACGTCGTCCAGTTCGTGCGCTGCGGGTCCATCGCGTAAGGCAGCGAGGAAACAATGGCCGGGCCGTTGCTGCCGAAGTTGTCGCGGTAAAGCACGATGATGCGATTTTGTTTGTCGCAGACGACCACCGGGCGGCCCAGGTCGCGCACGGCGCCGTCCTCCATCTCTGTGCCGGGCGGATCATTGGTGCGGTTGGAAACCTGCCGCGTCTGCCAGACGCCGTTCGTGTCCGGGAACACGACCATATATTGGCGTTGATAATTCGTGGGCGAACCCGGGGACCACCACGTCGCAATGACCGGATTGTTGGAGGCATCGAGACACATGCCCGCTTGATTGATGAGGCTGTAGTTCTGGGGAATGGGCACGATTATTTCGGCAAATTCATTGGTATCACTGGTCTGGCCGCTTTCACATATCGGCAGATCGTAAGGTGTGCCTTCATAGCGCAGCCAGGTCACGCCGCCGTTTGTGGATTTGCCATAATTCAAATCATGATTGGATTCGTAAGCCGGAGTCTCGCGCCAGGTCCAGACCAGATAAAAATTTCCCGCCGCGTCCAGGCACGGCATGTTCGGATAAGCGTTGTAATTGGACACCGTCCACAGGCCCTGGAGGAATGGCAGCGGAACGCCGCCGCTCATGTTCACGTTCGTCCACGTCTGCGACGCCAGTGACCAGCGGTTGAGAAACGTGTTGCCGCCGCCCGACGCGCCCACCCGGTAAAGATAAAGCAAATCGCCGTTCGGCATGGTGAGAAATTGCGGGTAAGTCACTTCTTGCTCAAGACTTGTCTGGCCGGTCATCGTGCCGAGGTCCGGCCCGAAACCAATCGCACTGGCGCCCGTCACCGGCGCGGTGCTGCGCGCATAGTGGAGCGGCTGGTCGTGCATACCCCAGGACATGTGCATATAATTGCTGCCGTCAATTCCGAACGCCACCACGTCGTGGCCGTCCGTGATGTCATCCGGCGTGAACGTGGTCCGGAAAATCTGCCAGACGTCCGCGCCGACCGTGCGCCGCGCAATCCAGATGGTGCCGTTGTAGGCGTAGGAAGGATTCGTCTGGTGCTGGCCGTAATACGCGAAGAACTGCTGATTGCCCACGGTCATCAATCCCGAACAGATGAACGCGGTGGCGTTGATGTCCGAGTCGCCGGCATAAGCGTATCCGCTCGCCGCCGCGTTGGTCCCGTCGAAAACCGGAGTGAGCACGACCTGCGGACCTCCGAGCGTGAGCGATGCAGCCATGCTGGTTACCGAATCCAGACTGTTGGACACAACCACGTCATAGTTCCCGACATTGGTGGAATCCAACGGCGTGAGGGTCAATGTGCTGTTCGTTGCCTCGGCAATGGGACTGCCGTTTTCATACCATTGATAAAAGAGCGGCTGCGCGCCAACCGCCACCACGTTGAAAGTCGCCGTGCCAGCGTAACCCGCCGCGACGCTGACGGGCTGTGTGATGATGGCCAGATTGGTCACTGTGACGCTCACCACCATGCTCGTGGCTGTGTAAAAATTGTTGGTGACCAGAACATCATAGTTGCCGGAATCCGACGGCTGCGCGGAAGCGATGGTGAACGTGCTGTTGGTGGCGTTTGGCAAAGGCGAACCATTGTGCCGCCATTGATAATTCAACGGCGAGCCGCTGGCCGTGACGCTGTAGCTGATGGGCTGGCCCGTGCCGATGATCTGGTTTGTTGGCGACGGTTGCGAGGTGATGGCGATGCCGGCAGGAACAAAAAGCATTTGCCCCGCCGCGCGCGCCACGCTGCTGATGCGCACCTCGTCAATTTTTCCGAGAAAATTGGCCGAGTCGGGACCGCTGCCCCCGCTCGGATTGCGCGCGCTGTTGCCGAGGCTGAAAATCGTCGTCGCGGCGCTGGTTCCGGGAAGATCGGAGGTCATGTTGGTTCCGTAAATGCAATCGGCGTTGGTGCGGGTGGGATCCAGCAACGTCCAATAAAAAAGCAGGTTGCTCGTCGTGTCCGCGCTGCCGTTGTAAGTCACGGCCACGTGATACCAGGCGTTGGAAACAATCGCGTCCGGCCCGTTGGTCGGAATCGGCGCCACGGCAACGGTGGCCGTGCCGTTGATGAATTCGATCCCGACCACATTTGTGTTTCTGGTTACGCCGCTCGCAACATAGCCCACCGGGTTGAGGCGGAATTGAAAGACGCGTGTGCCTGGGCCATCGGCGTCGCAATCCATGATTTGAAACGGCTGGTTGCGGGCGCTGTAATTATTTGTCGGATTGAATTCGACGTGAACCATGGCTTCATACGTGAAGGCTCCACCCGTGCCAGCATAGGTGAATGGAATGGCCGCGCCGACATTGCCCGAACCAGCGGGAAAAATGACCGCGCCGGTGGTGGTCAGCGTGCCGAAGCTGATGCTGTTCGTGAAATTAACGGCGTTGTTGGAGAATGACGCATTGCCCAAAGTCGCGCCATTGATCATGTAAGTAAGATTCGTGCCGCCAGACGCGGAATCCACGCACGGCGTCGCGGTTTCATTCAGATGCCACAGATGCAGCGTCGCGGAATCCACCGTGTAAGGCGCGAGCGCCGCGCCGGCCGGCGTGCCGGCAAAACCCGCCGTCAAAAAGGCCAGCAGCAGCGCGGCTGGCGCGCGGGCTCTTGGCCTGGAACAAGGAGGATGCATCTTATTTGCCGAGCTCATCAACGATTTTCAAATCTCACGCGGCGGATTGGGTCGGAGCTGCAATACTTCGGCACGTCATGGAATTGGGGGCAGGGCGGGCAACAGGGCCACCGGAAACTTGCCCAAGTCTTCCTGATAGAAATAAAAATTCCGCCCGTTGCCGGTGTAAAAATTGTGCATCATCTGCGCCCTGACCCAGGAAACCGAACCGTCGGCAAAAACCTCATTGCCTCCCGCCGGCCCATCGCCTTTTCTGTGCGCCGGCAAAGTGGTCCAGCCGCTGCTGAGCTCCGGTACCGGAAGATAACTCCACGTGTAGGTCGGTTGCGTGGCAAAATTGACGATCAAATCCCCTGCCAGCATCCAGGTCGCTTTGGAGGTGGTTGTTTTGATCGGGCTTCCAGAAGGCTCCACGGTCGTCGCTTTATAGGACCAAACGTTGACGCCGCCGAAATATTGATAGCCCATGGCCCAAGTAGTAGGATTTGGCCATTGATCGGGGGCGGGCAGCGTCGGGCGGTCCGGGCAGGTCCAAATGGTTGGAATAACTGCATACCCGAGCGTCGGGTCAATGCAATTGGTGTAAAACCCCAATCCCACCGTTGACGTCAGCATATTGTTATCCATTAGAATCGGTTCGAAATTGAACGGCGGCGTCCAGTTGGGGTTTGTGGCGCAAAGCTCGAAATAGTCGTTGTTATCGCCCGCATACATAAGGCTGCCGGTGCCGAGTTGTTTCAGGTTGCCAATGCACTGCGCGCGCCTGGCTTTTTCCTTGGCCGCAGCCAACGCGGGCAACAATAACGCCGCCAGAATTGCAATGATGGCGATGACCACCAGCAGCTCAATCAATGTGAATCCGTGTTTTTTCAACTCGCTTTGCTTCATCTAATTTAAACTTAATCTATTTTGGTTTTAATCAATGGAGGAGCCGTCCAAAACAAACCGGCTCCTTCTCATTTTGGCCTCGACCGATGCCTACGGGTGCCGCAGGCGATAGAACACCGACGGGTTGTTCCCGTTGATGTTGATCACGGCCTGCGTGCTGGAACCGCTGCCGGCCACATCCACCCAATTGGTGGAAAGGCCCACACTCAAACTGTTGGTCTGCGACTGCAGAATCCAACCCAGATGGTCCGCCGGCCACGACAGCGTCAGCGTGTTGCCGCTCAGGCTGAACATGATGTTCGTCGGGTTGCTGGCCACTCCCACGACCACGCTTAACACGCCATTGGTGAAGCTGTAGGCCAGGCCGGCTCCCGGTGAACCGATGATGCTGGCGAAGTTGCTCGTGGAGGCGCCGGGGCTGAACAGAACGAAGGTGTCGTTCGTCGTAATCGTGCCGCCAAGGTTCGTAACGGTCAGCGTACCGCCGTAGGTGACGCTGGTCTGGCCGCTGAACTGGTCGCGCGTGCCGTTGCTCTTTTTTATTTTGACGATGGTGTTGCCTGACAGGGCCAGTGTGCTGCCGAGATTCAGCGTGCCGATGGTGTTGGTGGTTCCAGCCTCAATCGCGCCCGCCGACAGCACCGCAACGGGGCCAGCAACAGTGCCGTTGCCGATCAGAAGCCCCCCGGCGACAGTCGCGGTGTTGGTGCCAATGGAGCCCGTCAATGAAAGGACCCCATTGCTGACAATGGTTGTGCCGCTATAGGTGTTGGCCAACGGCAGATTCAAGGTGCCGGACCCGCTCTGCAGAATGTTGACCGGGACATTGGTGCCATTGAGGCTCCCATCTTGAATCGCGCCTGCCATCGTGATGATTCCGGCCCCCGTGAGAGTAAGGTTGCGGGCAGTGGTAACGCCGGCAGGCGGCGCATAGGGCCATGTCTGCGTCAGGGTGAGCGTCCCGCTGTCAGATTGCAGGATGTAAGTGCCGCCGACGCTCAGGGTGAAGTAGCCGGAGATCGTATTGTTGCCGGCAAGATTTTCGATGGCCGGAACCGTGTTGTTGCGACCAGCCAAATTGATGTCCGGTTCAACCGTGATGCTGCCCAGCGTGCCATCCAAGGCAAGGGTTGAGCTGCCGCCGTTGTTGTTGCGGATAAAGATGAATGGAGTGCCTTGAACAGCCAGAATGTTCGCAATGGCGGCATTGTTGGCAATCACCGTGGTGCCATCATTCGTGGTAGTACTGCCGCTGTCCACGTTCAATGTTCCGGCGAAATCATTCGCGCCGTTCAAAACCAATTCGCCGGGCCCTGTCTTGGTCAAAGTCAATGAGGCATTGCCGCCGATGTCATTGGAAATGGTCAGCGTCACATTGGTATTATTCACAGCGATGGTTGAATTGGCGATCAAATCAATCCCGATTTTGCCATCGTTGAGCGTGACATTCGTCGCCGTTCCCAATGTTCCTCCGTTCAGGGTGACCTGGCTTGCATTGAACGAGGCCGGCGGCTGGCTGAGCGACAGCGGAGCAGTGATGAGCAACGCACCGCCGTTGATGGTGGTCAGGCCGGAGTAACTGTTGTTTGGGGCCACCGTCCAGGTGCCGCCGCTGACTATCAGATTTCCCGTGCCCAGTGCCAGCGGCCCTCCAATATTACCGGTGCCCGAACCGGCAAGCGTGAGGTTGGCATTGGCGCTGGAACCGTTGATCCCTGACGCATTGGTCAAATTCAGGGTGGCGCCGCCATCAATAGAAAATGCGGTGGCTGACACCAAGGTGACAGCACCGCCCAAGGTGCTGACGCCGCTGCCGCCCTTCTGTAGTGCCGTGCCGCCGCCCAACGTCAGGGGTTCATTCGGGAAATTAACGTTTTGGTCCACATAGAGCTTGCCCCCATTCGTGTTGATAAGACCGGCAGTGGCGATGCCGAGGGCACTGCCATTTTCCGGTCGAAGCGTGCCAGTGGAGGAAATAATTGTCAGCCCGGCGTAACTGTTGCTGCCAGTCAGGGCAAGGTTGCCGCTGCCGGCCATGGTCACGGTGCCGCTGCCGTGGATGGGTGACGACATGGTGGTTGAATCACTTCGGTCAAGCACCAGGCTGGCGTTGTTGGTCACGGGGCTGCCGATTGCGCCGAGCGTATCGTTGTTGCCAACCTGCAACGTGCCGCCGGAAATCAAAACCCACCCGGTCAGGGCGTTGCTGACGTCAATGGTCAGATTGCCGGTGTTAGACTTGGTCAGCGTGCCGACACCCGTCAGCGAGCCGTTGTTTCCGGTGGAAGTGAATGTGTAGTTGACCGCGGAATTGTTCACCGTTATGGAAAGCGGATTCAGGGACTGGGCCAGATTGACCGATGACTGCTGGCCGCGGTCGTCGAAGATCGCGCTATCAAACTGCCCGTAAGCCACAAGTGAAGCCGTGCTGACGTTCGTCCAATTCAGTGAACTGAAGTCCCAAAGAGTGCTGTTCTGGCCAAGCCACACGAGCGTGGGCGGATTGACCACCGTCAACGTGGCATTGGTGCTGGCAGCGGTGTAATTGGTGCCGAGTATGTTGTTGGTGGCCACGAATTGGAACGTGTAGCCGTTCTGGCCAAGCGCTGCGACAAACGAATAGGTGGTGTTGGTGGCGTTTGGAATCAAGCTCCCATTTTCAAACCATTGATAGGTGATCGGCAAGTAGCCGGAAGCCGAGCCTGACAAAGTCACCGTGAGTCCCGGCGCGGTGGTGGTGCTGGCCGGCTGGGTCACCAATTGAACCGGACCGTCGTTCAACAGAGGAATGGGTCCCTGGATGTCGCTTTGCAAAACGCTGTTGGAACTCAATGCGCCGCTGTAAATGCGGAACTCGTCAATGCTGCCATTAAGATAGGCGTCGCCATTGAGCACTGCCCAAAGCGAGCGGCCAACGTATGCCAACTGGTCGCTCAAAGATGAAAATGGAATCGTAAAGTTTGTATTATTAATAGCCTCAAGCACGCCGTTGGTGTAAATGGCCATGTAACCGTCCGGCTGATCCACCACACAGGTGACATGCACGGTTAGTCCGTCCAGCACGCCGGCCCCGGAAACCTTCTGCTCAAATTCGTCGGTGCTTCCGGTAGCGTCAAGTTGATTAACCGTGGTCGCATGCGGGGAGAAGTACAAATAATTATTGGGCTGGCCGCCTACACCCAGAGCTGTGCCATTCGTGTTGCCAAAGTCGAACACGCGATCATTATTGCCGCTGATTGTGCCGAAGGTGACCCAAAAATCGAAGGTGGCTGCCTGCAGGCCTTGGAACAGGCCACTGGGTAATTGCATGTAGGTTGCCGGGTTGGTGTTTCCGTCGAGCACCAGCGCGCCGTTGGTCACGATGGCGTCGCCGTAAAGTGTTCCGTTCGCGCCGCCAATGCTATCGAAAATATTCGTCGCATTGACGGGAGCATTCGTCGCGAAACTGTAACGGTGGGCCAGGAAATTGGCCGCGCCAACGACGAGGGTGGCCACGTGACTAGTGGCGGAATTGCCGCTGATATTGGTCACCACGCAATCATAACCACCGGCATTGGCTAAATTAACCGACGCAATCGAGTAGCTGCTGGCGTTGGTTGCAAAAGCAGAAGCACCGGGAATGGGTGTCCCGTTAAAACGCCACTGATACCCCAACGTGGTCAGGCTGGAGGCGCCCACAGTGAACGTCACCGGTCCGTTGATATCAATGTTCTGACTGACCGGATGCGGCGAGATGGTAACAAGAGGCGACCAAAACTGCATTCCGTTGGCGGCACGGGCCACGTTGCTGATGCGAACTTCATCAATCAGGCCCCGGAAGCTTTCCTGGTCACTGCCGCGATTTTCAGCGCCAATAACGAGGGGGGCGACGATCGCTCCGTACCCGGTACCAACTGCCCAACTGACCGAACCGAGCGGGCTGGCGGCATTCCTGGACGGATCCAGCTTGGTCCAGTACAACGTCATTGTACCGGCAGTGCCGTTATAGACGGCCGCAACGTGATACCAAGTGCCAGGCACAAACGCATCAGCATTAGTGCCTGTCGGGATTGCGGGGGAATAGCTCAGACCCGGAGAGATAAACTGGAATTGCAACGTACCGCTAGACGTAATCTTGAACTGGAATCCACGCGTACCATTATAATCATCTGTGCAAATGATTTCCTGATTAACGTTAATGACGCTGGGACAAATTATGGCTTCCAGCGTGAACGACGTCTGGCCGCCATTGCCGATGTTTAAGTTGGTCAGGGCTATGGCATCCGGACTCGCAGGTCCGCCTTGGACATCGGCATCAAAGGCTCCGTTATTGTTGCCGTCGTAACCGATCAGCCCATCCGCAAGCCCGTCAATGTTGGTGCCACTGACGGCATTCCCGAAATTGGTGCCGTTGGCGTTCGTGTATGAGGTATATCCCAGCAGGGTGGTGACTGGCGGCGGCTCGGCGAGACCATTGCCCGTTGTGGTGTTCGTGACGGTGTAGAAGTTGCCACCCTTGATGCCGACGTTGGTGGTGACAGAACCGCCGGCAGGTTCATTGAAATGGAGGAGAAAAAGCGTGTTTACGTCATTCGTATAAGGGCCGACCAGATTGGCGCGGGCCAACAGGCAAGGAAGGAAAACAGCCGTCAGCAACAGTGCCGACCGGCGCGCGGCTGCGCTCAGGATGGATTTTGAGGAGGTGTTCATAGGGATTTGGGTTGGGGGGTCTGGTTGGGTTCTTACGCTCATAAAAATTCGCGGTTTGTTTGTTTTCTCACAAACACTAACAATACCAATACTTCATGTTTTGGGTTAAAAAAGCTATTCTTAATAAGTCTATCACAGGTGCAAGGGGAGGCAATATCCCCCAAATACGGGATGGTGCGTTTCAGCCTTTCTTTGGAACAAAAAGGCCGGATGGCGCGCCCGAGGAACTCCGCGCGGGTTGCCGGACAATTTAAATGGGTTGAAGGACGGCCAATTTCATGGCTTATCGGTCATATATCGCGCCACAGCCTCGGCGCGGGAGCGCACGTGCATTTTTTCGTAAATGTGTTTCAGATGGCTGCCCACCGTTTCCACGCTGATGGACAATTGGTCGGCGATTTCCTTGTTGGCATAACCCTTCGAGAGCAGGATCAAAACCTCTTCTTCGCGCGCACTCAGGTGAACGGCGGGTTTGGGCGATTTGGTCGCGGCGCGGAACGATTCCACCACGCGCCGGGCCACTTCGCTGGTCATGGGCGCGCCACCCCGCAGCACCTCCAGCAGCGCCGCCCGCAAATCCGCCGGTTTGGTGCGTTTCAACAAGTATCCGTCCGCCCCCGCCTGCAAGGCCATGAAAACCAGTTCGTCATCCTCCACCGCGGTGAGGATGAGGATCTGGATCTTCGGCAGCAGTTCCTTGAGGCGGGCGGTGCATTCAATACCCGACATGCGCGGCAGAAAAATGTCCATCAGCACGACATCGGGCTGAACGGTGGGAATCACCCGCAACGCCTCCTCGCCGGAGGGACAGACGCGGATGCACGAAAAACCCGGAAGCGCATTGATGAGCTTCGCCCAACTGTCGCGCACCTCCTGCTTGTCCTCCACCAATACCACCTTCACCGTGGTCCGGGAGTGCGGTGATGCGGGGTTGGCGGGGGTGTCCAGTTTCATCGTATTCAAGAATTTGCCGAATCAGGCGAGGGGACCACGGCCCCAGGCGGCGCGCCTTCAATCTCGACGTGCAAACGACGGCGCCGGGCGAACCACGTGGGATACGGGGAATGGTTCAACGGGACGGTGAATTCGACCCGGCAGCCGCTGCCCGGCTGGCTGACCACGGTGAAAAATCCCCCGATTTCGCCCATTCGTTGCGTCATATTGGTCATGCCGTTGCGCGCCAAGTTGGCTTTGGCGGCGTCGAAACCTTTGCCGTTGTCCTCCACCACCACGGTCAATTTCTGGTTATGGCGGTAAATGCGCACGAACATTTCACTGGCCTCCGAATGTTTGGCCGCGTTGTTCAGCGCCTCTTTCACCGCCAGAAACAGGTTGCGCCGGACCGGAAGGTCAAAAATGACGGGAGGGATTTCCGGTTCCACGTCCAGCCGGCAACGGATCGGTGTGGAGTTCAAAAAGAACTGCGCGTATTTGCACACGTAGGTGGCAAAGTCCCGCAACGTATCGCGCCGCGAATTGACGGCCCACACAACCTCATCCAGGGTGTGTGCGAGGTCACGCGCCTTTTCGCAAATCTGATTGAGTTGCGCCCGCGTTCCGGAATCCGCGGACAGTTCGCTCTGGGCCACCTCGCCGAGCAACAACAGGTGCGTCAGCCGCGCGCCGAGGTCGTCGTGAATGTCCCGCGCGATGCGGGCGCGCTCGATTTGCAAAAAACCCTGCGCCTTCGATTGCGCCGTCAATTGGGTCATCAGCCAGAGGCAGAACAGGACCGCCAGCGCGCAGACCGACACCAGCGTGAGTTGGAACCAGCCGGTCTGCCAGAAATGCATGACGATGGGAGGCAAGGGCGGTACGACGCTGACGCCAACCGGCCAGATCCGCCACGGCGGCTGGCCGACGGAACCAACCACTATGGCGGGATGCCAGTCCGGCAGGGCGGTTTTTCTGCCAAGCCATTTGCCCTGCGTATTAGGCACGACGCGCCACGTGTTGTCTGAAACGACGTCAATCGTGCTCTGATTCTCGTCCACCAGTTGGATGTCCAGGCCGAAGATGAGTCCGGCCTGCAGCCGGTCATTAAAGCATTCAACAGCCACGATATGCCGTCCGGGATTTAACAGCCCAGTCACGTCATATTCCGTCACCGTCCGCCAATCGCTGCCGCGCCCGATTTCCCGGCTGTCCAGAAACAGCGTATAACCGTTATCCGCCGTGATGCGCACCGTCGCGCGCGAAATTTTCGCGTCGCGGGGAATCTCAAACGATTTCCAAAACCGGCACGTCTGCTTATCCGTCGTGTTCGTGTCCCAAATCCACCGGCCAATGTGATTGGTCGCCTCGGATAGCAAGGCGGCGTTGGTGTTGGTTGGCGTTTCTGCAGCCGCCCGGCCGGCGATTGGAAAGAGAATGGAAAACCACAGGATGACGGCCAGCCACGGGAGTCCCCGCCGGGTCAGAAAATTGCAATGCGATTTTGGTTGAAGTCGCGGCATTTGGCTGTCACCTGCACAATATGACAATAAAAAACATGCTACAAGCGCCTCTTGTGTGGCAAGAGGCAATTGGCGGCTGAAACGCACATGGCTGCGGAGCTGGCCACCGCTTTGGCCTGGCATTCCGCCTTCTCATTTGCGCATTTGCCTGCTGCCGGCTGATGCCCGGAACATCCAAGCACCCCCAAAAGAACAGCCGCCAGAAGAAATTCCGGCGGCTGAAACTGGATAACCTGCGAATGACAGCTCGGAGCCGCCTACTTTTTGCGACGCATCCAACCAACCAAACCGAGGAAGCCGCCCAAACCGCACAAGGCCACTGACGTTGGTTCGGGGATGGGCGAGATGGCCAGGTCAGTAAAATCGCCGACGCTTTGTCCAGCGATCCTAAGATCGCCGTAAAAACCAATCTCAGTTCCAATGGTGCTGGTTCCGGCGAACGTTATCGTCTCGCTTATATGTTGAACATCGCTGGTGTCGATGTATCCAAGAGTGAAGGTATCGGCTGAATTCCATTCGATAAAGAGCTCGCTAACAGAAGCTGAAGGGACTCCCGAGATGACGTTTGCACTTGTGACGAGTGTGCCACTGATGGAACTGTTAACACGAATGGACTGCTGGACTGGCCTCACGCTGACGCTGGCCCAGTCGAAGAGAGTGCGTGAATTATAACCGTTTCCGGATCCGGCGGCGATTGGAGTGGCAGCAGCGATGGCGAGCCCGAAATCTTCTGTGAGCGAGTTAGTTATGGTCATGGTAGGAACCGCCACGTTAACCGTGAGCATGTCTCCCACAGCAAAGGTGGTGCTAAAGGACGAGGCAGGCGCCCAAAACAAACCTTGTTCAGGGTCATTAGGGGACCCGGTAAAATTATCCTGCAACCCAGAGGCGCTACCAGTAAAAGATATGCCCGCGCCTGCGCCATCGGAATTCTCGAGGACTGGCGTAGTCGTGTATCCGGCCAAGCTGCCGGTTAAGGGATCAATAACTTGGGCCTGAGCAGCCACACCCATTGAACACGCCAATAATATTACGGTAAGCTTTTTCATAATGCATTCTTTTTTTAGGTTTCAGTATTCGGAATTTCTAGTTTTTTACCATAATTCATAAGCCACTGTATATCCCCCATTTAGGGGAGCCTATAAAACCTCCACCTCCTTTTCCTTTTCCTTATAATGCCGCGGTGAATATGTTTTATCTTTCAGAAAATGCTTTCATGAAGCGTCGGAAGACCATGTTGCATCTCTTGGAGAGATGCCTTCTGATGGCTGTCAGTCTGGCCACTTTGCTGTGCGTGCCCGCCACAAACTGCGCCGCGCCCAACCCTGCCCCCACCCTGGACAATGGCTGGACCAATCCGCCCAACAGCGCCCGTCTGCGTGCCTACTGGTGGTGGCTCAACGGCAACGTCACCAAGGAATCCATCACCCGCGACCTCGAACAGATGAAGGCCAAGGGCTTCGGCGGCGCCGTCATCATTGATGCCGGCGGCGCGGAACAATGGGGTAACAGCCAGGTGCCGCATGGCCCGACCTTCTTCACTCCCGCCTGGCGCGAACTTTACCAGCACGCGCTGCGCGAGGCCGACCGGCTCGGTCTCGAAATAAGCCTCAACATCCAGAGCGGCTGGAATCTTGGCGGACCGATGGTCACGGCGGACGACGCCGCGAAAAAATTGACCTGGTCGGAGACGCGCGCAACCGGGCCGACCAATTTCGACCAGGCGCTGCCCGCGCCAAAGAACCGCGAGAATTATTACCGCGACACGTTCGTCGTCGCCTACCGCATCCGGCCGGATCAAGCGCCGCATCAACCGCTCCAGAACTGGCGCGAGAAGGCGCTGCTCAAAACGCTCGAACCGTTTTCCACGCCGGACACCGCGCCGCTGTTCCAGGAAATTCCCGCCACGCCCGGCGAGGAGGACGCCCGCGCGACGGACGTCGTTGACCTCACTTCCGAACTCGACACCAACGGCGTGCTCAATTGGAATGTGCCCGCCGGCGACTGGCAGATTCTCCGGTTCGGCTGCACCATCGGCGATCATTCCTATGTCTCGACCAGCAGCGAAGGCTGGCAACGCGCACCCGGCGCGTCTCATGATTCGTATGCGATTGACGTTTACGACGCCGGCGCGTTCGAGCGTTACTGGAACGCCGTGGTCGAGCCGCTCATCGCCGACGCCGGGCCGCTTGCCAGCACGACGTTGAAATATCTCCATACCGACAGTTGGGAGGTCGAAGCCGTGAATTGGACGCCGACCCTGCGCGCGGAATTTCAAAAGCGCCGCGGCTACGACCCGGTTCCCTGGCTGCCCGTCATCGCCGGACGCATCGTGAACAGCCGCGAGGAGAGCGACCGCTTTCTTTTTGATTTCCGCAAGACGCTCGGCGACCTGACGATTGACAATCATTACCGTCTGTTCCGCGACAACGCGCACCGGCACGGCCTGGAAATCCATCCCGAATCCGGCGGGCCGCACGCCGTGCCGATTGACGCCCAGCGCGACCTCGGCTGGGACGACGTGCCGATGAGCGAATTTTGGGCCTGGTCGTGGGAACACCGTATCGGCGACGAAAACCGTTTCTTTGTCAAGCAGCCCGCTTCCGCCGCGCACACCTACGGGCACATCATCACACAGGATGAAGGCTTCACCACCATCGGCCCGAACTGGCAGGAACACATCTGGGACAACTTGAAGCCGTCTTTCGACAAGGCGCTCTGCGAAGGCATGAACCGCATTGTCTGGCACGCTTTTGTCTGCTCGCCCGACGAAACCGGCATTCCCGGCCAGCAGTATTTCGCCGGCACGCACCTGAACCCGAAGGTGACCTGGTGGAGCAAGTCCGCCCCGTTCTTCAGCTACATTGACCGCTGCGAATGGATGCTCCAGCAGGGATTGTTCGCCGCCGACGTCGCGTATTATTACGGCGACCACGTCCCGAATTTCGAGCAGCTCAAAAAATCCGACCCCGCGCACATCCTGCCCGGCTACGACTACGACGACATCACCGAGGAGGCGTTGCTCACGCGTGCGAGCGTGCGCGATGGAAAAATCGTTTTGCCCGACGGCATGAGTTATCGCGTCCTGGTTTTGGTGAACCATGACGTGATTTCCCTGCCGGTGTTGAAAAAATTGAAGGAACTCGCCGCCGCCGGCGCAACCGTCATTGGGCCGAAACCGGTGAAAGGTGAAACGCTTCAGGATTATCCCGGATGCGACGCCGAAATCGCCAGGCTCGCTGATGAATTGTGGAACGGCAAAGTCGGCTCCGGCCGCGTCATCGCCGACAAGACCGCACGGGAAGTGCTCCTCGCTGACGGCGTGCCGCCGGATTGCGAGTTTCTTTCAACCCTCAATCCTCAACCCTCAACCAGCTTCGACTACATCCACCGTCAGACCGGTGACGTGGAAATTTATTTCGTGGCGAACCGCTTGACGAACGCGGTCTCGCTGAATTGCGCCTTCCGGGTGAGCGGCAAGGCGCCGGAACTGTGGAACGCGGTGACCGGGGAGCACAAATTTGCCGCCGCTTACGAGGAAAAAGACGGACGCACGTTTGTACCGTTGGAGTTCGACCCGTGCGGCTCCTGGTTCGTCGTTTTTCGTGAACCGGCAGCGGCGCATCCGGCGATGGCAAAGAGCAACACCGCGACACCGCAACCGCTCACGGAACTTTCCGGTCCGTGGACGGTTCATTTCGATCCGAAATGGGGCGGGCCGGAATCCGCGCAATTTGACCAGCTCGTGAGCTGGACGACGCGGTCGGAGCCGGGAATCAAATTTTATTCCGGCACGGCAACCTACGAAAAATCTTTTGATCTGCCGCCATCCGCCATCCGCCATCCGCCATCAAAACTCTGGCTGGATTTGGGCGATGTGCGCGAACTGGCCGAAGTGAAGGTGAACGGCCAATCCTGTGGCATCACCTGGACTCCGCCGTTCCGCGCGGACATCACCGGCGCGGTGAAGTCCGGCGCGAACCGGCTCGAAATCGAGGTCGTGAACTTCTGGCCCAACCGCATCATCGGCGACGCGAGCCTGCCGCCGGCGCAACGGCTGACGAGGACGAACATCCGCAATTTGAAGGCCAACACCCCGCTGATGGAATCCGGCCTGTTTGGCCCCGTGCACATTCTACAGCAACCGTGAGCTGCTATTTGCGGACGAGATCGTCGCCGACGTAGATGCGGTAGTCCTTGATGCGGCCGCCGCCGGTGCCCTGGCGCGGCACGTAGCGGAAGCTGGAAATCGTCTGCATTTTTCCGAGGTCGAGCACGAGTTGATGCGGATGATTTGGCTGCGCGGCACTCCATTCCGTGTGCCAGAAATTCGCCGTCTGGCCGTCAATCGCATTCTCCGCCGTGCCGTCCTCCTGGTCACGCTCCTCGCTGTCCACATAGGCAATCGTCCAGCCCTCGTGGCTCAACGGTTTGCCGGATTCGTCGAGCAAATCCAGTTCGGCCACGGCGGCAAACGGTTTGCCATCCTGGGCGGAAAGTGATTCGAGGCAGAAGAAACGGCCTTTGGCCGGAGCCTCGAATTTGATTTCCTGCATCTGGCCGCCGGGAGCAAATTGCGCGGCCAGCACCGGTTTGGCTGAATCCAGTTGCAACGTTACTTTCGGGCAGTGCGCCCGGGCGAAATCCTTTTCCGGATGCAGCTCGTTGAGAACCGGTTTGTCGAGCCCGGCCGCAACCGGTTTCTCCGGTCCAAGCAGGTCGAGAATCACAAATTCATTTTTGCCCGCGTGCAGCCAGCAACCCGGCACGTAGGCCGTTTGCGTCGGGCCGATGTTCCAGAATCTCCCGAGGCAATGGCCGTTGACCCACACCACACCCTTGCCCCACGTCCGCAAATCCAGAAATGTGTCCCCGGGCTTGGCGAGGTTCACGGTCGCCCGCCAGAACGCCGGACCGCCGGTTTTATGGCCGCGGAATTTCAAACCGGCGAGCATCTGGTCATCGAGCGGCAGATTGAAAATCTGCCAGCCGGCCAGTTCCGTGCCGCCGAATTTCACCGGTGCGTGGATGCCTTTGCGGTCATGGACCTCCTGGCCAAAATTCACGCGCCCCATCGCCTCAACCAGAATGTCGAGCGTCGCGGATTTTTTGCGCTCCGGCAGACGTAATTTGAAACTGTTATTACGGCGGTCCATCACCCCGGCCCGCTCGCCGGCGAGAAACACAAAGCCAAAATCATGAATGCCCGCAGCTTCGAGCGTGGCCGCCGGTCCGGCGGGAATCGTGGTGCGATACAAAATACAGCCGTGACCTTGATCGTATTTTTCCATCGTGCGCGGCTGGTCGTCGCGGATGGCTTTGGGCAGGCTGGCGAACAACGGGGCGCACTCCGTCACGACCACCGGCGCGAAGGCGATGACGGGATTGGTTGCCGGCGGTTCGGGAATGGTTTCACCCGGCAGCAGATATTTCGCGAACAGTTCCCGGGTTTCGAAAAATTTTTCCGCCGGCCAGCCGGCTTCGCTGATGGGGGCGTCGTAATCATAGCTCGAAGTGTCGGGTTTGAACGGCCGGTCCGCGCCCGACCACAGGCCGAACGTCGTGCCGCCGTGCGCCATGTAAATGCTGAACGATTCGCCGTTGGTCAGCATGGATTCAAGGTCGGCCAGGTAGCGCGGGGTATTGCCGAGATGATGCGGCGCGCCCCAGGTGTCGAACCAGCCCGGATAAAATTCACCGCACAGCAACGGGCCTTGCGGCAAAATTTCGCGCAGCGCCTTGAAACCGCCCGCCGGATCGGAACCGAAATTTACGACGGGAAACAAATCCGGACGGTAACCGTCCTTGAGATGATACGGCGGGTCGCAGTCAAAGAGCGGCACGTCGAAACCCGCGTCCAGCAGCGCCTGCCGCAATTCGCCCAGGTACTCCGCGTCCTTGCCGTAGAAGCCATATTCATTTTCAACCTGCACCATGAGAATTGGGCCGCCGCGCGTGATTTGCAGCGGACCGAGCACGCGGCCGGCCTCCTTCAGGTATTTTTTCGCGGCGTCGAGGTAACGCGGATCGCGGGTGCGGAGCTGGATGTCGTCGTTTTTGAGCAGCCACCACGGCAGGCCGCCCATTTCCCATTCGGCGCAGGAATACGGGCCGGGCCGGAGAATCACCCACAGTCCTTCCGACTGCGCAATACGGCAGAACTCGGCCACGTCGGCCTGGCCGGACCAGTCGAATTCGCCCGGACGCGGTTCGATCTGGTTCCAGAACAGGTAGGCGCAGACGGTGTTCAAGCCCATCGCCCTGGCCATTTGCAGCCGGTGCCGCCAGTACTCGCGCGGCACCCGCGCGGCGTGAATTTCGCCGCAGCGGATTTGAAGCCGCCGGCCATCGAGCAAAAAATCGTTCGTGCCGATGGCGAAAGTGTGCCGGACCGGTTCATCCGCCAGCAGCGGGGCAACTGATCCCAGGAGACACAAAATGGCAATCGTGGCCGTTTGGGAGAGAATGGGTCTTGATTTCATTGCACAGTTTGTTTGTCGTGGCGCGGCCATCGGAACCTTCCAATCTGGCGCGCGTCTGGTGCGGAAGGTAGCATTTCCCGGAAGGGTCGGGAATAATTTTCAAAGTTGAACCCGAATGGTCCGGAATGCCAAGACCGGGCGCGCCATCAATGGAAGGAACATTCCGGTTCTTGGCGGGCGGGGGAAAGTCTGCTCCGGCGTGTTTCAATATTCATCGTTCAGCATCGCCAGGGTTGACATTTGATCCATCGTGACTGTGTTGCAATGCGGCGTTCCTTCCCACTTTGCTTGCATTTCAAAACGTGCGCCTATCGCGCATTCTGATAATTGTTCCACAGGATTTCATATAACTGGGCTGAAGTGGCTGTTTCATCCGAGATCAGGTGTTGCGTCGCCAAGATATAAGCATTCGGGGTATAGGCGAAGCTGGCTGAACCATCTGTATAACAAGCCATCACGCCCTCGGACGGCCAGTGAGCCCAGTATCGGGCAAGGAATGGAATCCCCGGAGTCGTATCACCACTCGCACTCGGATTTTGCTGATAATCCGTCATGAACACATCCCGCACCCTGGGGTCGCTGGTCTTCTGATATCTCCGCAGATAATTGCCCCCGGTAGCAGACACCATACGGGGATTATATTCATAAGAGGAACGGACATTGCCACTACCATCCGTACTTATAAATACCGGGTTGGCATACGCCTGCCAACTTAATGCATTGGTTGTGCCGGTCGAACTGGAGTAGGCTGGACACCACATGGCTCGCCCGTCGGCGATAAAACTGCCGGCATATAAATAACCCAGGTTTTGGTCCGAGTTCCCGGGAGTGTTCGGGCTGAAACCGCTTCCACCAGCACCGTTCAGCATATAACTCTGAGGAATCTGTTTGTTCGGGTCGCCATTGGAGCCGAACACGTATCGGGTGTAGTGTTCACCTTTGAGCACATTCACCGGATGCGAGCCGTCCGGTTGGTACCAGATCGGGTACCAATCGTTGAAGTCGCCTGAATACATCACACAGGCGGCGTAAAGCTGATGCAGGTTCGACAGGCATTGGGTCCTTTGCGCCTTGCGTTTGGCTGCCGCCAGCACCGGCAAGAGTAACGCTGCCAGAATGGCAATGATGGCTATCACCACCAGCAATTCTATCAGCGTGAAACCCTGCCCCCTGCGCCGGTCTGAACTTTCTGTCGTTTCGTTCATTGGTTTGCTCATGCTTTTTACCATCTACCTCCCGGACCGATGTCTTAACATCGGCCCGGCCTTGCATAAACCACTTCAACTTTTTTCAATGTTCCCGGCCGGATTTACGGATAAATCAGGCGGAAGAACACTGTTCCCTTGGTCTGGTCAACTGTCAGGATCACCTGATTGGTTGCGCTCGCGCCCGCGACATCAACCCAGTTGGTGGAGAGGCCGACCGTCACCGAGTTGGTCTGCGACTGCAACCGCCAGCCGATGTGGTCCGCCGGCCAGCTCAACGTCAGGGTCGTTCCGTTTAACGTGTTGGTCATGTAGGGCGAGTTCGTGTTCACCGTCACCGGTGGAGGCGCAACGAGCATGATCGAGCCATTAACCGCCAGCTTGTTTACCCAGGAATTGGTGCCGGTCAATGTCGGCAGGGAAACCGAGGCAAACCCGCTCACCGCCTGGCTGAACAGTTGGAACGTCGCGGCATTTTCAGGACCAAGGTTGTTTACGGTCAGCGTCGCCGTGCCATCAATCGTAAAACTCGGCGACACAATTTCGCTGCAGTTGGGCGAGCTGGCCGCGTTGACATTCAGGTTCACCGCGCCCGCCAGTTCAATGCCATTGGTGATGGTCAGGCTGCCGGTCGGCAAACCGACATTCAGCGTGGACCCGGCATCCGCCAGCATGTGGCCCTGAATTGTCCCGATGCCAGCCAATATCTGACCAGAAACGACCTCGAACAGGCCGTTGGTCACGAGGTAGTTGGTTGAAGTTCCAAATAACGGATCACTCGGATCTCCGTCAAGGGCGTTGCTGACATAACCCATCTGGGAGGCATTCAACACGGCTGTCGCGCTTGCCAGCGTGACCGTGGGTGAATTGCTCAATATCACCGGCGTCACCAGGGCCAATACGCCATTGCTGATGGTCGTGGGGCCGGTGTAAGTAACGGGATTGCCCAGGGCGTTATTCGTTACCGAGGCTCCCACCTCATTGAGCGTTACCGTGACGACCAAATCACCATTTAATGTCAGAGTCCCGGTGCCGGTCTTGGTGATGGCCACCGTGGCTCCCGACCCACCGGTGCCATTGGTAATGGTGCCCGAATAAATGGTGCTGAGATTTTTATCGCCGATTTGATAGGTGGAGGCGCTGCCGGCATTCGCGCTGCCGCGGAGCGTCGCATTCGTGCCGCCGGCCAGCGCGCCGAGATAGTAGGTGCCGTAACTGGCGCCGCCGCCATTGCGGTTGAGCAGGGTCACGAAACTGTTGCCCAAATCAAACGTCGCATTGGTGCTGCCGGTGCATTCCTGGGCAGATGACGAACTGCCGCCGCTGTCGAAACGGAAAGTCCCAAGACTGTCGTCGGTCACATGGATTGTTCCAGCAAAATTATCCATATGCGCATTGATTGTGCAATAGGCCGATGCATTGGGGATGTCGATGTTCAAGGTGCCGGTGCCGGAAAAACCTCCGTCGCCGCCTGTCGATCCGATGATATTGTCGGCGTTGGCACCATTAAAAATCATCGTGCCCGTCGTAAGCACGTTGAAAGTATTGGCAAAAAAATTCTGGCTCGACTGGCTTGCGAATGACAGGGTGCCGCCGCCAAAATTGACATTGTTGGCGCCCAGCGCTGTGATGCCGTTCACTTGCAATGTCCCCTTGCTTAATGTGGCCACTCCGGCATACGAACTGGAGCCGTTAAGTATCAAAGTGCCTGGACCAATTGTGGTCAAACCG
>Ga0116134_1000274_pt1 | contig 27333 bp, 23 predicted proteins | sample June2015DPH_19_5_FD_89737 | JGI IMG/M metagenome (GOLD analysis project Ga0116134, IMG submission 89737) | Peatland microbial communities from SPRUCE experiment site at the Marcell Experimental Forest, Minnesota, USA - June2015DPH_19_40 | ecosystem: Environmental > Terrestrial > Soil > Wetlands... | reverse complement strand
CGGAAAATCTGCCGCTCATACATTGGTGGAAATAGCGGGTCGGCAGGCGCGCGAATCGGGAAAGCATTTTCACGAGGTGCTGGCTCAAAACCCAGCTGTAACCGAGCGTCTGAGTTCAGCGGAACTGGATCGCCTGTTCGCTCCGGAGAACTACCTGGGCGTCGCCGAAGTGTTGGTGGATCAAGTCATCGATGCCAGTCACAAGCGTTGATAGTCATCACTAGAAAGTGCACGGCTAGAAAGGGCAAGCCATGCCGTTTGTCGAGGTCGGAGAACTGCGGACACATTACGCGCTCACGGGCGACAAAGAGCCCGTGCTGGTATTCTCCAATTCTCTTGGCACCGATTTTTCCATGTGGGATCCGCAAGTGCCGGAACTGCAATCACGCTTCCGCATCCTGCGTTACGACACTCGTGGGCACGGACAGTCTTCAGTAACGCCGGTCGACTACACTATCGAGCAGTTGGGCCGCGATGTCCTGGGTCTGTTGGATTCGCTTCACCTCGACCGTGTGCATTTCTGCGGGCTTTCAATGGGCGGCATGATCGGCATGTGGCTGGGAATTCACGAGCCCGAACGCCTGCATCGTCTGGTGCTCTCGAACACTGCGGCTCGCATCGGCACAAAAGAGATGTGGAACGCACGCATCGCAACCGTACGCAAAGATGGAATGAAGACCGTGGCTGCCGCGGTTATCGAGCGCTGGTTTACGCCCGGGTTTCGCGCATCGTTCGCGGAAACGGTTGCCCGGGCACAGCGAATGATCGAGAACTCGCCGCCAGAGGGTTATGCCGCCTGTTGTGCCGCAATCCGCGATATGGATCAGCGCGAAGCGGTTGCGCAGATCAAGGCCCCAACGCTAGTGATCTACGGCGGAAGCGACCCGGTCACACCCGGCTCCGACGCTCAGTTCCTCACCGACCGAATCCGGGGAGCTGTAAAGGTTGAACTCGCCGCCGCTCACCTCTCGAACGTCGAGCAGGCCGACGCGTTCACGGAGGCTGTGAGCAACTTCCTTGCCAGGTAAGGCGATGGACTATTTATGACGCCAATGAATGACACCAAGCGCTACAAGCAAGGCATGAAAATCCGGCGTGCTGTCCTCGGCGATGAGCACGTGGACCGGGCCGCCGCCACCACAACAGACTTCAACCGCGATTTCCAGGACTTCATTACTCGCAACGCCTGGGGCGATATATGGGCGCGCCCCGGCCTTCCCCGCCATACTCGCAGCCTGCTGACACTGGCGATGATGGTCGCCTTGAATCGTGGTGACGAATTCCGCTTGCATGTAAAAGGCGCCTTTAACAATGGCGTCACCCGCGACCAGATCAAAGAGGTCCTGCTGCAATCCGCCATCTATTGCGGCGTGCCGGCGGCGAACTCCGCCTTTCACATCGCAGCCGACGTTTTCAAAGAGATGGACGACAAAACCAAGACAAGCTCCAAGAAGAGGAAACGGTCATGACTGAAGTACAGCTTCTTATCGGTGATCGTGACGCCGCCGCGACAGGTGCGGCAACGTTTGTCCGGCAAAACCCGATTTCGGGCGAAATCGCCACACGCGCAGCCGCCGCCGGCGCCGACGATGCGATCGCAGCCGCTGAGGCGGCCGCTGAGGCCTTCCCTGCCTGGTCTGCTCTCGGCCCTCACGAACGGCGCAGGAAGCTCTTGCGCGCCGCTGACTTGCTCGAAGCCCGCACGCCCGATTTTATCTCCGTCATGATGGACGAGATCGGCGCCACGGCCGGATGGGCGGGTTTCAACGTTTACCTCGCGGCCCAGATGCTGCGTGAAGCGGCATCGATGACCACCCAAGTTTCAGGCGAGGTCATTCCCTCCGAGATTCCGGGGAGCCTCGCGTTCTCCATCCGGCAACCGGTGGGCGTTGTCCTCGGAATCGCCCCCTGGAACGCTCCCGTCATTCTCGGAGTACGCGCGATCGCCATGCCACTCGCGTGCGGCAACACTGTGGTGCTGAAAGCGTCGGAGGTCTGTCCCGCCACGCATCGCCTGATTGGAACGGTCCTCCGCGAAGCTGGGATGGATCACGGAGTCGTCAACGTCTTGACTCACGATGCTGCCAGCGCGTCGACCATTGTTGAAACCCTTATCGCTCATCGCGCCGTGCGTCGCGTGAACTTCACCGGCTCCACGCGTGTGGGAAAGATTCTTGCCGTTACTGCGGCGAAACATCTGAAACCGATTCTCCTCGAGCTGGGAGGCAAAGCTCCGCTCATCATTCTTGACGATGCCGACCTCGATGCTGCCGTGGATGCCGCTGCCTTCGGCGCATTCATGAACCAGGGCCAGATCTGCATGTCCACGGAACGCATCATTATTGATGAAAAAGTGGCGGACGCCTTCGCGCAGAAATTCGTGGCCAAGGTGAAGGCTCTCCCTTGCGGCGATCCGCGAAAAGGTGACGTTGTCCTCGGCGCTGTCGTCGGCATGCCCACGATAGATCGAGTACGCGCGCTTGTGAAAGATGCGGTGTCTCGCGGCGCAACAGTTCTTCTGAGCGGTGACCCGCAAGGCACGATCATGCCAGCCGTGATCGTCGACCACGTCACTCCCGAAATGCAGATTTTCCGCGAAGAGTCCTTTGGACCCTCGGTTTCCATCACCCGCTTCAAAACCTTGGAAGAAGCGATCACACTGGCAAACGACACAGAGTACGGACTCTCGTCCGCGGTCTTCGGCCGCGACATTGCCCGCGCCGTGGAAGTCGCCAAGCGGATCGACTCTGGAATGTGCCACGTGAACGGACCGACTGTGCACGACGAGGCGCAGATGCCTTTCGGCGGTGTGAAGGCCAGCGGCTACGGCCGTTTTGGAGGAAAGGCGGCAGTTAATGAATTCACCGAGCTGCGCTGGATCACAATCCAGACAACACCTCGGCATTATCCTTTCTAGAGCCGTTTCATGCCGATTTCGCAACGAACCCAAGTCGGGATTGTTGGCGCGGGGCCAGCCGGTCTCGTGCTGTCTCACCTCTTGCATCTGCAGGGGATCGACTCCGTCATAGTCGAGAATCGCAGCCGTCGATATGTGGAGGAACGCGTCCGCGCCGGCGTGCTGGAGCAAGGAACAGTCGACCTGCTCACGGAAATGGGCGTTGGCGAGCGGATGAAAGCCGAAGGCTTGGTCCACCACGGGATCGAGTTACGCTTCGGAGGGCGCGGTCACCGCATCGATTTTCACGATCTCACCGGTGGAAAAGGAATCACGATTTACGCTCAGCACGAGGTTGTCAAAGATTTGACCAATGCCCGTATCGCGGCTGGTGGCCAACTCTTTTTTGAGGTTGAAGACGTTAGTGTGCATGATTTCGATGGGTCCGAGCCGAAGATCCGATACCAGAAAGATGGAAACGCCTGCGAATTAATTTGCGACTTCATTGCCGGCTGCGACGGCTTTCATGGCATCTGCCGGCCCAGCATTCCGTCAGGAGTGCTCACCGAGTATGTGCGGGAGTATCCCTTCGGATGGCTTGGCATCCTCGCCCAAGCGCCTCCCTCCTCGGATGAGCTGATTTACACCTACCATGATCGCGGTTTTGCGCTGCTCAGCATGCGGACGCCACACATCAGCCGTTTGTACCTGCAATGCAAGCCAGATGAAAACATTGATCTCTGGAGTGATGACAGAATCTGGCAGGAACTTCAGATCCGCCTCGCTTCGAACGGATGGATACTCACCGAAGGGCAGATTCTCCAAAAGAGCGTGACGGGCATGCGCAGTTTCGTGGTCGAGCCCATGCAATACGGCAGGCTCTTCTTAGCGGGAGACTCGGCGCACATTGTTCCGCCAACCGGAGCCAAGGGATTGAACCTCGCGGTCGCCGATGTTCGGATACTTGCGCGGGCGCTCAAGCAGTTTTATGACACTGGACGTCGGGACCTGCTCGATACCTATTCTCAGGTGTGCTTGCGGCGCGTCTGGAAAGTACAAAGATTCTCGTGGTGGATGACGTCCATGCTCCATCGCTTCCCGGATGAGAATCCCTTCGACCGCCGACGCCAACTCGCCGAACTTGACTATGTGACCAGTTCTCGAGCCGCAGCCCAAGCGCTCGCGGAAAACTACGTTGGCCTTCCGATGGAATGAGGCCTGCTAGTTGCTCGGCTACACGCGCGCGGCGCGCTCGGTTACCATCGACCGGACCGCATTGGTGATTTTGTCTTCGTTTGGCAGGAGGTAGCTTTCGAGCGGCTCGCTGTAGGGGACTGGGGCGTCGAGAGCGGTCACCAGGACTATCGGCGCGCGTAAATGCTCAAAACCCTTTTCCGCCACCTCGGCGGCGATCACCGCGGCAGCCGACGAATGGCGCGGAGCCTGATCGACCAGCATGAGCCTGCCTGTCTTCTTCACTGACTCGATGATGGTGTCCACATCGAGAGGCGCCAGGGTTCGCGGATCGATCACTTCAGCGCTGATCCCTTCGCGCGCCAGTTGCTCGGCCGCAGCCAGCGATTTCTTGACCATCCACCCTGTGGCAACAATCGTAACGTCGCTGCCGGCGCGCTTGATGTCCGCGACACCGAAGGGCACGACGTACTCGCCCTCGGGCACGTCGCCGGTGTCGAGCGTCAGCATGTAGTGGTGGAGATACACGACAGGGTTGTTGTCGCGAATGGCCGCCGCCATGAGTCCCTTGGCATCGGCTGGCGTGGACGGAAGCGCCACTTTCAGCCCCGGAATTCCCATCATCGTGTGATAGAGGCAATTGGAGTGCTGCCCACCCCAGCCGGCGGCGAATCCGTAGCCCGCCTTCAGCACCAGCGGAACCTTCACCTGCCCTCCGGACATGTATCGCAGGCGGGGAGCCTCGTTGAGCACCTGGTCCATGGCCACCAGCATGAACTCGCTCATCCAAAGCTCGACGATGGGACGCAATCCCGTAACGGCGGCGCCCACGGCGATGCCAATCTCGGCAGTTTCGGAAATCGGTGCAATGCGAACCCGGTTCTTGCCGAACATTTTCAGCATGGGGTCGCGCTCGGTCATGGCCATGTTTTGACCATAGAAAACTACGTCGGCATCGCGCTGCATTTCTTCGACAATGGCGACGGCCATCGCTTCTCCGTACATCATTTCTTTGGGCATTGAAATCGGACCTCCTAGGCGTAAACGTAGTTCGTGGCTTCCTCGGGCTCGGGTTGCGGGCTGGCTAGGGCAAACTGGACGGCCGCGTCCATTTCGGCGCTTGCGCTGTCATCAAGCCCCTGGAGTTCCCGCTCCGTGAGGATGCCCTGGCTCAATACCTGCGCACGGAAGCGCGGAATTGGATCCCTATCCCTGGCCGCCCGGTACTCCGCTTTGTTTCCATACACTCCGATGGCTTCGTGTTCGGGAAATTGCGTAGGCACGGGAGGCACGGTGATGGCGTTGCCGTGCGCACTGAGCCGGTAGAACTTCGACTCAATAAGACTAGGGCCGAGTCCGGCACGGGCGCGTTCTGCGGCTTTAGCGACTTCGGCGTAGACCAGCAGCGGATCCGTACCATCAACCGTCGAACCCGGGATACTGAACGCGGCCGCCTTCCTGGAAAGCGGCTCACCGGCTTGCGCATTGGCGTCTTCCAGGCTGACGTGTGTGTACGCCTGGTATTCGTTGTTCTCCAGGATGAACACGATGGGCAATTTCCAGACCGCTGCCAGGTTGAGGGTTTCGAAGAACGCTCCTTGTTTGCTCGCTCCGTCTCCGAAGAAGCAGTAGACGATCTGTCCGGTGTTCTTGACCTGGGCCGTCAAAGCGGCGCCCGCTGCATGGGCAATACTTTGACCGACGATGGCCGAAGTGCCGGGGAAGTAGTGTTCGGGATCGGCAAGATGCATGGAGCCGCCAAAACCCTTGCACAGCCCGTCTTTCCGGCCATAAAGTTCAGCCATCATCTTCTTGGGTGACGTGCCGAGCACGATGGGCTGAGCATGGCAACGATAGGTGGGCATCGCGAAGTCGGTGGCGTTGCGCGTGGCGAGCGCTCCCACAATCGAAGCTTCCGCGCCGTCGGCAAGATGGGTGTGGCCGCGCATGGCTCCGGGATGTTCGAGGAAAGTGCGCTTGACGTGCTCCTCGAATTCACGAATCCGCGTCATCTGGATGTAGATCCAGATCAACCGATCCTTGCCGAGGACGTTCTGGTTTGTCATCGCATCACTCCTTTTCCTCAGGGGCTGAGTCGCCCGGCTGGCCGATATGACATAAAGGTCCACCCACTGGAACCTGGACACTTTCTCCGGCAACAATCTTGAGCAGCACACCCGCGATCGGAGACTCCAGTTCGTAGCTCACCTTTTCCGTTTCTAACTCCACGACTGCCTCGCCAACGTGCACAGGATCTCCCTCGCTTTTTAGCCAGCGCAACACGCTGGCTTTCGTCGTGGGAATACCGCCCGTCTTTGGGACTTTCAACGTCGTGAGAATGACAATGCCTCCGCCGTGGCCACTTCCAAGTCGCCGATTGCGTCAATGGACTTCGCGATCCACGGTTGCCCAATACTGTTTGCGCATTGCTTTGCGATCTAACTTCCCGGCTGGAGTCTTGGGAATTTCCGTGCGGAACTCCACCGACTTGGGAGCCTTCACGGCGCCCAGCTTTGCCTTGCAGTGAGCGATGACCTCGGCCTCGGTGAGCGATTCGCCGTGCTGCAGGCCGTCCCTGAGAACGTCCCTAAGAACGACAAGAGCCTTGACCGCCTCTCCCCACTTGTCGTCGGGCACCCCGATGACGGCGCACTCCTGAACCTGCGGCAGCGCCATGATGGCCGCCTCGACCTCGGCGCAATAGACGTTAAAGCCGCCGCTGATAATCATGTCCTTCTTGCGATCCACGATGTAAACGTATCCATCTTCGTCGATGTATCCGACATCGCCGGTGTGATGCCAGCCATGGCTGCGGATTTCGGCGGTGGCTTGCGGCAGGTTGTGGTAGCCGGCGGTGACGAGCGTGCCCCGGGCTACGATTTCTCCGGGGTGGTGTGGAGGAAGGACGCGGCCGGCTTCGTCCATGATGGCGAGACGAACCGCCGCTGTCGGCCTGCCGCAACTGCGCAGACGTTCCGGATGATCGCCCGCTGCGGCCGCAGCCACGGTGCGCGCATCGAGAAAGGTGAGCAGCATGGGCGCTTCGGTCTGGCCATAGGACTGGCACATGCACGGGCCGAAGACTTCCACACCTTGCTTGAGTTTGTCAGGCGAGACGGGAGAACCCGCGAGCAGAAAAACGCGCAGACTGGAGTAATTGAACCTGCTCACGTCCGGATGGGCGAGCAGTGCGTAAAACGCGGTAGGAGGAAGGAAGAGATGCGTGACGCGATACTGCTCAATCGCCTGCAACACCTGCGCGGCATCGAATCCGGGCAAGACGACGTTCGTTCCGCCCAGAGCGAACATCGTAAAGGCAACGACGCCGGCGGCGTGTGAAAGCGGAGCAGTGCACAGGCAGACAGGATCGGTGTCGTCGCTCTTCCAGTAGCGCGTCGCCATCTCGGTCATCGTGCCCCAGGCAAGGTTGGTAACGCGCACACCGCGTGCCGGGCCGGTCGTTCCGCCGGTGGGAACAAGGCCCATCATCTGATCGAGATTTCCCTGCGGATCGTTACCGTGGGAATAAGCCCGGTCGAGATCATCGCTGCCTGCGTTTTCCCGTGCCATGAAGTTCGCGAGGGAAGGATCCCCGCCGTCCGAAGAGTCGATACAAATCAGATGCCGCAGCGAGGGAACGCGTTTGCGAATCTCCTCGACTTGCTCCCGAAAGCGACTGTGATAGAAAAGCCACGCCGTCTCGGAGTAGTTCAGAAATTCCACGTTGGCGTCGGCGGCATTGCGAAAGTTGATGGGTACCCAGGCAGCTCCGGCGCGCAGGATACCCAACATGCAGAACAGAACCGCCGCATGATTGTGGGAGTAGATCGCTGCGCGCTGTTCCCGCTCGGCGCCGCGGGCCCACATCCCACGGGCGATGCGCTCGCTGAAGGTGCGCGTTTCACCGTAGGAATGTCGAGCGTCCCCGTCGAGGATCGCGATCCGGCCGGCGTGGAGATCGGCGCTCTTGTCGAAATAGTCGATCGCTCGCATCGTTTCGTATGAATGCCGGCATCCAACAGCCCCTAAAGGGGCGCCTGATTTCGTAGAATTCACGGTATCGCTAAAGCGATACCCTGATACGGATCTCACCTCTTCCGATAGCCCGTAGAGACGCAGCGGGAGACGGGGCAAGCCCCGTCTCTACACTGGCTCACAACTACGACGACAGCTTCGCTTTGGAAAGACCGTGCGTTTCCAAAACGCCGAGGATTTCACGATGGCCAAACGCTTGCGCCGCTGTCGCGAAGCCCACCGTGCGCGGAGAAGCGTGGACCAGGTTGTGGGCCGCGAACGCCTGAATGAGCGCTGTCTGGCGGTAGCAGCACGTGCCAAACACCGCACACTGCACTGAGTCTGTGCTGCCACGGCCAACGATCACGTCAATTGTGCGATGCTCACGCGGGTTTTCCCGAGGCGGTGTGCCACCCGTCACCGCATTCGCCATCTCACCGAGCCGTCGTTCCTGTTCGGCGGGGGGCAGGGGACGGATCTGCTCCTCGAACAATTTCTCCGTGGCCGCTACGCCTTCCATAATCTGCCGGTCGAGCAGTCCGCCAAACGAGCGCACGTTCGCTACCTGCGGATGATCCTTGTACCAGACCGGATGGGGGAAACCTCCCCAGGCCAGGGCGAGCTGAGTTTGGATGCAGCCGGGTACGACGACGTCATAACGGGTGGCGCGGGGCCAGGGTTTGTAGGTATTCTGCTCGAGATAATAAGCGTCGGTTTGAATGACGGCGAAGATCGTCTGGGTCGAGCCGAAGGTCGGGTTGCCCTTGAACATTGTGAGCACTTCCAGCGTGTCAATGCCGCGGTTGCTCTCGAGGCACATCCGAATCGCGGCGTCGCTCACCGCCGACATGAAGGCGGTGGCCGGAGCGGCTAGCAGACCGCGCTGGGCAAACTTGCCGCCCCACTTGTCCGACACTTCGCGCACCCACGCCTGTTCCCCGCCGATGTCCAGATAGTGGCACCCTGCATTCAGCGCAGCTTCGATCACCCGCGGGCCGTTGTAGATGAAAGGCCCGGCTGTATTGCAAACCACTTTCGCGCCCGCAAAAAGCTGCGTGAGTTCTTCGACCGAGCCTCTTGTCTCGACGATTTCATAGTTGGCGGTTTCGATGCCGGGCACGTGCTTCATCACGTCTTCAAGCCGTGCGTGGCTGCGCCCGGCGGCAATAAACGGCACATTGTATTCGCGAAGAAATTCCGCTATCAAGCGGCCAGAAAAACCATTGGCGCCATAGACTACCACCGGCTTTTTGTCGCTCATTCTGTGGCCTCGGGCTGGAATCGTCCCGACACCTGGTACCTGATGACAACTACTTCCAAGTCGACGCCGGATCAGGTATTCTTTCGGGACCGAGGGCTAATTCTAGGCAAAAGTAACTTTTTTGCTAGTAGGCACGTTTCGGTAACCTGATACCTGGTTGGGGGCTATCCGATGGATCACTCCAATTGCCCTGTGAAGTTGACGGCTTCCATCATTGGCGGGAAATGGAAACCCTCGCTCCTGTTCCATCTCGAAGGCCGAACCCGGCGGTTCTGCGAACTGCAAAGACTCATCCCCGGGCTGACCAAGAAGATGCTGACCCAGCACCTGCGGGAATTGGAGCGCGACGGAATTGTGCACCGGAAAGTTTATGCGGAGGTGCCGCCGCGCGTGGAGTACTCGCTCACACGTCATGGAGAAAGCCTGAAGCCGATTTTGAAGCTAATGTCGGCATGGGGAACGCGGCATCGGGCCCGATACGGTTTGACGACGACGCGCCCGCAAAAGCCTGAACCGCCTTGCAACCCCGTAGAGACGATAGCGTCGGGCCCACCGGTGGATTCGCAGCTGCCGCGCCTGGTTGTCGCAGGCCAAGAAATCCGGGACAGCAAAGCATCGTTATGAGTTCTCGCCACAAAGCTCTGCTTTCGAGCTACGATGACGTCTTCCTGCTCGACGGTGTGCGCACTCCTTTCGTGGAGTACAACACGGCTCTTGGACTGGTGTCTCCCACCGACCTCGGGATCAAAGCGGCTCGAGAGGTCTTCCGGCGAAGCGGTGTGGCACCGGCCGACGTGGACATCGTAGTCGCCGGGAACATGGCCCAGGCCTCCTTCGATGCTTATGTGCTGCCGCGGCACATCGGGCTCTACTCTGGCGTCCCTATCGAGGTGCCGGCACACCTGGTGCAGCGTGTCTGCGGTACCGGCGTCGAGGCCATTCTTCAAGCCGCCGACAATATCAAGTTGGCGAAAGCCGACCTGGCGCTCGTGGTCGGAGCCGAGTCCATGTCGCGCAACCCGATCGCCGCCTACACTCACCGCGGCGGATTCCGCATGGGCGAGGTGGAGTTCAAGGACTTCCTATGGGAGGCTCTCCTCGATACTTGCCCGAATGAAACCATGGGTGGAACCGCCGAGAAGTTGGCGAAACAGTATGGGATCACTCGCGGAGATGCAGACGAATTCGCCGCCGAGAGCTTCGCCCGGGCAATTGCGGCGCAAAAGAGCTGCTTCCTGAGCGGCGAAATAACGCCGCTGATGAGTGAAGTCTTCGAGCTTGCCGGCTATTCGCCGCGGGGAATCAGGCTGCCACGCGGCGTCGAGAAGTTAGGTGAAGACACTCACATCCGGCCTTCGCCGCTGGAAGTTCTGTCCAAGCTCAAACCAGCATTTGGCGGAGTGCAGACCGGCGGGAACAGCTCGGGAATCGTGGACGGCGCGGCGGCGACGCTGGTGGCTTCGGGCGAGTACCTGAAGCAGCACAAGAAAGAACACTTGGCGCGAGTGGTGGCCGGGGCGGTGGTTGGCGTCCGCCCAGAGATCATGGGCATCGCGCCGGTGCCGGCAATTCGAGCGCTGCTGGATTTGGCTGGCCTGAGCCTGCAGCAAATCGATCGTTTCGAAATCAACGAGGCCTTCGGCGCGCAGGTTCTCGCCTGCCAGCGCGAGGTTGGCCTGGACCGCAGCAAGCTGAACGTCAACGGAGGCGCAATCGCCATCGGGCATCCGCTCGGAGCCACTGGAGTCCGTCTGGCAATTACGGTGGCACGGGAGTTGAAGCGTTCGAACGCGCGCTACGGCGTCGCCTCGGCGTGCATCGGAGGTGGACAAGGCATCGCGTTGCTGGTCGAGAACACCTTTGCGGTCAACTAGTACTGATTAGTAAGGAACCGCATGCAAGGAACCATGATGCATTACCCGCTGACGCTCTCTCACAGCCTGGAGCGCGCGGGCAAGTTTTTTCCGAATGCTGAGATCGTTTCCCGGCGTCCGGATCATACGCTCCATCGCTACACTTATGCCGGCCTGTACCAGCGAGCGCGTGCTCTGGCGGAAGCGCTGCAGAGAGCGGGTTTGGAGCGTGGCGATCGGGTGGCAACTCTGATGTGGAACCATCACGCGCATCTGGAAGCCTACTTTGGCATCCCGATCGCCGGCGGTGTGTTGCACACGCTGAACCTCAGGCTGGCGCCGACAGAGATCGCCTACATCGCCAACCACGCGCAGGACCGATTCCTGATCGTCGACGACGTGCTGCTCCCGTTGTATGAAAAGATCCGAGACTCGGTTCGATTTGAGCGCGTCATCGTGGTGGGATGGTCGGGCCGCAGCACGAAACCGGGGCCGGAAGGCCATTTCGATGACTATGAGGAGTTCTTGAGCACCGCATCGGGCAGTTTCCGTTATCCCGATCTCGACGAAAACGAAGCCGCCTGCATGTGTTATACCTCGGGCACGACTGGCGTTCCGAAGGGAGTCGTGTACACGCACCGGTCGGTGATGCTGCATTCGTTTCTGCTCACTACCGTGGACAACTTCGGCATATGCAACGCCGACACCGTGTTGCCGATTGTTTCCATGTTTCACGTCAACGGCTGGGGGCTGTCGTATGCCGCAACGCTGGTGGGATCGAAACAGGTTCTGCCCGGCCCGCACCTCAAGGCGGAGAGTCTGCTGGAGCTTTGCGAAAAAGAGGGCGTCACCGTTGCCGCGGGCGTACCTACGGTCTGGCACAGCATTCTGGAATGCCTGGACCACAATCCGGGCAAGTGGAAACTGCCAACCATGCGAGTTCTGGTGGGCGGCGCGGCGCCGTCCCTCGCGCTGGTTAAGAGACTGCGGCAGCATGGATGGAGCCTGGAGCAAGGCTGGGGGCTGACCGAGAGCAGTCCGCAAGCGACCACGAGCCAACTCAAAGCGCACATGAGTAGTTGGCCCGAAGAAAGGAAATGCGAAATCAAGACGCAGGCTGGAATCCCGGTTCCGTTCGTGGAGAGAAGAGTCGTCAGCGAGCAGGGGGAAGGTCGAGTGGACGAAGTTCCGTGGGACGGACAAACCATGGGAGAAGTGCAACTGCGCGGGCCTTGGGTAGCCGCCAGCTACTACAACCTGCCGGCGGAAAACGACAAATGGACCGAAGACGGATGGTTCCGCACGAGCGATGTCGGAACGGTGAACGCCGAAGGCTATCTGAGAATCGTGGACCGTACGAAAGACCTGATTAAGTCGGGCGGCGAGTGGATTAGTTCCGTCGATCTGGAAAATGCTCTGATTGCGCATCCGGAAATTCGCGAAGCGGCAGTGATTGCGGTCGCCCACCCCAAATGGCAGGAGCGGCCTGTGGCCGTGATCGTGGCGCAGGACGGGGCCGTGTTGTCTCCGGAGGCGCTGCGCGCTTTCCTGTCGCCGAGGTTTGCGAAGTGGCAGTTGCCGGATGCATTTGTGTTTGTCGAGGAGTTGCCGCATACGTCCACAGGGAAACTTCTGAAGGCAGAACTGCGACGCCGCTTCCAAGATTGGAAGTGGGAAAGCTAGCAAAATTACGGTTGCTACATCCGCAACCGACGAGCCGAACGTACACAAGAGACGCGGCAAGCTGCGTTCTGCGGGCGACATTCAAAAGCCAACGCTAAAAGACCAACGCCCGGGCCTACTTCACCTGCAGCGATTCCACGTAGCGATTCAGATTCGCTATGCGTTGCTGCACCACCTCCTCATGGCCCCCACTCATTTTCCAAAACACCGGGCCCCACACTGGCATTTCCTGATCGCCGTGAGGTACCAGATTGGCTTGCCCGCGCAAAATGCTGGTCACTCTGTCCGAAGGATACTTCCCGCCATTGCGCTTGGCCAAGGTCGTTAAATCGGCGGGCAGTGATTTGAGCGAGGCTGCGGCGGGACCATCGCCTTTCGCGTCCTTCCCGTGACAGGAAGCGCAGTAACTCAGGAACATTTCCTTGCCAGACGCGGGAGAGCTTGGCGGAGCCACTTCATGCTTAACTTCAGTCTTTGCTTCCTGAGCTGTCGCAACCGTCGCAGTGGCGAAGGCCAGCGCCACCAAACAAGCGAAATATCGTACGCGCATAAATTCCTCCTGTGGTCCCAAGGATTCTGTTTGCTATGGCATCCTCGCACGACCATCCTTGAGATAAAACTAAAATAGAAGCGACAGCCACGCTAGCCGCTCAGGTTCGAAGGGCGAGCGTGTGACGACACCTCAAAACGAAAACTTCAACGAGAACTGCAACTGCCGCGGGTTGAACATGGTTCTCGGCTTGCCGAACGTTGCATTCGGAGAATCGGGAATCGGAACCGGCACGAGGCCGTCGGCGAGCCAGGCCCCCGGGTTTCCGATTGCTTGCTGCGTGGCGCAAGACACCGACGCAGAACCCTGCTGAATGGCGCGCGTGGTCGCGTCGTTGTAGTGCTGGGGTATGGCGGGGCTGGCCCCGCAAAAGGCCGGAGAGCCGTATACCGAACTCACTTCGTCTATGTTCGGATGATTGAGCAGATTGAAAGCGTCGAAACTCAAGTCGAGAATCTTGCCCTCGCTCACCTTGAAATTCCGCGACAAGCGCAGATCCCAGGAATAGAGCGGGGCGCCGATGTAGGTGTTTCGTCTGACGGTCGTCCCGCAGTTCGAGACTGAGGTACAGGTCCCGTTGACGGGGGCGCCACCAACACGATCCGTGCTCAGATCAGCAATGTCGCCAAACACACCTTCGCCGGCGAACAAGGTGAAGGGGCGGCCGGACTGCAGGTTGATAATGCTGCTGAGTTCGAAGTTGCGGAGAACAGTATGCTCGGGTGCGGTCGCGGTGAAGTTCGTGACTAGATGGTGACGAAGATCCTGGTTGGAGTTGGCCCGCTCGTTAGCGTAGTCGTACTGGTTGACTGGGAGGTTGATAAAGGTCGTGAAATTCCCGTTGTCGATGGTGTGGGAGTAGGTGTAGTTGGCGGTCATGCGGAAATATTTCAAGCGCTCGACCGCGGTCAACGTCAGCCCGTTGTATACCGCGTTGGCGACGTTGTTGTTGTAGTCCAAAAGCCCGGCGCTCAGGGTCGGCGGAGTCGGTTGTCCAAGGGCGTTTAAGCCGGGCACACCAAATTCCAACCCACTTGGATTGACGGGAGCGAGGGGATTGAAGATTGGGAGGCTGGGATTGGCCGCGGGACCCAGATAATTGAAAAACGGGCCCAAGCCGAAGGGCCCAAGAACGGGTGTTCCGCTACATGGGGTGAGCGAGCCGCTCGGATCGAGTATCCCTTGGGCATAGTAGGGATTGTTGGCTTTTTGCGTGCCGTAAGGGCACCCTATATTGATGTTGTTACCACGAACCAGCTTGTGGGCCCCCACGAAGAGATATCCTATTTCGATCGTGAGACCCTTCCCGACCTGGCGATCGATCTGCAAGCTAGCTTGCTCGGCATACGGGAGTCGGCCGTTACGCTGGATGCCTCCTGCGCCGACGCCGCAGGCTCCGTTCAGCACCCCCGTTAAGGGGGTAGCAGTGCAAGGCCCGGTCAGGGTCTGTGTAGGGTAAGCTTTGGGACCGGCGCCGAGGATGCTGAGGGCCTGCAGAACTTCGACGCTGATGGTCTGATTCGCTGGGTTCGGAGGGTTGCCGAGGGGAAGTTGCGCGCAAAGAGCCGGGGGTAAACCCAACTCGGGGCAAGTAAGGGAAGGCGTGGCCGGGAATCCAGGCGTGGCAGACAACTGCCAGCCGCCGTTGGGCGCTCCTGTTTGGAGCATCGGAGTGACCACTCCCGAAGAAAATCCGTTGGCTTTGCAATTGGGGTCTGCGCCCGGGGGATTGCAGAGGTAGCCGGAAAGGGCCTTCTGGTTTCCGGTGGTGAAAAAGAAAGTCAGGTTATTGCGGTCGAAGAATATCCCGGACCCGCCGCGGATCACCGTCTTGGCGTCCGGTGAGTAGGCAAATCCAATTCGTGGCTGGAATCCGCGATAGTCCGCGTTAACCGTACTCCCCAGGCCCGATTCGAAATCCCAGCGCAGACCGTAGTTGATGGTCAGGTTGGGTTTGAATCGCCATTGATCTTGGGCAAAGAATCCCCAGTAGCCGTGGTTGAGGGTGTAAGCATAGTTGGAGTACTGGTTGGTTGGAAACGCATTCGGCCAGCCGCTGCCAAATCCCCCGCCCGTCGGGGGGAGGGGCTGGTAACCGTTCACAAAACCGGTTCGCGGAACCGCAATTCCAAAGTATATGGTTTCCAACCCGTTCGCTCCGGGTTGAAGCGCAGTGCAGTTCTGAGGAATCGTGCCGTACGAGCCGGACGTGGGGGTTACGCCGGGGGGCAGCAAGAGGTTGATGGTGTTAGCGAATGCGTACAGGCAATCGAGGTTCGGGATGAGGTCGCGCTCTGGAGTGAACCCCGGGTAGTTGTTGTAACTCCAAACGTAATTGCCGTCGAATCCAAACTTGGCGACGTGGTTGCCTTTCACCCAGGAAACGGAGTCGGAGAATTGTGCCCGGCTCTCGTAGATCGCATCATAGGTTCCGAAGTTGTGTCCAAAACTCAAGTCGTTGACGACGTCCAGGTTCGGTTCGCCAGTAGCTCCGGGGAAGTTGTAGTGGCGTCTTGAGTACTGTCCCAGTACGGTATTGACCAGGTTCGGTCGGAGCACAGAGTTCAACGTGCCCACCAGCGCCTGGTCGCGGATGAAGAGATTACGCGCCCCGCTCGGAACACCGATGCCGCCGCCATCTTCCGTATTGCCGATGAGTTCTCCCAGGTCGCGCGCATCCTCCACGGTGTAGCGCAACGCGAAGCGATTATCGTTGTTAATCTGATGATCGAGTCTCGCAAAGCCGTAGTCGTTGTTGACCGTCTTCAGAACCCCTTGAAGATAGGAGAAGGGCGAGCCCGTGCAATTCGCGGGCTTAAGATCGCAGCCCTCGGGCGAAAGACCCAAGTAGCTCTTGGCCTGATCGATCTGCGTGACGTTGTTGAACAGATCCGGGGCGTAGGTGGGAGATGCACCGCGACGGCGCCCCTCGTAGTTCAAGAAGAAGAACGTCTTGTCCTTCTTGATAGGGCCGCCGAGGGTACCGCCATACTGATTCTCTCGCAATTCATCGGGTAACGGCGCCGGCTGCAGCAGCGAGCGTGCGTCGGTGTAGCTGTTCTGCAGGTACTCGTACACCGAGCCGTGAAGCTGGTTCGTGCCAGACTTGGTCACGATGTTGACAATGCCGCCGAGCGCCCGGCCGTATTCCGCTCCAAAACTATTGTTCACCACGCGGAATTCCTGGACGGAATCCTGCGGGGGGGTGGCGCGCTGCACGCCCGTAATGGTATTGACGAAGTCGGCGCCATCCACCGTGATCTCGTTGCTGAACGAGCGCATGCCTCCGAAGGAGATTTGGGTGACCTCGAACTCGGTGAAGGTCGTTCCCAGACTGGTTCGGCTGGTAGCGACGCTGGGCGCAAGCAGAGCGAAGTCGGTGAAAAGCCGGCCGTTGATGGGCAGATCTGTGATCTGCTGGGTATCGATAACCTGGCTCACCTCGGAGCGGGTCGTCTCCACGGCCGGGGCTTCGGTGCTAACGACCACCTCTTCCTTGACCCCAGCCACCTTGAGAGTCACGTTGATGGTAGCGGTTTGACCGACCGCCAGCTCCACGCCGGTGCGCGTGTATTTCCCGAAACCGGTGGAACTCGCTGTGAGCTCGTAGCGCCCTGGCGGCAAACCGGGCAACGCGTAAAACCCGGCGTCGCTCGATAGCGCGGTGAAGATCTGGTTGGTGTCCAGCGACCGAACCGTGATGGTGGCTTTGGCAATTGTTCGCCCCGCCTCATCGGTCACGATTCCATTCAGCAGGGCATAACTGATCGTAGCTTGGGCTGTCGCGTATTGAGTCGAGCCCAAGGCGAGGAACAGGCCACACAAACAGGCAGACAAGCTACGTGATTTCATAGATCTCCTGTCATTCGAGCGAACGTACGTTTGATTTGCGCTGCAGAACAACCCTTCCTGACCACAGATCACGGAGTTAACTCCACAACCTTAATAACAACTGGATTCTCGACCTAACCCACGATTCAAAAACCCGACAACGCCCTCACCGGAGGCGGATCATTCCGTGCGAAGGCCGTGCCCCATCGATCTCCTCAAGCTCTGCGCGCCAGCGGGACCAACCTGCCCCAGACTTCCTGCGCCGTTTCCGCCACCAGGCGCAGTTTCGCTTCCTGGTCCGCAACCGTTACCGCATTGCCTTCAATGGTGGAGGCGAAACCACATTGCGGACTGAGGGCCAGCCGCTCCAGCGGAACAAAGGCGGAGGCGGCTTCAATCCTCTTCTTGAGTTCGTCCTTGCTCTCCAAGTCTGGCTTCTTGGAACTCACCAGACCGAGCACAACGATACGGTCTGCCGGCACTTGGCGCAGCGGCTCGAAACCGCCTGAGCGCTCGTCGTCGTACTCCAGCAAGAATCTCTGGAACTTCGTATTGCGAAACACTTTTGTGATCGGGCCGTAATCGCCGGCGGCGTAGAACTTACTCTGGTTATTTCCGCGGCAGAGGTGCAGGCCGAAGGTGATGCCGGGGTGATCACCGATCACGGCATTGTCCATTTCGATCGACAAATCCAACAGCCGGTCGGGATCGTTGCCGCGCTGCCGATACCCCTCCCGCAACTCCGGATCCAGCAGCGCGGTGTACTGCGGCGAGTCGATCTGGATATAAGTGCAGCCCAGGCGAATCAACTCTTGCACTTCATCGCGCAGTATGTCGACCAAATCAGCGAGGTAGGCGTCGACCGTGGCATAAGCCCCGGTGGATTTCCTGCTGTCGTAGTAAGCCGAGGCCTGCTGCGCGCTGATCATGGTGGTTTTGGCCGGGTGCTTGGTGCGCGCGCGCACGTAAGTAAATTCTTCGGCGCAGAGAGGCCGTTTGCGACGCAGCTTGGAAACGACCACCGGACGCGGCAAAACCAACTGCTCGCCCTTCTCATCCCGGAAAGGAATTGCCCAGCCGCCGTATTTGTCGAATCCTTCGACGGCGTCAATCAGGTGTCCATAGAAAGCGTAGCGGCGCACCTCGCCGTCGGTGACCACTTCGATGCCCGCGAGAATCTGGAGGTCGATGCATTCGTCGACGGCACGGTCTTCCACTTTCTTGAACGCGGTGTCCGTGAGTTTTCCCGCTGCGAACAGTTCGCGGGCTTCCTTGAGATACGCAGGACGCAAAAGACTTCCGACTACATCACTGTGGTACACGGCAACCTCCACGAATGGCGCATCATCGAAACAACTTGGTTTCGCCGGCCTCACTTCGTCTCGCCGTTGCACGAGCGCAAGAAAGCGGCATCACTGTAATCCAGTCCGAGCCAGACCACAAGTGAAAACTATTGGTCTTAGAAGTGGTATGTTGCGAGATAGTCGGTTACTTTTCCGTGCCCTTTTTGGTTACTTTAAAGTGCCTTTTACGAAGGGCTGCTGCACGGGAGTATGATGGCGCTCCACCCGGCAGTTGCACCGCGAAGCGGGAGTCGACATGAATCCGAATATCAAAGCTACTGTCGTGGGAAGTTATCCGGTGCCCTCGTGGCTGGTCGGTAATACTTCGCGGCTTGTTCTTCGAGATGCCGTGATGGCGGTGTTGAAGACCCAGGAACTCGCCGGTCTGGACCTCCTGACCGACGGTGAACTCATGCGCTTCAACCCAAGCCATCCGGAGACCAACGGGATGGTGGACTATTTCGTCTCGCAGATGGAAGGAATCCGCAGCCATTTTGCTCTCTCGGATTTCGACCGCTTCCGCTCCGATCGCGCCTCGGCGGCCCGTTTGCTAACCGCAGGCATGGTGGTCGGCAAGATCGGCGAGGGCACGCTGAATCTGCCCCGCGACTACGAGTTTGTAGCGCCACTCACGAAAATGCCGTTGAAGTTCACTTGCACCGGCCCCCACATGCTGTCGCGCATGGTGACGAACTGTTACTACAAAGACATTCCAGATTTGGCCATGGATCTCGCCGGCGTGCTCCGCCGCCAACTGGAGTCGATTGAAGCCGATGCGGTCCAACTCGATGAAGCCTGCATCGCCGGCTACCCGCAGGATTCATCCTGGGCCGCGGAAGCGATCAACCACGTTCTCGACGGCATCCTGAACGAGCGCGCCGTGCACATCTGCTTCGGCAACTACGGAGGACAGCCGGTGCTCCGCGGCTTCTGGCGCGATCTGGTTCCCTTCCTCAATTCGCTGCATGCCGACCATCTCGTGCTCGAATTTGCGCGGCGCGGCTATGACGAACTCGAGGTCTTCACCGATCTGGATCCGAAAATCGCGCTTGGCATCGGCCTGATCGATATCAAAGACAACGAGGTGGAATCGCCCGACCTGGTGGCCTCGCGCATCGAGCGGGTGGTGAAGACGTTGGGCGCGCAGCGTTTGCACTATGTCCATCCCGACTGCGGATTTTGGATGCTGCAACGCAGTGTGGCGGATCGCAAGATGCGCGCGCTCGTCGAGGGAAGGAATCTGTTCGAGGGTAGGGCGTAGGCCGCTGCATGCCGGGAGTCGAGTTTCAGAACAAGGCTAAGAAATGCACCCCGCAGTGACAACCTCAACCATCGGCGAAGAAGAAAAGGCACAGGTTCGCGCCGTCGTGTTTGGTCACCTGGCGGGTGTTGTTCTGGCGCCCACGGTGAAAGCCCTGTGGGACCGGCGAGTGTTCGATCTCTTCGGATCCGCTGGCGAGTGGGTGGATTTCGACCGGGTCGCGCAAGAGACTCGCGCCAACCGCGGTTACTTGCGAGTCGCGTTGCGCCTGCTGGCATCGTGCGGCTGGCTGAAGCAGCAAGTCGAAAGCGAACACGCCCCACGCTACGCACTGACGGCCGAAGGAAGAGTCGCAGTGAGCACGGCGCCACTTCTGTATGGCGAAGTGCTCTCTTTTGTTGCGAAGGCGATTTTCCTGGAAGATTTTCTTTTTGGAGCATCCGACCGTCCCGTTCTCCCATCGCTGCAGGAACTGGTTCGCCGGTCGAAAGAGCGCTGGGGCCTGCAACATGACGCCGACCCTGTTGTCAGCCGGGTACGCAATCAAATTCGCGAACACCTCGATGGCCTGCTCATCGGCCCAGCCATGGTTGCCTTGGCGCGCGCTGAGATTCTGGCTCAACTCGACGAGCGCCCGGTGGACCTCAATGCCATTGCCGCTAATCGCGCGAGCCTTGCCTGCATCCTCGACCTGCTGGCCGCGCAGGGATGGGTCGCGCGCGACAAGAATTCCGTGAGCCTGACCGCGTGCGGCCGTTACGCGGCTCAAATTGCGACTTCCTACGGGGTCACCGTCTCCTACCTCCCGCTTTTCGACAATGTGAGTACCCTCTTGTTCGGCAATTCCCGCATCCCGCGTATGGACGAAAGTGGAGTGGAACTGCTCGTCAACCGCGGCATGAACGTGTGGGGCAGCGGCGGTGCGCATCGCACGTATTTCAAGAAAGTGGACGAGATCATCGTCGAGATCTTCAACCGGCCACTGCATCTGCAGCCTCGGGGCATCTGCGACATGGGCTGCGGCGACGGGAGCTTTCTCGAACATTTGTACTTCGCCGTGAAGAACAAAACCGAGCGCGGCAAGGTGCTCGACAAGCATCCTCTGATCCTCGTCGGCGCGGACTTCAACAAGGTGGCGCGCCGGGTCGCCAAGCAGACGCTGCGGAAAGCCGGCACCCCCGTCTATCACGTAATTCCGGGCGACATTAACCGCCCGGCGCAGCTGGCGAGCGACCTGGAAGAACTGAACCTGGACATTCACGATCTGCTCCACGTGCGCTCTTTCCTCGACCACAACCGGCCGTACATTCCGCCGGCGAATTATGCGGGAGGAACGCGCATCGGAAAATCCACCGGAGCGTTCGCGCACCTCGGCGAAGAGATCGCGTGTGACGAGTTGGAAGAAAATCTGACCCGCCACTTGCGGCGGTGGGCGCCATACGTAGGACGGTTCGGCTTGCTGGCGCTGGAACTGCACACGCTGCCTCCGGAAGTCGCGGCGGCGAATTTGTCCAAGACGCCGGCTGTGGCCTACGACGGCACCCATGGGTTCTCCGATCAATATCTCGTGGAATTAGCGATCTTTCTGGATGCGGCCAAAGAAGCCGGCCTGAAAGCCGATCCGCGATTCCAGGCGAAGTTCCCGCCATCAGAGTTGGCGACGGTAAGCATCAACTTCTTCACGACGGCCGGCGATCCATTCGACGCCGGACTGTAAGGCGATGGAGGGACGGGCGTCCTGGCCCGCCCGAGTTGTTTCAGGGCTTGACCTTCTCCGCGTCCCCGGCAGCTTTTGCCTTCGCCTCGCTCACGCTCTCATTGGCGCGGAAAATGACGAAGTCGCGAATGTCAGCCGCATCTTGCTGCGATACTTCCTTGCTAAAACGTTGATGGCCCGTAGGGGACTGAAGCGCTGCTCGCTATACGTGCGCCCGTACGTCAACCAATTTCCCGGCTGACTCTCGGCCTTCACGATCTGTGCGTCGCTCACGCTTGCTGAAGGCGCCGCCTCAGCTTTTGTTTCTTGCGCAGGGGAGAGGTTGTATCGCTGGAAAACCAGAGCACCGAGAACAACTACAATAACTCCAACGTTGGGCTTGCGCATTACTCTCAACCCTTCCGACCAGGGCGTTTTTTCGCAGCCGAGAGTTTCCGGATCACTTCCTGGGGCAGAGGCACGCTCTTCATCCGGTTAGCCTCCGTGGGATGGGCAGCCGCCCACACGTGCGTCTCCCAGCCCTCCAGGGCCAACACACCATCGCGCAGGAATCTGTGGCTGATCACAAAACTGCTCTTTCTCCATTCGGTGACGCAGGATTCCGCCACCAGTTCGTCGCCATACGTGGACGGGGTGATAAACCGCGCTCGAGCCTCCACCAGCGGAATGCCAACGACGCCATGGGATTTGAACAGCTGCCGCAGAGGAAGTCCCGCCGCACGAAACAGCGCCGATGTGCAGTGATCGAACCAGCGGAAATAGTTGGCATAGAAGACGATCTCTCCCGGATCACAATCTCCGAACTCGACCCGGATTCGAATACGATTCACAAGCATAATCAACTCTACCCCTACACAAGAAGACCGCGCAGTGAAAACTCACAATGCTACAAGCTTCAGCCTCTATGGCCGCAGAGACCCGGCGGTAACTTCCGCGTTCTGGTACGCCTTTCTCACCAGTTGCCCTTTCATCTCGTAGCGTGGCAGCGTGCCTGCACGCACCAATTCGACCGACGCCGAAACGCTCAGTATCGCTTTGATCTTGCGCTCAACCGCCAACCTGAGCGCAGCCGAAGCCGCTGGCTCACCGCAACACTCCGCGATAACTTTCAGCGGCGGCTCGACCCCGGGCCCCGGCTTGTCCAGCACTATTTGAATCTCCCCGGTCGTCGCCGGATAGAAACTCGAAACTACATCTTTGATCGCCGAGGGAAAAACATTCACGCCCAGCACGATCAGCATATCGTCCGTACGCCCGACGCAACGGAGCTTGAAACCCGTACGGCCACACGCACAAGAAGTGCCCAACACCTGAACCCGGTCACGCGTGCGAAAACGAAGCAGGGGAACGCACTCCCGCTGCAAGCTGGTGTATACCAGTTCCCCCGTTACGCCCGCTTCGTGCGGAAGGTTCTCGCCGGTCTGCGGATCGATGATCTCCACGACCACAGCATCCGGCCCGTTGAAGTGCATCCCAGACTGCTCCGCGCATTCACTGAAAATGATGGGCGCCATGTCGGCGTTTCCCAGCCCTTCCGTGACTCGCGCGCCCCAGTCCTGCTCCAGTTTGCCGCGTATGGCAGGGATTCCGGCCCCGGGCTCGCCTCCACAGAACAGTTTTTTCAACCCCAGGTCTCGCGGATCTATGCCGGCTTCCCGGCGCACGAAATCGGCGAAGTACGCGGCATAGGACGGCGTGCAATGCATCGCGTTCACGCCCAGCAGCGGAATCATCGCCAGCGCCTTCTCCGATGCGCCTGTGCCCAGCGGAACAAACACCGCACCCAGCGATTCGATCGCATCCTTCGAAGTCAATCCGGCGACAAACAGCGTGAGCCCCGCCGCGTGAACCACAACATCGGTCTTCCTCAAACCCTGCGTATAGAACGATCGCGCCGTGAGCCTCGTCCATACCTTCGCGTCCCTCCGTGTGATTCCGACGAAGCTGGGCTTACCGCTGGTGCCGGTCGAGCTGTGAACGCGAATCACGTCACGCCAGTCGGCGGCGATGTGCCGTCCCAAGGGCGGATGCGCCGCCTGGCTTGCGCGCAATTCTTCCTTCGTTGTGAAGGGGAAACGGGCCAAGTCGCGCAACTTGCGAAAGTCCTTGCGACGAACTCCGGCACCACGGCACTTTTCCTGATAGAACTCGGATCGAGCTAATAAGTAGTCGAGTTGCCGCGCGAGGAGTGCCTGTTGCAGACTAGCGGTCTCGTTCGCTGCCGCCGTCTCGAGCTTGCGGTCCAAGTAATCGTTCTGTCTCATAAGAGAGGGTGTTGCTGCGTCGTGCCATAGGAGGAGTGCGACAGATTCTCTCGAACGTCCGTTCCATTTGTAAATCGGTTCCTGCGTTTGCTTACTAAGGATCAAGCCCGCAAAGATGTTCTCAAACTCATAATTGATCTTTGAGTTCAATTATAAGGATGCTGATCTCGGACGGCCCGAGGTTCTCCACCGTGTGCGGCGGCAGCGGTTGCATCCACTGGGCGCAGGGGATTTTCGGCGCGTCTTCCGCTTGACGGCTATCGAACAGGATTTCGCCCCTCTCATCCCGCCGGATGAAATGGCTCCAGCTCCGCAGGTAAGCGACCCCACCCCATCGATGCGTGTGAAGCGGAACTACATCTCCCGCCGCAACGCGGGTATGAAGAACGCGCACCCGCTGGTCTTCCAGCAACAGTTGATGATGGTCTGGCGCAGCTACGATTGCATCGAGCGAATCCGGCCACGGCCACTGTTTCGGGTTCGGAAGGACTGGATTTTGACTCATCGTCTCATGTCCCGCAAGCTCGCAACATTAACTACACACAAAAATATGCCCCGAATCCCCGAGCATTCTATCCAAACTGCGCCATCGTCGTGCGAAACGCGCGCGTCGTCAACTCTTCCAGCGGCAGCGTCCGGAGTTCAGCAGACAGAACTTCAATTCCCCAAGGCCCGGTGTAGCCCGCCTTCTGCATGCCCTGAACGAAGCCCCGGACATCAAACTCTCCCTCGCCGCAGAGCCGACGGTGGTTGATCGTGTCTTCGTGCAAACTCCAAGGCGAATGAATAGTTCCATCGTTCAACTCCACGCCGACCACGTATTCCACAGGCACGCGGCATACTTCTTCATACGGAATCCCGAGCTTCACCACGTGCCACAGATCGAAGAGAATTCCGCCGTTGGGCGCTCCCGCGCCCTTCACCATCGCCAACGACTCCTCCAGCGTTCGGATCATGGAAAAGGGCATAAGCTCGAAGCCGATTTTTGTGCCGTGCTGCGCGGCCTCCTCGCACAGAATGCCAAACGCATCGATGAGTCGCGGCAGAGGGCATAGCTCCTGAAACAAATCTCCAACCTTGATATGACGCGCGCCCAGCACTTCGGCGGCCTCGAACAAACTTGCTTTTCGAATGTCCGATAACTTCTTGCGTTCTCCCTCCAGGAACCAATCCGTCAGGAATTCCAGCTCCACGTGTTGGATGCAGTTGTCGTCGAGGAGCTGCTTCATTTCCTTGAGGCGGTATTTTTCTAGAACGTGTTCGAGGTCGGCATGCCAGATGCCAAAGCCTTTGAAGCCCGCTCTGGCAGCCGATTGCACACGATCTTTGAAATCGAACGGGCTATACTCCCGGTCCGTGTGGGGAAGACCTGCCGAAATCGTCCAGTAAGAAGCCAGCAAATCGACGCCTGGTGTCATCCCGATTCTCCGCTGGGAAGAATGCGCCGGGGCTTGTTTGAGAACATCTTAAAGTTGCGCGCAGACTGCCTTGGATTCGGTGTACAGCTCCAGTGCTGCATGGCCCATTTCGCGCCCCCATCCCGACTGCTTGTAGCCACCGAAAGGCAAGGCTGGATCAAAGACGTTGTAGCAATTGAGCCACACCGTTCCGGCGCGAAGCTTGGCAGCCATGCGGTGCGCCTTGCCGATATCGCGGGTCCAGACCGCCGCCGCCAGTCCATAGATCGTGTCATTGGCAAATTTGACGACCTCGTCCGGGTCGTTAAACGGAATGGCAGTGACGACGGGACCAAAGATTTCCTCGCGCACGACTTTCATGTGCGGCTTCACGTCGATCAGGATGGTGGGCTCAACGAAATATCCCGTGTTCCCAATCCGGTGGCCACCTACGGTTGCCTTGGCGCCTTCGTTGGCGCCGGAATCAAGATAGCCGCAAACACGGGCGAGCTGCTCCCTCGAAACCAGCGGCCCGAGGTTGGTGGACGGGTTGATGCCGGGGCCAACCTGGAATTTCGTAGTTTCCTCGGCAACGCCTTCGATGACTTTGTCGAAGATGCTCTTGTGCACGAACAGGCGCGAACCGGCGGTACAGATCTGCCCCTGATTAAAGAATATGGCACTGGCGCTTCCGGGAATGGCTGCATTCAAGTCGGCGTCGGCAAAAACCACGTTGGGTGATTTCCCGCCAAGTTCGAGGGAGACTTTTTTCAGATTCCCCGTAGCTGCTTGTGCAATCAGCTTACCGACCTCGGTGGAGCCGGTGAAGGCGATCTTATCCACGTCGGGATGCGCGGCCAGGGCGGCACCGGCCGTTTCGCCAAAGCCCGGCACGATGTTGACCACTCCGACCGGGAAGCCCGCTTCCTGGATCAATTCCCCCAGCTGCAGAGCCGTGAGCGGCGTTTGCTCGGCCGGCTTAAGCACGCACGTGCACCCGACAGCGAGCGCGGGAGCGAGTTTCCACGAGGCCATGATGAGCGGGAAATTCCATGGGATGATCTGCCCTACAACCCCAACCGGTTCCCGCAGCGTGTAAGCGAAGTACTTGGCGCCGGGCATGGAAATCGGAATGGTGGCGCCCTCAATTTTCGTTGCCCAACCAGCCATGTAACGGAATACGTCCACTGCGGTGGGGACGTCGACGATGCGCGAGAAGAGGAGCGGCTTGCCGTTGTCCAAGGTTTCAAGTTCGGCGAGTTCCTCGTGGTGCTGCTCGATCAGGTCGGAGAGCTTCCACAAAAGACGCCCGCGCTCCGCAGGGGACATATCCGGCCACGGCCCGGTTTCGAAAGCCTTACGTGCCGCCGCCACGGCTTGGTCAATGTCAGCGCGGTCGCCTTCCGCCACCTGCGCCAAGACCTCGCCCGTCGCGGGGTTGTAGGTTTCGAAGGTCTTGCCCGAGCGGGCTTCGACCCATTCGCCGCCAATCAGCAGCTTTCTGGGCCGGCTCAGAAACTCCTGAACTGACCTGTGTAGTTGAACGGGCGTGGTTGTACTGGCCATGTGTCTCCCTTCTTGCCGTTGCGCCGTGGTTGTAATCGCCTCCGAGCTTCGAGCACATTGGCGACGTCAGATGTCTCCCTGGTCCAACTGCAGCCAACCGATTGTAGGCAGAAGTAGCGCGATTGCAAGGGGGAACCCTAACGTAACCAGGTCCCCAGGAAGAGACCACGATGACGCATCAACCAGACAACCGGGGCGCAGACCTTGCTGGAACCGTCCGTGACATGAGGTGGTGCTTCCGCGTGACTACACACCTCTCAGGTGTGCTACGCCATGACCTCGGTCACTTGAGGTCGCCTGCGTCAGAACGTAAGCTGCAACGAGAGAAGGAGGGCACAGTGGATATACCGGCTCACCCTCCTGTTGCTCATACTGCTGCCGCCACAAAGCCAACTATCCCCATGCCGGCATTGCTCTTGGCGATGCTTCACGTCTCGAACCGGGTGAGTGACCTAATTTTTTCGCCAGGGAGCGTACCGCACGTCGAGGTGAGCGGCCAGTTG
>Ga0116134_1000273_pt1 | contig 27351 bp, 25 predicted proteins | sample June2015DPH_19_5_FD_89737 | JGI IMG/M metagenome (GOLD analysis project Ga0116134, IMG submission 89737) | Peatland microbial communities from SPRUCE experiment site at the Marcell Experimental Forest, Minnesota, USA - June2015DPH_19_40 | ecosystem: Environmental > Terrestrial > Soil > Wetlands... | reverse complement strand
CTGCTCGGACGGGCTGGGGACACAGCGCTCGCGATGGCCGCAGTGGTAAATGTCGTTCTCATACATCAGGGGCTGCCAAAGCTCCTTCTCGCCGCTCAGGAATTTGATCTTGCGCGCGTTGCCCACCTGCCAATGACCGTCCCACACCCCCGGTGTGTCCTTGCCGTCCTCCTCCCAGATTGCCTCGTTAATGTCGTTCATCCCAAACCGGTCCGGCGGAATGTGGATATTCGCATAAACCATGACCTTGGGCCGGCCGGTCTCCCGCGCCTTCCGCTCCGCCATCCGCTGAGTGTCATCGAGCAACTGGGCTAGGCCGTCGTTGTGACCGATCATGTTGTCCCATGCGATCGCGTCCACGCCCGCGTCCAACGCCATCTCCGCCTTCTTCAAGAGATAGCGCCGCCAGCCGGGCTTGCGCGCGTCGGCCAGCCGGCGCTCCCAGGACATGTGCGGATCGGTCTTGGTCGGGCCGGCGTAGAACATGGGGATGCCATGCATCCACAGGCCGTATTTCTTCGTTTCAGGGTCGTCGCGGAAGGCGCTCTTGCGGAACATGTTGGAAGCCGACAGGTAAGCCGAGACATAAATGCCGTTCTCATGGCAACGGGCGATTACCTTTTTCAGGTTCTCCCGGTTCTCGTCCTCGTCCTTAAGCGACCAGCCGTTGCTCCAGGTGACCCAGATCCAGTTGAACTCCGCCTGCTTGAGCAAGCCGAGCATTTGCTCGAAATCGCGGTCGTAGATGTGGCTCAGCACGTCCTTCTCTTCGGCGCTGAACTTTTCGCCCCACCAAGTTCGCTCGGCCTTCCAGCTCTCGATTTGTCCGCCGTCTAGCCGGATGAAACGAAAATTCCCCTGCTCCGCCCACGGCGGCACGTCCTCCGGCTTGGCGCGATACAGTTTCGGTGCCGGCTGAAAAGCCTGGGTAGAGCAGAGCAGCAGGGACGCGGCGACGAAACCAATAAGTGCAATGCTTTTCCCCATTCGGACACGCTGCATAGTTCTCTTCCTACGAAACGACCAAGACCCCACGCTGGCCATACCCATTGGACGCGGCAGGCGGCACTTGCATCAATAAATTTCCGCTTTCATTTTTTGCCTGGCAACGGGTTTTGCTGGGGGTCTAGGAGATAGCCGACTGAAGCTTCTGTTCCAGCGCTGACGGCGACAAGCTCCCAGTCGGCCCGTCGAACACGTGCAGGTAGATTTTGCCGGGCTTCCGAGTCGCGAGTTACCCCCGGGCACATCCACCGAATACATTTCCATGATCTCCCGCTTTTCTTCCGGAGCTGTCTCAGCTTCCCTGGTCACGACGCGAGAGACTTCCACTAACCTGCCTTCCGCATCGCGCCGCGACACCAGTTCCTCGGTCTTGCGCTGATCGGCGTCCTGCGTGGCCGTCTTTTGCCGCAGTTCACTCACCTCCCATTTTCCATTAACGTTCGGAAGCAACGTAGTTTTTTGAGATTTCACTGTGTCGTTCGCCGCTCGTTTGCGGAGTTCGCGCGTCTTGAAAGCGGGAGCCAAACCGCCGTAGACGCTTGGGAGCATTACCGTAACGTTCGTCTCCTCCGTATCCGTCCCGAGCTTTTTCGTCTCCACGATTTCGCGCTGAACTGGTTGAAGCCTTCCATTGACATCAGGATTCGAGGTCACGCGTACGGTGTTTGAGTCACCACACGGCAAAATATTTTTCTCTTCTTCTGTCACTTGCACGAGTGTTTTCCTCCCATTACCATCGCGACTGAATGTGCGTGTTGTGGTTCGCACGGTAGTAGGATCCAGTTGCAGCGTTTCCTTTTCGATGTCTTGGTAGGGTTCGAAACGTCCATCGGAGCCGCGGATCTGGACCGATCGCTGGTCCAGCGTCCGATTGCAGTACCGCATGTGAGTTTCTGTGGTGCGTGTGGGCTTCAGATTATCGCTAGTCGAATCGGTTGTGGCTGTCCACGACTGGTCCGGCTTCTCCGCTGTTCGTGAATCAAATGTCTGCGCACGAAAACGGGGATGAAAAAAAACACGCGCTAATGGCGACAAGTAATACGCATGACTGACCGCAAATCCGCAGCAACCGCTCATACGTATTCACCGTTGGCATGGCCATCAGTTAGTCCACCAGTGGATCTGAGGCCGTCGATTTCCCTGAGTGTCAATGACTGTGACCCATTTCATGTGCACACGACGAAATTCGGGCTCCTCGTGCTTCTCGTGAATTAATAGAGTGCTGTTTGTGCGCATTCTCGGTTGCTCCTTTCTTCAGAATTGCCATTACGAGATTGCCTCCGCCGGCCTCGCAGACATCGGACGTGCCAGCGATTAGAAATGGGCTGCATCGTCGGTCCTATTTAATGACAGCGGAAAGGACGGCAAGAATGCTTCAACCGCCGGCGTTCCTGTCAACAGTTCTGAGTCGACCAGCGACGCAATCTGCACCCACACCCGAGGATCATTCTCGATTTCGTGATGTGGCCGGTTCAGGCGGCGGGCAAGCCAGGGATAGTTGTCACAATTGATTCGGCGATCACGGTACGTCAACTCAAGGTTGCCGATGATCTTCGTGCGCTCCGGATCAGCCGCTCGAATACGTGACCGCCCGTGAATGAGACCCCTTGTCTGATAAAAGTTGACGGCGTTCCGAACGTTGGAGGGAATTTCCGCATCTTGATGGCCTGGTTTATGGACGCTGTCTACTTGGATCGTGAGTAAGACTGGAATATCCAGTCGCTCCAACTCGCGCGACAAGGTGACCGCTTGCGAAGCACCCCAACTGTGGCCATAGATAATGATGTTTGCTCGTTCTTTTTCATCAGAAGTAAGCACACCATCGCCATCGGTGTCCAACAACTGCAGTACTCGCCGAAGAGCGTGCTTTCCGTCATGATTCGAGAACACTTCCGCGTGCACAACTGATGGATAACTCTCACGCAGCAGTGCGGCGAACTGCACCTCAGGATGCTTCAAGTCATCGCGCCTAACGAACCCTCCAACAAAACCGATGATGATCGCGTTGCGCACGCCGATGTTCCGAGTGACAAGCCGCTCTCGAAGGCAAATTAACCGTAGGGCCGCCTTAACACTTTCGTCTGATACGAACTCACTGCAGACACCACGCTCCACAGCCGCGCTGACAGGAATGGTGGCCGCTTCGGTAAGGGCATTTGACTGCCCTCGTAATCCGCATGGCCGAACCATGCATATTGCAGCTAGGACTAGCCACAGCGCTGAGAATGTCCGGAGTTCATTCATACGACCTGCTCGCTTTTTCGGCTTTCGTCTGTTCTAAAAAACCTATGCACAAGACCTCTCCAAACCGAGTAATCGCAAGCTGGTCTCCAAAGGAGGCTCGTTGCAAGTGGCTTTTTCAGCAATTACATAAGCGTGGGCGATGCTTCTGAAGGCTGCCCGTATTGAGGCATTGACCCTAAGCGGGCAGGCGATGTGGCGCAAGACTTGTCACATCCTCGAGGTGTTGGGCACTTAGGTCGATCGCGGACTGGCAAACAAACTGCAATGTCTCTGGCGTGCATCAGGATGAGGTGCTTATGTTCAAGATCACGCAAAACACGATTAAGGGCTTCACTCTCGCAGAAATCCTACTCATGGCGGCTATGAACGAAATAGAGGCCAAGAGAAAGGCTTCTTCCACGGTGAGCAATCCCGAAAGGACTAGCTAGGAGCGGGCGACGTTCGTTAACGAAAAACAAAAGAGTGGAGCGCAAGGCATGTCCCTGGAAGTACGGTAAGCGTGCTTTCTCGTGACCAAAATAGTTCGCTCACGAGCGAAAGCCCGGGTGATGAAGTCAAAAAGGAGGTTCTGGAATGAAGAGGAGCAAGATTTTCGCCGGTGTGATGGGGGCTTTCCTCAGCGTCGTCCTTTGCACTGTCGCCGTCGGGCAGGACAAGGCTACCGCTCAGGAGGTCGTCGCCAAGGTAAGGGAAGCGGCCAGCACCCTGTCGAAGACGGGTGACGTGGCACAGTTTAACCAGAAGCAGGGTCCGTGGGTGTGGAAAAACACTTATATTTTTGTCGAGGACTGCGGTAAGAAGGTCATAGCGGCTCACCCCGTGCATCCGGAGCTAGTAGGCAGAGACCTCACGTCGATTAAGGACACGAGGGGGAAAAGCCTCTACCCGAATCCGGAATTGTTCTGCAAGAGAGCGCAGGAGAGGAGTAGGGGCATGTGGAGCGACTATTGGTGGCCGAAGCCCGGCGAGAAGGAGGGCTCCCACAAGATCAGCTATCACTTGAGTGTCCAAGGGACCCCCTACTTGGTTTCCTCCGGGATAATTCCCTGACGGTACTGTGGGGGGATAATTACCCCCGTCGGGGTCTACGACGACAAGGCAACCATCGCGGAGCTGCCAAAGCTGAGCAGCACGAAATAACCGTCGGCCCTCACCCACCACCCCATTAGCCTCGCAAGAATGCAACTCCTCCCCTCGATTCTCCGGTACAAGAAGAGATCGGCCACACCAACCGCGCCGGTTGGATTAGGATCGGCAGACGGAATCCCTCCCCACAAAGCGCACGACCCGATGGGGATCACTGCGGCAGCCTTTCCACCGACGTCGGCGAGCACATCCATAGCAGGCTACCCGGCCAGCCTCATGTAGATGCCCCTCTCCCCAGTGGGGATCGAGCCCTCGACTCGTATTTACCGGAGTACTTTTCGACGGCCTCGGCGAGCATTCCCGAGCTCCTGTACACAAGCTAAGCTTCGTAATTGAGCAGGCTTCGGGGGAGGGCTGCTCGACTGACGTCCCATGACTCTTTGAGCCTGGGGCGTTTTGTTTTGCTTCACGTCAGTTGACGAGGACCTTCCACAGAATCCGTCTTGGTCCAATTTGCGAGTGATAGGATTGGTTCATGCCAAAAACACTGATGCAGTCTGTAGTCAGCGAACTCCAGAAGGAACGCACGCGACTGGAGGATGAACTGCACCGCATAACAAACGCCCTGGTCGCCTTCGGGAATGTCTACATGCATGGGAGCCGACCGAAAGGGGCTGCTGCAACTCGCAAAAAGCGAACCATTTCGGCTGCGGGACGCAAGAGAATTGCGACGGCTCAACGGGCGCGGTGGGCAAGGAAGGTTTCAATCAGTGCCCGCAAAGGACGCAAGATGTCCCTAGCCGCCCGTAAAAGGATTGTTGCAGCTTAGAAAGCGCGCTGGGCAAAGTGGCGGAAGGCACAAAAGAAGGCCTAGACTCCCGATCAGCGCGGACGCTAGCGACTAGAATTATGATACGAAGTGTTATTGTTGCGTGGCGCAGCCACCCGGAAAGGTCGTTCTCGGAGTGAATGTCAAACAGCTTTTCGATCTAACTGCCCGCGTCGCCATTGTTTCGGGTGGCTCGATGGGACTGGGTCGCCAGATGGCCGAGGGCCTGGCGGAAATGGGGGCGAATCTGGTGCTCTGCGCCCGCAAGAAAGAGCGCTGCGAGGAAGCGGCGGAAGCCTTGCGCAGCCTGGGCGTGCAGACGCTGGCCTTGGGATGCGATGTCAGAGACAGGGCGGCGATTCAGAAAGTCGTCGATGCGACGCTCGCAAAGTTTGGTCGAGTCGACATTTTGGTCAACAACGCCGGCGTGTCGTGGGGAGCTCCGGTGGAAGAAATGACGCTGGAGCAGTGGGACAAGGTTCTCTCCACCAACTTGACCGGCACGTTCCTGTTTTGTCAGGCGGCGGGCAAAGCTATGGTCGCGCAGGGGTCGGGCAAGATCATCAACATCGCATCAGTGGCGGGTTTGGACGGAGCGTCGGCGGAACTGCAGGCGATCGGGTACCACGCGAGCAAAGCCGGCGTGATCGCGTTCACCAAGGATCTGGCGTGCCAGTGGGCGCCGCACAGCATCCAGGTGAATGCCATCGCCCCGGGATGGTTTCCGACGCATATGTCGGAATGGATCATCGAGCACCGTAAAGATTCCCTGCTGGCGAAGATCCCGCTAGGCCGCTTTGGCGGCGATCACGATCTGAAAGGGGCAGCGGTGTTTCTGGCATCGGACGCTTCGGCGTACGTGACGGGGCACGTGCTGGTCGTCGATGGAGGGCTGTGGGCTGGTAAGAACAAATCTTTGTGAATCTTCCCCTAACGCCGGTGCGATTCCTTCGGTACTCGGAACAGCAGTTTCCCCGCCAAGACGGCGGTGGTGTGTCAGGACCGGCGGTTTCATCAGCTAAGAGGGGACACCGCAAGCGGCGTGGGTTTTCGATCAAACCTCCGAACAGATGCTGATCTCCGCTGCGCCCTACCGCGGAGAACGCTCTCCTCGACCAGCAGCACTCTTAAAGTTCGGAGCAGCCACACGCAACCCTCGTGTGGGCTCATCGGCAGGGGCGGCAGGAAACTCGAGTGCCCCTACCGCCTTAGCACCTTGTTCCCCGTCCCCAACAAGACGATCTTGGGGACGACCGGACCGGTGGACAATTCGAACCCCATGATGATGATCTCTTCACGCCTTTTGATCCGATGACCGGCGGCTCCGTTCATGCAGATCACACCGGATCAACCGGATCCACGTTCGCTGGGAATGAATCCGCAACAGGGGAAGCGCACTCTTCACATTTCCCATGATCAATACGACAGCGCTTTCTCTGCGACCCCATCCGCCCTGATCGAGATCTCGTTCGAAACCCAAAATTCGAAACCTGCCCCATCGGGTTGGAAAGTCTCCTGACGCAACCTGCCGTATTGAATCCGAAATAACGTTCGTTATCATGCTCGGCCCGAAACATCAGAAATTCTGAAGTACAAATCGTTCCACACAATGACTGACTGCCCAGTCATTTATTTTGGTCGTGCCGGGTCGTCCCCGCGCAGGTGGAAACATGCGTGCCGCACCCGGATTGGGATGTTTATGCCGGATGACTTCCGCCCTGGGCTCCACGCGCGTGCCTGAGCACCGTGCAAACTGAAGCGCAGACAGGACCGCCGATGTTGAAAGTAGCCGCAGCACTCGGGTTCTTCACCTGAACCTCAGCCGGCGCCCTGCCCAGCAGTTGCAGCGCCGTCCAGCCAATCATGGCAACACCCGTCGCACCCACCGGATGTCCCTTGGCTATCAGTCCGCCTGATGTGTTGATAGCACACTCGCCATCTGCGTTCGCTTTACCCTCCACCCAGTACTTAGCTCCCTTTCCCGGCTCCGCCTTGCCAATCACCTCAGCGCCGATGGCGCCCATGACAGTAAAGCAGTCGTGTACTTCGGCCATGTTTACGTCGGCCGGTCTGACGCCCGCCATCTTGTACGCCGCGTTCATGGCCCGGTACGCGCCCATGGGACGCAGCACGTCGCGAGCTCCTTTTGCTAGAGGATCCGTTCCCTCCCCGAACCCGGCGATCTCGACCGTCTCGTGTTTCGGAATACCGAGTTTCGCTAGCCCGTCCTCAGTGGCGAGAATCAGGGCCGCGTAGCCGTCGGTGATTTGTGAACAATCGTAGGTCTTCAGTGGCAGGCCATTGACGATGTACTTGTTGATGCCCTCGATTTTGAGTGCCTGCTCCAGCGTGATCTGCACTTTGTTCATCTGCGCACAAGGGTTGTATTTGGCATTGGCGTACTCTTGCACCGCGATCTGCGCCAAGTCGGATTCGCTGACGTCCCACGCCTTCATGTAGTCGCGCATAATCTCGGCAAACAGGTGCGGAAACACGTATACCTTGCCCGGGCGCTCGCTGGGATGCGAGTAGTATCCCAGGACCTTGCCAATGAGCGCGCCATCCATCTTGCCTTCGGCATCGCGCATTTTTTCGTATCCCACGGCAATGCCAACGCTACCTTCACCGAGTAGTAGCTTTCGAAGGACAGAAAGCACGGCTGTGCCGCCAGAAGCGCAGGCGTTCTCGACAGATTCGATCGACTTGCTTTCGAGACCCGGGACCGACGCCACCAGGCCAGCAAGGAGGCCCTGTTCGTTCAAGGAGACACTACAAGCACCGGCAATCGAGCCACGTCGATTACCGACGGGGGCACATTAATCTGCCGACAAACAGCATTGACCGCGTTGGCGATGATCTCTGGCACCTTCATGTCCATGAGCTTGCCGAATTTCGATTGGTTATAGGCGGCAATATATATCTGGGTGGTCATAAGAATTCCTTTCTGCGTTTAGACTAGAACTCCATCGTCTTCAGGTTGGGGCTGATGGAAAGCGGGGCTTCCGTGGCTCGCTGGACTTCGTCTACGCTGAGGCCGGGCGCAATTTCCTCCAGCACCAGCCCTTTCCGGGGCACTACCTTGATATAGGCCATCTCCGTGACGATTGTGTCCACCACTTTCACGCCGGTTAATGGCAGCGTGCATTTTCTTAGGATTTTCGGTTCGCCTTCCTTCGTGGTGTGCTCCATGGCAACGATCACGCGGCGCGCGCTGGCTACCAGGTCCATCGCACCGCCCATGCCCTTGACCATCTTGCCCGGGATCATCCAGTTGGCGAGGTTTCCTTCCTCGTCCACTTCCATAGCGCCAAGCACGCTTAGGTCAATGTGCCCACCACGAATCATGGCGAACGAATCAGCGCTGGAGAAATAAGACGTGCCCGGAATTTCGGTGATGGTTTCTTTGCCCGCGTTGATCAGATCGGGGTCTTCCTGGCCGGCGATCGGATACGGCCCGATGCCCAGCATGCCGTTCTCGCTTTGAAGCACAACTTCCATGCCCTCCGGCATGCAGTTCGCGACCAGGGTCGGCATGCCAATGCCCAGGTTCACATAGAAACCGTCTTGCAGCTCGCGCGCTATGCGCTTGACGATGCGATCACGCTTACTCGTATCCTTCGCGACTTTAGCTTCCGTCGCCATCTCTATCCTCCTTATTGTGGTGCTGCCGCGCGCAGTGTACGTCGCTCGATGCGCTTCTCATAGTTGATGCCCTGGAAGATCCGCTTCACGTAAACACTCGGCAAATGAACGTTATCCGGAGCGATCTCGCCCACTTCGGCCAGATGTTCGACCTCTGCAATGGTGATCCTGGCTGCCGTGCCGATCATTGGGTTGAAGTTCCGCGCCGTCTTGCGGAACATCAGGTTGCCCCACTTGTCACCCTTCCAGGCCTTGATGAGTGAGAAATCGGCCTGCAGCGCCCGTTCCATTAAGTAGGTCTTGCCATTGAACTCGCGCGTCTCTTTGCCCTCGGCTACAATCGTCCCGACGCCTGCCGGCGTGAAGAATGCTGGAATGCCCGCACCGCCGGCGCGTATGCGCTCCGCGAAAGTACCCTGTGGAACAAGTTCCAGGTCAAGTTCCCCACTCAGTACCAGCTCTTCGAACAATCTGTTCTCACCTACATACGTGCCGATGTGCTTTCTTACCTGTCGGTTTCGAAGCAAAACGCCCAGGCCAAAGTCGTCCACGCCCGCGTTATTGCTGATTACGGTGAGGTACTTAACGGCTTTGCGCGCCAGTGCGTCGATCAAATTCTCGGGAATTCCACACAAGCCGAAGCCGCCGACCATGATGGTTGCGCCATCCTTGATATCTCGAATCGCCTCGTCTGCATTCGCTACGATCTTGTTCATCTAAATTCCTTTATGAACTTCTTGGGCTCAACCGGGCTGCGGGCCTAACTAACAATGAGCTTTAGTTGCGTACCCTCAGCACTGGGCAGTCGGCGTGCGCAACAATTTGGTAAGCCGTGGTTAATGGCACGTTAATCCGGTCGAGCGGACCTCCGGGGACTCGTTCCGCACCGATCACGATAAAGTCCACACCATATTCCGCGGCTACTCTTACGATCTCCGAGGCCGGATCGCCAGTTAGCACCAAGTTGTTAAACCGGCACCAACCCCGGGCTTCGGGAGGAAGCATTTCCGACAGATCTTCATTAATACGCCCCTGCTGCGCTATCAGCTCGGATGATTCCAGCACATGCACGAGCAGCAACTCGGCGTCCATGGCCTTGGCCAACGATAGCGCGTATGGCAGGGCCTTGAGCGAGGCGTCGGATAGGCGCGATGCGTACAGAATTTTTCGCTTCCCTTCAACGCCTCTGGATCTCCGCGCCCTTGGCGAGACGGTCAGCACGGGACAAGGCGCTGTGTTGAAAATCCGTTGTGCGATCGAGCCCAGCAAGAGCTTGCCGACGCCGCTGCGCCCGTGAGTACCAGCCACTACTAGATCAATCGCCTTTTGTTCAATAGCCGCTGCAATCGCGTCTCCGAAGGGACCGCTGGTGATGACGAAGTCCGATTCAGAAAGTGAGTTCTTCGCCAAGAATCTGCGCATCAGTGTTTCGGCCAACTCAGCGATTTCTTCCTGTGTGCCAATGACAGCCTCGTTCGGGCCAAAATCTATATCCCTAAGAATCACGTGAGCGATGGTAATGGACGCGCGATAGGATTCGGCCAGCAGCTTCGCGCACGGAACCGCCGCTTCCGACCAGGGCGAGAAATCGGTAACCAGAAGAATACGAGAGAATGCCGGAAGAGTATCCGCTGTCATCTCTTTCGATCCGGCTGCTTCAGACATAAACCATGTCTCCCTTCTTCAGATTCAGTTCGTGGACCGGCTGCTTGACATAGGGGAGCGGCTCTAGCGAATAGCCTTTCGGCCTCGCGGAACCGCTCCACGGATCACTCGTACTGCGTCTCCAGGCGATCAGCTCACTACACGGATTGCGGCGCATGCTGCTTCTCCTGGACAGTGTGTTCTAATCCCGGCAGAGTCGGCGAAGCACTCGCAACCGACGCATGCTGTTCTTTCTTAAGAAGGAAACATGCGAGCGCGGGGAGCAGAATCATCGCGCCAAGCATGTTCCAAACAAACATGAACACCAGCAGGATGCCGACGTCCGCCTGAAACTTGATAGGCGAAAACGCCCATGTCGCGACGCCAAAGGCCAGGGTGAGTCCAGTAAGAATGACCACCCTACCGGTGAAGCAGAGCATAGCGTAATAGGCTTCCGATAACGTCCGGCCGGCGCGCATGTGACCCAGCATTACGGTCAGCATGTAGAGCGCGTAGTCCACCCCAATGCCGACACCGAGCGCAATCACTGGAAGCGTGGCGACCTTAACTCCCATGCCCAGATTAACCATCAGCGCCTCGCAGAGTACGGATGTCATCATCAAGGGGAGGACAGCGACAATAACCGCCCGCCACGAACGGAAAGTAATCAAGCACAGTAGACTGACTGCGCCGTATACCCAAAACAGCATCTGACGGTTCGCTTGCTTAACGACGATGTTGGTAGCCGCTTCGATTCCGGCGCTGCCTGCTCCCAGGAGAAACTTTGCATCTTTGGTGTTGTTTTCGGCGCTAAAGGCTTCCACAGTGTTCACCACTCGCGTCAGTGTCTCCGCCTTATGATCTTTGAGATACACAGACAGCGTTAGCAGGCTACATGAATCGTTGTAGACTCCGCGGGGAGCCCGTCCGGTCATCTGATTGATAATGTTCTGATTTCGCGGGAGCGCGTACCACTTCCCGCTGCCTTCGGTGAAGCCCGCAAACACCTCTCGTGTCAAGAGTGCGAGCGAGTTGGTGGACTCCACTCCTTCCACCTGACGCAAGGTCCAGTCCAGTGCATCCTCACGCATTAACGTGTCGTAGAGTGCGCAGAATCCATCGGGCGTCTCCACCATAATGGCAAGTACATCGCTGCTCGCTCCGTAGTTGGCGGTCATAAACGCGGCATCTCGGTTGTAACGCGAGTCGGAGCGAAGTTCCGGGGCACCGGGATCGAGATCTCCTATCTTGAGATTCCGGCTTTCCACGTAGCCCACGGCCGTCAAGGCGGCGCAGACGATAATGGTCACTGCGGCCCATTTAGGCTGCGTGAAGTGATCGAGAAAACGCCAGAACCAAGTCTTCTCTGCGCCGGATTTCTCCGCGTGCTCGGTGCGTAAACTACGCTCCGCCGCGGCCGCACTGACACCCGAGTAACTCAGAAGAATGGGCAAAAGAAGAAGGTTCGTGAAGATGAGGATGACGACGCCGATGCTCGACGTGATTGCTAAGTCGCGGATGACCTGAATGCGGATCACCATCAAAACGGCAAAACCCACAGCGTCGGCCAGAAGCGCCGTCAGACCGGGTAGAAACAAGCGGCGGAACGTGTAGCGGGCCGCAACGATCTTATGCGTGCCCCGGCCAATGTCTTGCATGATGCCGTTCATCTTCTGCGAGCCGTGGCTCATGCCGATGGAGAAGATGAGGAAGGGCACCAAGATCGAGTACGGATCTAACTCATAGCCCATCAAGGGAAGAAGTCCGAGTTGCCAGACCACCGCTACGAGAGAGCAGACGACCATCAGGGAGGTACTGCGCCAGCAACGGATGTAGGATTGCCGCAACCCCGCATCGATCAAGATGGCAGCCCCGAAGAACAGCAGGAACCATCGCAGGGCTCCGATGAGGTCTCCGACGATCTTAGCGAATCCAGTGATATGGATTCTTACGTTGTCCGTCTGATACTTGCGCCTAATGTCTTCCAAGCGCTGCGAGAGCATCCCGTATTCCAACGGCTTCGCGGTGTCGGGGTCATTTGAAAGCAAAGGCACGAAGATGACGCTCGATTTGTAGTTGCCTGCTACCGATTCCCCGATCTCGCCCGAGCGCTCGACGTTGCGCCGAACCTGCTCCACAGTTTGCGGCGACCCATCGTACTCGTCGGGAATCACCGGACCGCCGTCCAAACCCTCCTCCGTCACCGCTGACCAGCGGGTCCCAGCGGTCCAGAGGGACCGCATGTGGGCGCGATCCACGCCGGGCAGCAAGAAGACCTCATCGTTGATCTTTCGTAAGGTGTCCAGGTATGACGCGTCGTAGATGGTTCCGTTCGTCGTCTCCACCGCGATACGCACAGTGTTGCCAAGCCCGCTCAGGTCTGACTTGTGTTGGAGATAATTCGCGATGTACGGGTGCCGTGTGGGGATCATCCGGTCGAAATTGGCGTTGAGTTTCAGCTTCGTAAGCGAATAGCCCAGTGCGACCGTAACCAGAATGCAGATCGCCACCACTACACCACGATGGTTGAAGAACAACCGCTCGACCGCATTACCTGAGTTCTTGTCGAAATCCGCGAAGTCGCGAACGACGAGTTGGACCACTTTCTTGCTTCCGAGGCTCATCGCACACTTCCGGCTTCTGTTTTTGTTGCGGGTGCAGCCGAGGACAAGGAAATTTGAATTGTGCCCTCTGACCCAACAGCCAACAGGACGCCATCCCTCGCTGCGGTGATTGCTGTCAGCGACCTCATCGATCTTGCTAGCACTAATTGCATCGTGCGGCCCTGGTCGTGGCTCTCCAGAACATCACCCTCTTGATTGGTAAATAGCGCGGTCCCATCCGGGAGGGTTGCGCTCGCACTAAACGAGACGCCCACGGGGACATCGACCTTGGAGAAGGTTTTGCCTTGATCGGCCGACCGGTAGGCATTCCCACGCAGGCCCGCAAGCACGATCTCCCTAGAGGGGAAAATGGCGATGCTGAAGAAGGTCCCCTCGTAAGGTGTCGTAACCCTTGTGAAGCTATTTCCCTTGTCCGTGGAGCGAAGGAACAACCCTTTTTCGCCAGCGAGGTAGACGTTGTTCCCCGCTACTCGTATGGCGTAGATGTTGAGTCCCTCTGGATTGTCGAGGCGGCCGATCCACGATTTCCAGGTCTTGCCACCGTCGCCGGTGCGGAACATCAGGCCATACGCGCCAACGACAAAACCTGCCTGCTCATTTTCGAAATGAAGGTCAAGGAAAGGCTTATCGGACCCTTCATCAACAAATAACTGGGCTTCGGCCAGTTGCCTCTTTCCTGCTTTATCATTTGGCCGGGCGGCAGCTTTCGCCTGTGCAGCCTCCAGGGCCAACTGGGCCGCGATTTTGCCATCCAGTTGCCGGATCCAAGTTTCACCGCCGTCTTCCGTATGCAGCACGACTCCAGCGTGGCCGACAGCCCATCCCTGCTGGGGAGTTGGAAACTCCACGGCGGTGAGCTCAACGCTGGTGGGCACCTTCGCCTGACGCCAGGTCTTGCCCTTATCGTCAGAGAGGATAACGATGCCCCGCTCGCCCACGGCCACCTGGCGGTCGCCAGCCGTGGCAGCGCCTTGCAGGAAGCAACGCGCAGCGTTGCGGGTTATCGTGGCCGGCCGGTCCAGAGGATCGGCGACTCCCGATGCCGCGGCTGCAGTGTAGGGCAGGAATCCCACAATGAGTATGCGAAGCAGAGAGCACGCGATGCGTCGAGCCCGACTTCCTGAAAGAACCTGGAGCGGGCTAGTTTGCCCGCTCCAGCGCTTGAAGTACCTCATTACGCACTCCTATTAACGCACCCCTTCACTCGCCATTTTCTCTGGTATGAACGTGGACTCGGGATAGGGTGGCATGACTTTGTGTTGCTCGGCCTGCTCATTGAACATCACGTTGACGAAATACGTGCCCGACAACAGGTCGTAAGTTCCCCAAGCTGTGCTGATTTCCCCTGGAACATCCGGGCAGCTAATGGGAAGAGTAATCACACCACGCCACAACTGCCCTTTGGCGTCCCACCGGTCACCCAGCACCGCGATCCAACTATCCTCGTCGACGTAGTAGCGATTCTTGGGTGCGACATGGCGCTTGCCTGGACGGAGATTGCCTTCTACCACCCAGACACGATGCAGCTCCCAGCGGACATCGTCAGGGTTCAGGTAATGATCCGCAAAGACTTCGTTGATCTTAGGGGCAAAGGTCTTGTTGCTGTTGTAGGGGATATACATTTCCTTCTTGCCTACCAACTTCCAATCGAAACGATCAAGTCTGCCGGTCCATCCCTCAATCTCGTCCAAGTAAGTCAACCCTGCCGAGAACGGCGCAGGTGTATCGCAACATGCGTTGGGCAACATGCGCGTACGCCGCTGACCGGTGAGATAGACCCAAACACGGGTCTTATCGTGGTTAAAACTTTCACGGCCCATAATGGATTCGCCAGCGCGAATCGGGGGGGCGGTATTGATGGATACGGCCTGCCAGTACTCAGCCGCATCGCCGCCCTTTTGCTGAGTGTTCGGGAAATAGTACGGCTCTGCCATGTCATTATTGGCGCTTAGAATATGCACGCGCTTGCCGTCGGCGGTCCCCAGGTAGCCACTGAATGTCCAATGCCAGGAGGTACCGCGCCAGCGTAACTGATGATTCCACATGACCTCATCCCCGCTCTTGGGAATCGGGAACGGAACGCCGCCCCAGGCGCCTTCCGGTTCCATGCCGGCTGAGCCGTTCACGAGCTTGGCTCGCGTTGCATTCTTGAATGTGTTGTCATAGACCCACTGCGGCGCGTTTGCGGTACGATGCGTCGGGTAGACGTCGACCCGGAAACCGGGGTACTTCTTGAGCAGGGCCTTCGTAGCTTCCGTCAGTTTGTCGGCATACTGGTCCATGTTCTTGGACGTGATCGAGAAGAGAGCACTCTCGTTCGGGTACGGATCGGGACGTGTGCCGCCGTTCTTAAAGCCGGGGGTGACCTTCGTGGCGCCTCCGTCCCAAGCCGGGATCGTACCTTCCTTGTTGCCCGCCTTCTCTGCACCCATAGGAGTCAGTGTTGTCTTTAGCTGCTCCGCTTCTTGGGCAGAGACTTGCGCCATCGCGGTGCCTCCTACCATCACTGCGCACAGCACGCTGGCAAGTATCGCTCTTTGCATCATGTTGATTGTCATTGTTCATTCTCCCCTTGCTTACTGGCGGCCCTTTCGCAGACCGATTGAGCGGTAGACCGAGAACGCGATGAAGCCCCGATCCGCGTATGGTTGGTCGTAAGTGAAAACTGGAGGGCGCGGGTTCGCCGGGTTGACGTAGAGAGCGCCTCCTGCTGTGCCGTAGAAGCGGGTGTAGCCCAAGCTGAAGCGCCAAGCGTCTAAATATGAGGCGTTAACGCTGATAGTGTAATCGCCGCCTTTATCAGGCCCAAAGGGATAGATTACCGACGATTTCCCCATGGGGAAGAACGCGAAGTTAACCGGAAAGCTGAGATCCAGGCCGGGGCGGACCTGGCGGTAAGTTGGCGTGTATAACAGACGAAATCCGACTCCATCCCGGGTCGCACCAGGATCCAGCACAGCGGGGTTGTGAGTAATAGAAAGCAGCCGGTTCCAGGCAATTTCACCCAGCAAGGTTGACTCCTTCGCAACGAAATTCTTTCCAAAGGTAGCAAGCCCTGAAAAGTTGCCGTGAATCGAGTCGCCAACCGCGTACAAGGGATGGTTACTGTTGTTCCCTACGCCCCCGACCATGGTTGCCGCATCATTCGTCAGGTCCTGGTTAGTGCGCCCCGAAATTTCGGTAGCCCAGTTGACGACACCAACCGTCTTAGTCGCGCTGATTCCATATGCCTTGACGTCTTCAGGATAGACCCAGTTGTAGAGACCGATCTCGCCGGTAACCGGATTGAACGGAACGCCTGGATTAGCTTGGGCGGGTATTAGGATGGGCACTGGCGTCTTTTCGTGGAATTGAATGGCGTAGAATCCCAAGTCAATGCCATGTCCGCCACGGACCTTCACCTGAGCACCGAACTGTCCCGAGTTCTTCGCCGATAGATTGCTCTTGGGGAAAAACGCGGCGGGCCCCCCTCCGGGCACAAGCGGCCCCCCGGCGATGATCTTTCCTCCTTCGCCATTTCCTCCTTCGCCAGTTCCCTGAAAATCGAGTTGAGAAAAGTAGCTGCCTGCCCCGGGTAACCAGTCCTCCCGCCACGTCAACTGGTAATAGGCACCGATTGAGACGTTCGGGGCGAGCTCGAATCCGATGGAAACCTGCGGCACAGGCAGGATCAGTTCCCTGAAGGTCCAGTTGGGCACTGAGAGCGCCTTGATGACATCGATCGGCGCCATGCCGCCGGCGATCCCATTATTTCCGAAGAACAGGGACTCGCCCCAAAACTGCGAGAATTGGCCGACGCGGAAACTTACCGCCCGTTGCCCGATATGTCCTTTCGCGAAGAAAAAAGCGTCCATCAGTTGGGCATTTGTGAATTCAAAGTCCTTCGTGCCGGCGGGGAAATGGGTGCAATCCCCAGTAAGGTTGTTGCAGGTCTGTGGCGAATTGTTAGCGGTCCTCTGGTTGTAAGTCGGGTCACCCCAGGCCTCCATGCTGCCGCGCACTCCGAAGTTTCCAAAGGTAAGCTCCATTTCGGAGTACAGGTCGACCCGATCCGAAGCAAGACCCCCGTGGAAGTTGCGGTCGCCATCATCTTGGTTGATGTTGAAGGCGTTTCCTGTCGTATTGATGATATTGGGGTTTTGCCTCGCCATCCGAAAGAAGTTGCTGTACTTGATGGTAGTGTCCCAGCTGAATTTCGCTTCGTGGCCAGTCTTGACTTGTTCAGGACCTTGGTCAGCTGCGGCGGTCCCTTGCTGGGATGGCTGTTGGTCGGTTTCTTCGGTTTTACTCTCTTGCGCGGCTAGGAATGGTGTGGCAAAAAGAACCACCGCAATCGAGAGCGGCAGCAGTCCATGCACGCATGCAGGCCAGGGACGGTGGATAGATGATGGTTTATGCACGGGGCTCCTCACGGTGTGATCCTTTGGTTTCAGTACTGACTCAGTCAGTCACTACACTCGGGTCTATATATCCTGAAACTATCTTCCTTGTCAAGCCTTTTTCTGCATTATTTCTGAAAAAACGCAATTTGTGCGTGGTGCTCAAGACTGGACCGGTCATTCCCTTGAACTACTGCAAATGCTTCGGCCGGGTGCGGGTTCGCGTGGCTTCTAGAGATCGTTGTCGGTGAGGAAGCGGCCGTGGTTGTTGTTCTCAGGCAATGGTAGAGATGGACCTCATAGAGGTGGGACGCAGCAAGTTCTTCACCGAGCTCGTGGGTCTCGCTGCATAAGAAAGGAACCTGCAGCCCGGCGAGTGCGGCAATAAGCGACTGAGTACGCGGCAGCCACTAGCCCGAGTCACCCCTGCGGATTGCTGAAGGCCAGCAGGGAAATACCACCAAGGGCAATGCGGAGCGTACCCAGCGCAGTCTCACTGGAAACGATTAGGTTGGGCTGAACCTGGAGTGAAGCTTTCCCGCCATCCCGCGTAGTGACATCTGCGAACCATACTTCGTTAGCTTCGCGAACGGCGATGGCGTTGACGCGCGCGGGATCCACCTCGATCTCCGCCTGCCCCAAGATCCCGCGGAGGTTTATGCCGCCCTCGAAGCGCACGTCGTTGACCTCGGTGCAGACGCCGTTCTGGTCGGTGATGCTGGCAGAGAACATGTGTCGATCTGCTGTGAGTGCCTGACTGTCACCCTGACTCTGAGGCACACGAAGCGCTTGTTCGGCGAAGTCAATAATCAAATCATCGATTTCCTGAACCGTATAACGGTCGTTCCGCGCCGCTCGACTGATGATGCTTTCGGCAAAGGCAATGAGCCCGCACATCGCAAGCTCTGCGTCAATCGGCCGCGCGACTCCTTGCCGGATGGCGATTTCCAAATCCCTCTTCAAGGGCTCGATAATTGCGCGGTAGGAATCCTGGGCACAGCGGCGGATCTCCGGATCCGCTGATACCGAGGAAAGTCTGATCAAGTTGAGCGCTCCTCCCAGATCTATGTAGTGTTTGTGCGCGCCGACAAATCGTGGCCGCAAGCGCTCGAAGAATCCGCCCGCGCTGCGGATTTCCGGGCTGGCCTCCAGCGACGAGATCACCATGTCCACCTGGCGGAAGCACTCGAAAAGCAGTTCCTTCTTGTTCTTGAAATACAGATAAAGCGTTCCCTTGCCTATCTGAAGCGCATCGGTGATGTCGCTGACCTTCACCCGCTCGTAACCGACACGGTTGAACAGCTCTATCGCCTTCTTGACGATTTGTAAGGTCTTGTCGCCGTTGGAATCGTAAGGCGCTCTCTTACGTGCGTTGCGGTCGCTAGTGATCATTGCTCACCTGTTTGTTAAGCCGTTGGATCGCATACCGTCCTGGTCAGTCAATCACACAATCGGTCAGTGCTACGAGCCATTGTAGCAAAACCTTCTTGTTGACACGCTGATGGCGCTTTTACTAACATCGCACGTTGCTGACCGACTGAGTCAGCCATCAACAAACATAAAGAGGAGGGGATTAGGGTGGGCCCAGTGGCGATCGCCAGGAAGTCCCATGGAGTCGTCGCGCAGAACGCCGGTGCTTCCCTGGTCGCCTTAGGAGATGGTGTCGGTTGTATCGAGTTCCACTCCAAGATAAACACCATTGGCGAGGACATCCACCGGCTGACCACGCACAGTCTTGCGCCTGGCGGTCCCGGCGATCACTTCGAGGCCTTCGTCGTCACCAACGACGCCGCCAACTTCTGCGCGGGCGGCAACCTGATGATATTGCTGCTCGCGATCCAGGAGCAGGGGTGGGACGAAGTCGACCAGATGTTGCGTGCCTTCCAGCAGATGACGCACGCACTCAAATTCTCCTCCAAACCGGTTGTCGTGGCCCCGTTCGGTATGACGTTGGGTGGCGGCTGTGAGGTCGCCCTTCACGGTGCCGCGCGACAACCACATGCTGAACTCTATATGGGCTTCGCCGAGGCCGGAGTAGGTTTGCTGCCGGCCGGCGGTGGCTGCAAGGAAATGCTGCTCCGCGCGGTTGAGGTTGCAGTGAATCTTCCCGTCGAACGCCGCGCTGGGTCGATAGAGTTCTCGGAAGCGATCAAGCGCGCCTTCGAGACCATCGGCCTCGCAAAGATCTCGACCTCTGCCGAGGAAGCGCGCAGCATCGGTCTTCTTTCATCTTCGGACCGGGTCACCATGAATCGCGAACGCGTGTTGGCGGATGCGAAGTCGCGCGCTTTGGAATTGGCCCGCGCCGGCTACACGCCTCCGCTGCCCCGCACTGATATCCCGGTGCCGGGTTCGTCGATGCTGGCGACGTTGAAGCTTGGGCTGCACGTCATGCGGCAGGGCGAATATATCAGCGACCACGACCTGAAGATCGGAACCAAGATCGCAGAAGTGCTCTGCGGAGGCGCGATAACTCCCGGCGCACAGGTCAGCGAGCAATATATTCTCGACTTGGAGCGCGAGGGTTTCAAATCCCTGTGCGGCGAGCGCAAAACTCAGGAACGAATTCAATACACACTGACAACGGGCAAGCCGCTGCGCAATTAGCGCGGCGCTTCCCGAGAGCTTCGGCACTACGTCGGATACGAAGCGAACACGAATTTCACTTCGAGGACAAACTCATGCCTGAGGTAGCGATTGCCAGTGTTTTCCGCACACTACGTCACTTCACGCAGCGCCGCTTTGGACGCTCGGATGCGAAATTCCGATTGACAAACACGATATTAAAGCGCGGACAGCGCGCTCGAGTTCCTCACTTGAGCCAGCATCATATACATAGCGATCAGGCCGTATGAGCACGAACTCGATGCCGTATTGACTGAACCACTGCGCCAGAACGCCGGTGTGATCCGTAATGTCAGCGTTCTCAGACGCTACACCAAATTCCAGCAGGCGAATGGGCACAGCCCTCCGGAGCACGTCGAGAACCAACTCGTGCTGCGAGAGACTGCCTTTGCGTGCCAGCACTGCAAAATCCTGCCCGAGAGCCTCATCGAGCAGTTCGATTCTCCCGTCTGGCAGCGTGATCTGCGGTTGCAACGCCAAGTGTCCTGCGAGCGGGGAGCGGCCCAAGCACCCGCCCTTCAGGGGGCGTTTCCGATTGACGGCCTTCAGGAATGCGCTCGGTTTGATGAGGCTCACGACGCGGAAGATCAGATTATCCCGGAGGAACGCAAGGACGCGGCTTCGAGTCTGGATCAAGTTGCCGAGCAAGACTGCAGCACGAATGATCTCGCGCACGTGCGCGCTCCGCTCGTGAAAGTAGTCGTCAAGGATGTTGGTATTCCAACGTCCGGAAAGTATCAGGTTCAGCCGCCAAGCTAGGGCATGTGCGTCACGTATGCCTGAGCACATTCCTTGGCCGAGAAACGGCGGCATCTGATGTGCCGCATCGCCAGCCAGAATGATCCTTTTCGAGACCCAACTTCTGGCCCAAAGGCCGTGAAAGTTGTAGCAAGCGATTCGAACAATCTCGATTTTGTCGAGATCGACAAACGTGCGTAGCTGCTGGCGCACGAACGTGGGATCAGTAGCCTCCTCAACGCTCTTTCCATCCGTCACGAATAGTTCCCACCGGTAGTAGGGACCTGCCAGGGGAACGTAAGTCGCTGGCTGGCGTGGATCGCAGATCTGTGCATGGTTTGGAGGCAGGCTCTTATCCTTTTGGCCGGTGCGAGTTTTGGTGTCGACCACCACCCAGCGCTCATCGAAGTTGGCCGAATCGAGCGCGATTCCTGCAGACTTGCGAACAAAGCTGCGACCGCCATCGCATCCGACCAGAAACTTCGCTTCTACACGCACACACTCGCCAGATTGGCTGCGCCCGATGGCGACGACTCCATCTCCTGGCTGCGTGATCTCATCGACTGCAACGCCATAGAGAGGATGAACACTAGCAAAGCGTTTCAATCCTTCGCGGAGGTGCCCCTCGAGTGTCGGCTGATGGAACCACCAGGCGCACGCGTGGCCATAGCGATGGTCTTGGCTGCCGACTTCCGTCCTTAGCAGCGCCTTGCCGTGTGGTGTTCGCTTAAACTCCATTTCGATGAATGGCTCACTGGTGCGCGCGATTTCCCGCGAAAGTCCGGCGAACTGGAAGACGCGCATGGTTTCATCATCGAAATGGATGGCCCGGGTTGCGGGATACACCTCCACATCGCGCTCCAGTCCGATCACGGACCAGCCATACTGCCCGAGCAGGTTCGCCAACATCGCTCCCGTGGGGCCGAGCCCCACGATCGCCACGTCACACTCGTACGCGAGCGGGGGTTTCATCATCCTCGCCTCCGGAAGAGATTGGTCCCCAAGGTGAGCTAATATTGAACACGTGTGTTCAATCTGTCAAGGGGGCCCCGACAAAAATACTATTTTAGCTGTCCGGTAAGAATTGGATTGACATGTAATTGAACACTAATGTTCAATTATCATCCAAATGAAGCGGCCCTCGCAATTTCGCAAATCGCTCACTCCAGTGCAGAAGCGCATTCAGCAGGCAGCTCTGCGGCTTTTCGTGGAGAAGGGCGTGGATCGCGTCAACGTAAAGGAGCTGGCGCAAAGCGCCAAAGTGGCCCGTGGCACGATCTACAACAACCAGCGCGCCTCAACGGAGCAGATATTCCAGGAAATCGCGAGTCAGCTCAGCGCCGAGATGCACCAGCGAGTAGTCGCGACACTTGCGGAGATCGACGATCCCGCGCAAAGGCTGGCGACCGGCGTTCGACTATTTGTGCGGCGAGCGCATGAAGAGTCCGACTGGGGCGCATTCATCGTACGTTTTGGCTTAAACAACTCCATGATGCGGCAGATTTGGTACGGGCAGCCGCGCAAGGATGTCTCTGCCGGCATAGCAAAGGGTCGCTATAACTTGCGTTCTGAGCAACTGCCGTCGGCGATCGCCATGATTGTCACCGGTGCCTTGGGCGCGATGTTTCTTGTACTACAAGGGTCCCGAAGCTGGGGAAAGGCTGGCTCCGATTGTGCAGAGTTGCTTCTGCGGGCATTGGGTTTGCCTGCCCGGGAGGCACAGAGAGTCGCAACTGCCGAACTGCCGCCGCTGGCTCCCGCTGTGGATGGAGACCGCAAGCGTGCAACACAGACTCTTGAAACCCGCAGTCTCAGATCTGAGGACGGCGAAGCATAGGATCGGATATGAAGCCAGTGTTGAAGATGCCGCAACCTTCTCGTCATCCACACCCGACCGTCAAGGCCTGTAGTCTGGCGCACTTGATCTTCGAGCGGCCTAATCTCGATTTAGCGGAGCGCTTCCTCACAGACTTCGGCCTTATCACTGCGCTGAAAACCGGCGACAAGCTCTATATGCGCGGCACCGGCATAGCTCCCTACTGTTACAGAGTGCATCGCGCACGGAGGGCGAGGTTCGTCGGCTTTGGTCTCCGTGTTCCAACAGAGTCTGACCTGATCAAGATCTCGCAGCTTCCGGATGTCTCGCCTCTAAAGGTCTGTGACGATCCGGGCGGGGGGCTACTCACTTCCCTCACCGATCCTTCCGGCTTCCTTGTTGAGGTTGTGCACGGTCAGTCGGAAGCGCCTGTACTGACACGCCGTTCAGCACTGATATTCAATGACGGAGGCGAACCGAAGCGCGTCAATGCCACGCAGCGCCCTCCTGCCAAACCCTCGGAGATCATCAAGCTTGGCCATCTCGTGCTCGAGGTCGCGGAATACCAGAAGACCTGCGAGTGGTACACGAAGACCTTTGGATTCATTCCCAGCGACGTGCAGGTTTTGCCGGACGGCTCTCCTCTGGTGACATTTATGCGCCTGGATCTTGGCAATCAACCGGCGGACCACCACACGATGGCAATCGCGCAGGGGTTGACACCGGCCTACAGTCACAGTGCGTACGAGGTCGTCGACGCTGACGCAGTTGGTATGGGGCAAAGAATTCTTCGTGAACACGGATGGAAACATGCCTGGGGGATCGGACGGCATATTCTCGGCAGCCAAATCTTCGATTATTGGCATGATCCCTGGGGCGACAAACACGAACATTACTGTGATGGCGACGTCTTTACCTCTGAGGAGAAGATGGGGGTCGAGTGGGCCAGCCCGGGGGCCATGGCACAGTGGGGGCAACACATGCCTGCCAGCTTTACCAGGCCAAAGTTGAATTTCGAGAACCTTTCAGGCCTGTTGCGCAGCCTTAAGCGGAGTCCCGATGTGACGCTGAAGAAACTGGTCACGATGGCCAAGCTTTTCAGTTAGCTGCCGGGAGCACCGCCATCAACTTCGCACGAAAAAGGAGCAACTGCCGATGCCAGTACCTGTAATTCGTTTTGAACGCCGCGAGAGAATTCGCTGGGGGGTGGTGCGAAACGACAAGGTGTTTGCAATGCAAGGCGAGTACGCAACCACCGAGGAGTTTATTCGCGCTGTTGTTGGCAACGAAGAACTGCTCGCACGGGAAACAGACGCAATCCCGCGTTCCGAGGTGACGGTATTGTCCCCGATCACCCGAAATCAGCAGTTCATCTGTCTTGGTGCGAATTATCGCCAGCACATGATCGAATCCGGCATCGATCCCGACGTCAAGCACTACAACATGATGTTCACGAAAGCGCCAGGCTGCATAGTGCCTGCCGACACCGAGGTCATCAAGCCGCGCTGTGTGAAATTTCTCGATTACGAGATCGAAGTCGGACTGGTGATCCGGAAGGACGTGAAGCACAAGGTAAGCGTTTCGGAGGAGAACCTGTCCGATTATGTCGCAGGCGTCGTCATCGTCAATGACTACTCTGCGCGCGATATTCAGATCCCGGAAGGACAATTCTACAAGGGCAAAAGCTTTCGAACCTTTGCGCCCGTCGGACCGATTCTCTGCCTACTAAAATCTGACGAGATGAACTACCTGAAAAACCTCCAGCTGACGCTGACGGTGAACGGTGAAATACGCCAGAGCGACACGACCGCCAATCTTGTTAACGGTCCGGCAGAAACGTTAACGGAGCTTTCAGGGGTCCATGACCTAGCTCCTGGAGACTTGATTGCAACCGGAACGCCTTCGGGTTGCGCGCTGTCCGTCCCATCCCCATTCAAGCAGCGGATTTTCGCGTTGCTCCCCGAAGCGACAAAGTGGAGGACGTTCCTGAAGGTACAGGAGCGCCGCACGCAGTATCTCAAGGTTGGAGAGGTCGTGGAGTCGCGAATTCGCAGCTCGGATGGGGTAGTTGATTTGGGCGTGCAACGGAACGTTGTTGTCGAAGAGGCTTAATGCCAGTCCGCACACTCTCAGACATTGCAGAACTTGAGAAGGTCCCATTGGCGGAGCGTCAGCTTGCGCCGAGCACGTATGGTGCGCTTAACGCCCAAGCAGAGAAGACGCCCGAACGCAAGGCGTTGAGCTTCTTCCTGGAAGCTGACCAATTCGAGCAGGTTCACGAATGGAGCTATCGGCAACTGTTCGCTGAGATTACGCGTGCAGCAAATGCGTTTACCTATTTGGGCCTGAAGCAGGACCAAGTGGTCGCCTTCATCCTTCCCAACCTTCCCGAGACACACTTCACCATTTGGGGAGGCGAAGCTGCCGGCATCGCCATGCCGATCAATCCCCTGCTGGAAGCCGCGCAGATCGGCGACTTGTTACGCTCAGCGCGAGCAAAGATCGTCGTAACGCTTGCGCCAACGCCGGGCACGGAGATGTGGCAGAAGCTTGCAAGCCAGTTGGACACGCTGCCAGACGTCAAAAGCGTGCTGTGGGTAGACCTCGTCCCATATCTGCCGAAGCTGGAAGGCGACGCCCTTCGCATGATGGCAGGGCGCGAGCGTCTGCGCCATTCACAACGTCAGATCGTCGATCTCAAAACGGTGATGGGGGGGCAACCGACGAACACGCTCATCAGCGGCCGTGTCATTCAACCACACGAGCGCTCATCCTACTTCTGCACCGGCGGAACGACCGGATTGCCGAAGATCGCATGTCGCGCGCACGGCTCCGAGGTATTCGACGCGTGGGCGATTGGGTTGACCTTGGGGCCTCGGGACCGACGCACGTTCTTCTGCGGGCTTCCGCTATTCCACGTTAACGGGCAGCTCGTTACTGGGCTGTTGCCGTGGACGCGCGGAGACCATGTCGTTCTCGGCACGCCGCAAGGTTACCGTGGAAACGGTGTACTCCAGCACTTCTGGCAAATCGTGGAGAAATTCAAGATCAACTTCTTTTCCGGCGTGCCGACCGTCTACGCATCTCTGCTACAGCAACCAATCGGCAGCTCTGATATTTCGAGCCTCGAATATGGCCTATGCGGCGCCGCGCCGATGCCCGCTGAGTTGTTCCGCAACTTTGAAAGCAAGACAGGCGTCCGGATTCTCGAAGGATACGGATTAACGGAAGGAGCGTGCGTTTCGTCGATCAATCCTCCTGGGGGCGAACGGCGTATTGGCTCGATCGGATTGCGCCTGCCCTATCAAGCGATGCTGGCTGTGGTCCTCGACCAAGATGGCAGATACATCCGCGAGGCTCGCATTGGCGAGATTGGAACGATTGTCATTCGCGGCCCGAACGTCTTCCACGGATATCTGAACGACGAAGACGACAGGTCCATTTGGATTGAGATCGATGGAAAAAAATGGCTGAACACCGGCGACCTTGGCCGAGAAGATACGGAAGGCTATTTCTGGCTCACTGGCCGCAGCAAGGAACTGATTATCCGCGGCGGGCACAACATTGATCCGATGCAGATCGAAGAACCACTCTTGCGCCATCCCGACGTGCAAATGGCGGCCGCCGTAGCCCGGCCCGATGCATATTACGGAGAACTTCCGGTTGCTTATGTGCAATTGCGGACCGGCGCATCCGCCTCGGAAGAGGCCATGCTTGAGTACGCAAAAAGCACAATCGGCGAGCGCGCAGCTTGGCCGAAGGTAATCCGATTCATCGACCAGATGCCTCAGACCGCAGTCGGAAAGCTTTTCAAGCCAGCGCTCAGGAGAATGGAGATTCGAGATGCTCTGCTGTCCGCCTTGAATGATGCGGGGCTAGGCGACAGCAGATTGGATCTGGTCGAGGACGCGCAGTCGGGCTTGCGCGTCAATGTCTATGTGAGCACAGAGGAGAACAAAGAAAAAGCTGAGGCGGTTCTGGCCCGATATCCTTTCGCGTTTGCAGTATTGCTGGCCGACGCCACTCTGAGCTCGAACACTCCGAAGCACGTTCCCTGAGCACTCCGTCAGGAGAAGAGTTCGAGTTGTGCGCCTCCATGGGCTGCTTCGACCGCTGTCAATTCCATTGAGTGTTCTGCAATTCGCATGACGTGAGCCTGAAGCCTATAACGCACTTATTGCCGAAGAAAGACCCGGATTAAGAATTACAAGAACCTGCAAAAGGCTATGGCGAAGGTCGGAACCAACCCTCGGCACGGTGCATGTCCTCGTGAAATCTAATGACACGTCGCATCATCCTGGAACGTAGCACCGCTGAAACATTTGCGCCAGGAATTGACCGCAACGGACCATCTTTTGAGCCTCCTGATCGTCCTTGAACGCGCTTTCAGAGATCGTCAGGTTTGCCGCGCTTAGGGAATTTCGGGCACTGATCTAAATGTAGATCAGTACCGAATCTCGAGCTTGGACAAAGCTGTCGGCCCAGGCCTTTATATTGTTGAACTCGTTCCTCAGCAACTCGAGCCCGCGGTAGTCAGATTCAGTTGATGCCGCCGCTGAGGCTAGTGCTACGCCACTTCAGAGTAGCGAAATCAGGTGCGTTTGACAACCTGATTCGGCCCCACCTTGATACTCACATTTGGCCCCACCTGTAGTAATAAGGATGCCTGTCCGGTCTTGCGGTTCCAGCCAGGATGGGGTGCAGGGGAAGGAACGGCGT
>Ga0116134_1000271_pt1 | contig 27467 bp, 22 predicted proteins | sample June2015DPH_19_5_FD_89737 | JGI IMG/M metagenome (GOLD analysis project Ga0116134, IMG submission 89737) | Peatland microbial communities from SPRUCE experiment site at the Marcell Experimental Forest, Minnesota, USA - June2015DPH_19_40 | ecosystem: Environmental > Terrestrial > Soil > Wetlands... | reverse complement strand
TCTGCTCGAAAATCCGTCTTCGTACGAAGAACTGATCCATCCCGAAGACCGCGTTCATGTGCTGGCAAAGCTTGGAGAAGCTACGCAGACAGGGCACTTCGATGAAAGATTTCGGATCGTGCGCCCCCGCGGCGAAGTGCGTTGGGTCACCGTGCATGGGTTTCCGGTACGGGATGCTGCCGGCAAAATCCACCGTCTTGTCGGGACGGTTCGGGAAATCACGGCACAGAAGGAAGCGGAGGAAAAGGTTGCCGAGCACCTGGCGTCAGCCGAGTCCGCAAGGGCAGAATCCGATGCTCTAAACAAGGCTACTCTGGCGCTGACCGCAGATCTTCGGATGGACTTTGTTCTGGACACGCTGCTTCAGTCATTGTTGGAACTAGTCCCGTGTGAGGGCGCACGGGTGCTGCTCTTGGAGGGCGACACGCGGCTTCTTGTGGCACGAGAACAACTGCGTCACGAGGCTCCCAAGAAAGCCCCGGAATATCCACTCACTCTCGACGCAGCAGACTCTCCGTTTCTCTTGCGTATATTGACGGCCCAGACCAGCGTCTTGCTCTCCGACACCAAACACGAAAAGGAATGGCCCAGCTTCAAGGGCCATACCGACATCCGATCATGGCTGTGCGTGCCGCTGGTTGCGTCCCAGCAGACCTTGGGGCTTCTTTCAGTGGGCCACACCCAGCCAAACACCTTCACTCAAGACCACCTCCGGCGAACGGAATTATTGGGAATCCCCGCCGCGGCGGCGATCCAGAATTCTCGCCTTTACGAGCGTGCTGAAATCTACGGGTCCGAACTTCAGCGACGTCTGACGGATCTTCGCCAAACAGAACAAGCGCTGGAACAGTCAGAAGAAGGACGCAGGGTGTCCGAGGACAAGTTTCAGAAGGTTTTCCGTTCCAGCCCGATCCCGTTTTCTATCACGACAGTCAATGAAGGGCGATTTCTTGATGTGAATGTCGCTTTCGAGCGCCGGTATGGGTATTCCCGTGCCGAAGTGATCGGCCGTACTACCGGCGAACTTGGAATCTGGGAAGACCCGAAAGATCGCGCGTTGATGATCGCGCAACTCCAACAAGGTCCAATTCGCAACGTCATCACCCGGATTCGGACCAAGTCTGGCGAAGTAAAAGTTACAGCTTATTCTGCAGACAAAATCCAGTTCGACGGCCAATCATGCCTTCTCGTCGTTTCAGAAGATCTGCCCGGGGACGACAAATGCTTGAATAACTGACGGTTCCGAAGCGCCGGTCCTTCGCCACGAACCTCCAAGTCCAACCCCTTCCCATTTGCTGTCCCGAATCCGGGCCACCCAACAGAAAAACAATCATTCCTGTACGGAAATCGATCAGAATATGCACTGCCTCGTGGGACGAAGCACGAGATGTCAACCGCCTGGGGTTTTGAGCAATGTTCCCCCACCTCGACGTCCGCCACCTGCACGCCGTCATTGTCTTGGCCGAAGAGCGGAACTTCACGCGGGCCGCGGACAGATTGCACATCACCCAGCCTGCGCTCAGCAAACAGATTACCGACCTCGAAGAAGATCATCGATTTCACCTGTTCACTCGCGATAAGCGACGGGTTGTGGAACTCACGGATGCCGGGCGTGTCTTCGTCGAAGAGGCTCGCTTGGCGCTCTTGCATACGGAGCGGGCCTCGCATCTCGCTCGTGCAGCACACGAAGGGTCCGATAGCATTTTGACGATTGGGCATTCACCCTATGCCGATCACGCCTGGATTGCCGCGATGCTGGCGATCCGCCTTCCTTTATATCCGACCCTCCGAATCCGACTCATGACTCAGTTCGCAATGGAGTCCCTCCGGGGCGTCCTTGTAGGCGAACTCAGCCTCGCACTCGTGACGGCGCCGCCCCAGAACGTTCAGATCACGGCTGTACCATTCGCTCGGGCTCCGCTCTACGCCGCTCTTCTCGAAAACCACCCGGCTGCTCACAAAGAGCGGTTGGTTCTCCAGGATCTGGCAAAGGACGAGTGGATTCTGTTTGCGAAACGGGTTCATCCACTTGTGCATGAGGCGATCATGGATGCAGCACGACGTGAATCGATTGTTCCCAAGCACGCTCACGATATCATTACGCCGCAGCAGGCGGTCGAGCTCGTATCGGAGCATGTAGGCGTCGCGATCCTCACGAAACCTACGGCCCGAAGCCTTCATGCTGACGGTGTAGTAGTAAGGCCGCTCTCCGATACGTCATTGTGGTTCGACACATCTGTGATCATGCGAGCCGGTGATGATTCTCGGCTGGTCAACGAATTCGCCCGATCGTTCCTCCGCAAATATGCGCACCAGCGCCTGCTACCAAAACAAATGGAATTGTGGCTGTCCGCCTGAGTTGTCAGTTTGAGGGGTAGAGACTTGTTCAACCTGAATGCGAGAAAGGAAAACCCATGAAAGAACCCGGACTGGATAGTCGTCATCGCGACAAGAAACCGCCAAAGTCTGGCGAGATTCAGCAGAAACGCGCCGACACGCTCAACAAGAACCTGCCGAAACCAATTCCAGAGTTCTCGCCCAACGCGACGCTCGGAACCATGCGAAAGGAAACAGGTAAAACGAGCGTCGAAGCTGTACGAAGAGCTGCCAAGCGTCGCTCTTAGGCAACTTGCCATTCTCGCGCCAGGCACGCTTCCCACCCCGCGCCGTAGAATGCTCTTATGCCTTGCGATGAATACGAACACCTCGTGCAGGCTTGGACACGCGCTCACAGACAGGAAGACTCCGCATATAATCCCGGCTCACGCCAGTTACAATCCAACAAGCAGTTCATCGAGAACCGGGCTAACACAACGGCTGAACGAGAGAAATGCGAATATGCGATGGCGGCACACCTCACAACCTGCGAACAATGCACAGCTGTGACAGGAGGGCAGTTGGCGACTGGCGCAGCCGTGTGCTAGCGGAGGTCTAGCCTGGTTGCGAGTAACAACTTGGTCCACGATGAAGAGCGTACCCGCACGCCACTACGGGTTTGCCGATGATTTATAAGGTATGATTTGTCAACCCGAGGTGTTCCTGGCACGTTTTCAGGTAAGGGGAGACCTGCGGAGAAAAGGCGCGTGGCTAAGTTGAATCGTCGTCCACTCCAGGTGGTGAGTCTATTCTCGGGTTGCGGCGGCATGGATTTCGGGTTCATGTCGGCTGGGTTCGAACCAATTCTTGCAATTGACGTCGATGAAGCAGCATGCCGTTCGTACAGTCTAAACCTTCCGCTAGTGCGTGTTCTCCGGCGTGACCTCGCGTCAGCACCGCATGGCTACGTCACGGAGCGTCTCCACGAGCTGCCGACACGAGCCTCTCCTGTCGGAGTAATTGGGGGGCCTCCATGCCAAGCCTTTTCACGCGGCAATGGTCACAAACGAATTGATGATCCCCGCGCTTATCTCCCGCGTTGTTATGCAAGCATTCTGCGAGAACTAAATAGTGCGTTCGAAGTCGACTTCTTCGTGTTCGAAAACGTCTTAGGGCTGCGGCACCGCCAGCATGATGCGCTGTTCAGGGAATTCAAAGATCTCTTCACGGATGCGGGCTTTCGGATTTTCGAAGGTGAGCTTAATGCCTTGGACTTCGGGGTACCGCAGGTGCGTCGTCGCGTGTTTGTCGTTGGTTTTAACCGGCGAAAGTACCGGACTCTTGAATTTCTCTTTCCCACCGGACATGCCAACAACCCTCGATGCGTAGCTGACTTTCTGGAAGAACTTCCAGAACCGACATTCTTTCGCCGGGGATTGGACCCCGAGAAAATTGCGTTTCACCCGAACCATTGGTGCATGAACCCTCGCTCGCCGCGATTTAAGAATGGGTCGCTGCACCACAGCAAGATACATGGAAGGCCGTTCCGACTTCTTAAATGGGACGCTCCGAGCTGGACGGTCGCCTACGGGCACCGGGAAATGCACGTCCACCCAAGCGGAAAACGGCGCGTGAGTATTTTTGAGGCGATGTTGTTGCAAGGATTTCCTGAAAAGTATCGGCTGCTCGGAACATTGAGCGACCAAGTACGACAAGTCTCCGACGCCGTACCTCCCCCTCTGGCACGGGGGCTTGCCCGAGCAATCCGAAAAGCTCTCGGATATGACGATGCGAAGCGACCATAATGCGGCGCGAGTCGATAGCGAACACCGCGCCTACTGGAGCGGCAAGCGAAACGCCGCACTGCCGGAGAGCCTTCACGAACTGAACTCTTTCTTTTGTCGTTACGCGCGCAGACATCTTCGGACGTTTCCGTGGAGGCGGGCCGAAACCGAGCCATTTCACTTGCTTGTGGCCGAGTTGCTGCTTGTCCAAACTAAAGCAGAAGACGTCGCTCGCGCATGGTTGCCGCTGATGCTGCGCTATCCCGATGCGCTGCACCTTGCCCGCGCGCGGCAGAACACATTGATTCGTCTTCTGGAGCCGTTGGGACTTCACCGACAACGGTCGCGTGCGCTGAAATCTGTCTCACGTGCATTGATGGATTTGTACGGCGGAGAAGTACCTAAAACCGTGGAGAAGTTGTTAACGCTACCCCATGTGGGACTCTATGTCGCTTCCGCTGTGGCGTGCTTTGGCTTCGGCAGGCGCGTGCCGATTGTTGATGCCAATGTAATACGGGTCTTCGACCGAATTACTGGGACCCACGGTATCCGCGAATTACGCCGACGATTCGACGTGTGGCAGCTCGCATGGGCGGCGCTGCCTCGCGCCCACGCAAAGTCGCACAATTATGGCTTGTTAGATTTTGCAGCTCAAACTTGCACCTCCAGGGCTCCGTGCTGTGCTAGCTGTGGTCTAGTTTCAATATGTGCTTTTGGCAAGAAAAAGCTTCGCTTAGAAACTTGATGCGGGATGGAATAAATACTTGGACTACGTTACGTGGAATGATCGAATCACGGCGCATTTCTTCAGGCCCGAGCACGAGGGCCGGAGAATTTTTCTTTACGTGACGCCGGACGTCCTTGGAGAGATCGCCGGTAGCGACGCTGCGGTAGACGACTTTGTGACAGCCGTAAAGAGCGGCCCGCCAGGGACCACTCGACAGGGTCTGTGCCAACGAGCGCTGCAGACGTTTGAACAATGGCGCAACCGAGGCGGAGTCTTTCCGCCCTATGTCGGTTATCTGTCCTTGTTCGTCTTGGCGGCGGGCATTGAGGGCGACTTTGCTCCCCACGCATATTATCCGCGCCTCCGCCAATTGCTAGGTGAGGAGCCAGCAATCGGCCAATACCCGTCGTTTCAACGAATGTTGACGCTGTGGGACGACTTGGAACGATGGGCAAACGAAGACCAGAAAGGCAAACTGGGTACTTTTAGGGCCGACATTGCCGGGAACTGGATGTACGTCGGGTTGCCTATAGCGCAGACAATCTTGACGCAGCACGAACGGGAGGGTTTGCACTGTATTTTTGCGGACGTGGGGTTGGACCCAGGAAGCGCGCCGACAGATGCGCAACTGGCGCAAACACTACTGGCATACGGACAACATCGTCTGAGGCCTCGCACGCTTCGGCTCGTTGAGCGCAACGGAGACCGGGATACCAGCCTGCGTGATCTTCTGCTCGAAACGGTCCTTGAGGAGCTACAAGACTGGGACGGATACTGCGTTCAGGAAGAGAACAGCCAGCAGCGTATCTCTGGCACGCTCCGGCTGTGCTGCAATCTGGATCGAGTGGCGGCTCGCTTAGGGATCACGCTGCGCTGCAAGAGCTCGCAGGAATTTCCTGAGGAGGGTCTGGCATTACAATGCGATTCGCTCGGAGGGAAGCTAGTTTGCGAAGAGTACGGTTTTGGTTGGTCAACTGAAATCATCGATGCCGAGCGGATGAATATTGTCAACGCGAGTGAAATTGATCTGACAAAAGGCATTGTTGCACGCACAGAGGACGGGGCGTGGTCGTTTCGCTTGCCTGGTTCAGAACTGAGAATCTTTGAAGCAGGCGGTAGCCACGGGTTGCCTGGACTAGTGGAGTGCGTTCGGCTACCGAGCCAAGGGAACTTCTACTTGTTATGCAGTGACCGAGTTGTTGGTGAAATTACGGCGTGGGGACAAGCAGACTGCGCGAAATTCGAGCAAATCAATATTGACGAGGGTATTCCGGCAGGATGGAAAATGTTCGTCGGCAGCGAGGCGAAGAATGATGAACGGATACGGGACGCCTTTCCGGCGCTAACGCTAAACGAAGGTGTTCGCCTTCGTTGCGAGGGAGGAATCCAACACTCCCGCAATCGCTATTTCACATTCACACCGCCACGCATCTGGCTGGACGGCGGCGATGCGCTAACGACCGTATGGGCGAACGCGACACTCCTTGGGGCGAAGAAGGATATGCCAGGATTGTTTGAACTGCCCGTAGAGCTGGCGCGTTCCGGCAGGCTTTCCATTGAGGCGAGACGTGGCGACGAAGTTGTAGCCCGGCGAAGCATGTATTTCTCAGACGATTCTCTGCCGACAAGGTTTGAAGCGCCGTGGTGCGACAGGTTTGGAAAATGCATTGAGCAAGATGAATCTGGAGCCGTCGTTTGCGGGTCTTCGGTACATGAAGCTGCTCCGCCCTTCGCTGCCTTCTTTCTCCCAGATCTGTCGGCCACTGGGCGCGTCATACTCTTGGGTCCGAAGCCAGGTCAGATCGTGAGCCTTCCGAGTGAGTCACTGCCCACTGATTGGGAGCCGGTTTGGGCTGTCCCGATTAAGCGCCGGGGTGCGGCGCTTTTCTGCGGCACAGGTATTACAGGAGCCGAACCAGAAGCTGCCGAAGTTGGCGATCAGCGCCGCGTCAAGCGTTGGAGGGAAGTCTTGTGGCGTTGGCGGCACCGAATTTCTCCTCCACGTCACCGCAATCTCGCGCGCCTCTGGGCGAGCTATCAACAGAGGGCAAGAGAACTATGAGTGTGGGAGACCGACTGCTGTATGCGATATCTGCGCGCGGTGCGATGTCTTGGGTCTCGGTCAAGCGCGCTTTTGATTGCCTCCACGAGGCAGACAACGACCTGCACAATGAAGAATTTTGGAGGTATCGCAGGAGGGATGCGGTCAGCGTGCTCGAGAATCTGGCACATGTCGAATTCGATACCAGGCCGCAGCGCATGATCGTAGCGGTCACATCGCCAGCTATTGCCGTTCTTCCAGGGCTTGGACTCACACCTGGTGTCCTTGTTGGAGCCCGCTCCCCGGCGGGCATCGACCGCCTGTCAGGAGCAGCGAAGCGAGCTGGCATCACTTGGGAGGTTCGTTCGCAGCACGGCGATTCAAAGTTTTATCCCACTTGTATCAGCTTAATCGCGGAAACGATCAATGACCTGACGGCTTTCGCGGCTTCGGAGAGGCTCGATTGTGCTGAGATTCCGCCTGCGTGGTCGATACTGCATTTCGCCGGCTCTCTAGATGACTATATAGGGCCGCTCCTGCCGGAAGACCTAACGAGCCTGAACTGGGATCGGGAAGACTTCGATCCAGACTCCCTATTCTTTCGGAAGACTCTTCGACAAGATACGGCAGTGCTCAGTAGATACACGCACCCAGCGCGCAGGACACGGTTGCACGTACTTCGGCAGGCAGGTGCAACAACCCGTGTGGACGCGGACTGGGGACGATTTGCGCTGATGCGTACTTTGTCGCACGATGTTCTCCTTTATGATCCACAAGCGTTTGCATTGGCAGTTCCGATTACGATGCCTTTACCAAGACTTTTGGCGCGCTCCTTGTGCCTCTGTTCAGGATTGTTGCCCTCAGAGGTAGCCGGCGTCCATTGGCCCAGATCGCGGGTGAAAGCGAGAGTCTATCGTCGCGTGCCCCTAGCGATCGCGGGACTTATTGCCAAGAAACTGCAACAGCGACTCGTGTTTCGCGGTCTTGGCAATGCTGATTTACGGAAGGCACAATATGAATGACCCGGTTGGAGCGTTTGAAAAAATTAGAGACGGCGTTCTCCTGTACTTGAAAACTGCCTTCGCTACGCAGTACCCCTCTGTGGAAATCGAGCGAGAGCGCTTGCTTCGAACGCTACGGACGTTCTATCAAGAGCCGTGGATTGAGCCTCTCGCACGTTACCTTGCAGCGAAACCGATTTCGAATCTTACTGCTGAAGACACCCCCGGTCTCGATGAAGCGACTCGCCAAGAGTTCGCTTCGCTCGCAACGTGTGGCCTTGTCGGAAACTATCGTTTGTTTTCCCACCAATTGGAGATGCTTCGGCGCGCTCTCAGCGGCGAGAGTGTCGTAGTGACAGCGGGAACCGGCTCCGGCAAGACCGAAGCATTTCTATTGCCCCTGTTCGCTTATCTTGTAAACGAATCTCGCAGTTGGCCTGCTGCCGGCGTGCGCGACCAATACGCCGGGGAGTGGTGGCGAAATACGGATTGGCGAGCGCAATGCGTAGGCGGACGAGGCCGGTTGACTCGTTCCTTGCGTATTCCTCAACGCGGGCACGAAACCCGTCCAGCGGCACTACGCGCGCTTGTCGTGTATCCGATGAACGCCTTGGTCGAAGACCAGTTGACGCGACTTCGAAGAGCACTTGACTCCCCGGCGAGCAGACAATGGTTTGCGGCGAGACGCGGAGAAAATCGCTTCTACTTCGGGCGGTACAACAGTAGCACTCCGATTCCTGGTTATGAGTTCCGGGAAAACGGGCGACCAAACCGCGACAAGATTGAGGAGCTGGTAGGCAGTTTAAGCGCGCTTGAACAATCTGCTGTGGCGGCAGAACAACACGCTGCACAGAATCCAGACGACGCCGACGTTGTGTATTTCTTCCCACGGCTTGACGGTGCCGAGATGAGATCGCGGTGGGATATGCAGGACCATCCACCGGACATCTTGATTACCAACTTCAGCATGTTGGGCGTGATGTTGATGCGTGAAGGTGATGGGGCCATCTTCGAGCGGACCCGTGATTGGCTGCAGCGCGAAGGCAGCGTTTTTCACCTTGTTGTAGACGAACTACACCTATACCGAGGCACCGAAGGAACCGAGGTTGCATATCTCCTTAGGTTGCTCCTCGAAAGGCTTGGCTTGTCGCCCGACCATCCGAAATTGCGCGTCCTGGCATCCAGCGCGTCGCTCGAACCAGACGATCCCGCTAGCCGCACATTTCTTTCTGAGTTCTTTGGTAGAAGCTGGTCACCGACACAGATCATCCAGGGGACAATGCGCCCCATACCACAAGTTGGGGGCGATCCGTATCTTCCGGCTGAGCCGTTTGCGGCAATGGCCGACGAGCAAGAAACGCCCGCACTCGAAGCCGCCTTCAACGCAGTAGCTGACAGCCTGGGTGGCGCAACGGTGCCGGGTACGCCAAAAGAGAGAATGAAGCAAGTGCTGGAATCAGGCCCGGCGTCCGTGGAGGCAAGACTACTTCGTGCGTCCTCAGTTGACGGTCAGACTCGCGCGGTGTCTCTCGGACAATTCGGACGAGATTTGTTTGGGCCTGAAATGGAACCGTCGCTTGTTGCGCGTGCGTCGCGAGGATTGATGCGAGCACGAGCTGTGTGTGAGGACGGCGGAGGTTCGTCCCTACCATCATTCAGGTTCCACTGGTTTTTTCGGAATATCGAAGGTTTATGGGCTTGCACCGCTCCTGGTTGTCAGTGCGACGATGGCGAAAGGCCAATCGGCAAACTCTACGCGAACAGTCGAATCCTCTGCGAAAACTTGGCCGATCCCCATCGCGTGCTGGAGACTTTATATTGCGAGCAGTGTGGCGTGGTGTTTGTGGGCGGTAGCAGGTTGACATTGCGTGATAACACCGGTTGGGAGCTGCTGGCGACAGATCCAGATGTTGAAGGAATCCCAGATCGGCAGGCTGCGCGATTCGTAGATCGAAGGAATTACGCCGAATTTGCTGTCTTCTGGTCTGCGCAACAAACTCCGTTGCACCAAGACGCCCAGGGGCAATGGCGACATCCTGCTTCGGACGGCGGGCAAAGTGCCGTCGCCCGGTGGGATCGCGCTTCAATAGACGTAAAAAGCGGACGCGTGGTTCTAGGAGAACAGCAGCCTTCGTATCCGAATGGTCGGTGGGTGCACGGTTTCATTTTTCACTTGCCGACGACTGCTCTTGCAGACCAGGAGCGGTACTTTGCTTTGCCGGCCTTATGCCCCGCGTGCGGCAATGACTATTCGCGCCGTAGGTACAGAAAATCCCCAGCGCGCGGGTTTCGGACCGGTTTCTCGAAACTCAGCCAGCTTTTGGCTAAGGAACTGTTCTACTCCTTGCCTGAAGGTGACGCTCGAAAGCTCGTGGTTTTTTCGGACAGCCGCGAAGATGCGGCGGCAATTGCAAATGGCATGGAGCGCACACATTACCTGGATCTCGTCCGCGAGGCTATGTACGACGAGCTTAGTACCGCCGTCATGGGTGAGGGATCGCTCCTCGACGACCTCGAACGTCAGGGCGCGCCCGTTCAGGGAACCGCGCAACGCTTTGCAACAAGGTGGCCTGCCGCAACCGCGCGCCTCCGCCGCTTGATCGCTGACGCCGGTCGACAAATTCCCGGAGGGCTTGACGAAGACCTCCAAACTGAGTTGACGAATAGGCGTGGACGTGCAAGAGAGGAAACTGCACAAATTCGGGATCGTGCAACGCGACGGTTGATTCCACTCCGCGTCCTTTTCGAGGGCCCAGACGCTCAAGACCCGGCGGGACCAGGGTTACTTATTCACCGCCTCAAGCGACTTGGCGTAAATCCTGCAGGCTGCGACGTCCTGTATCAGGAGTATTTCTACGACGGCAGCTTCGAGAATCATTGGACTGCTTTTTTCGACTTCTCTGACCAGGATCGTTGCTGGCGCGAAGATATTTCGCCTGCTGCGCGTCAGCGACGCGAGGACAAACTTCGCGCCAAAGTCGTGTCAGAAGTATGCGATGTCCTCTTCAGTAGGCTGTATTTTGGCTTTGAGTCTGCCGGGTTGGGATTCCCATCTGTCGACTTGTCACCAACCGCTGCTCGTGCCGGTGCCCTGGAGTGCGGCATCAGCGACGACACATTTATAGACATTTGTAATGGTACGATCCGCGTGTTGGGGGATCTCTACCGATATCGACAAGAACCGCAAGAGTATCCCGTTGACGCATGGCCAGACTGGAGCAACGCTCGCGCGTTGTTACGAAATTATGCGCGAGCGTGCGCAACGCTCAATGGCACCAATCCCCAACAACTGCTGACAGCCTTGTGGCAAGCCATCTGCGGCGATGCCGGTCATTCGACCCTAATCCTGAATCCTCGACGGCTCTTAGTGCGTATCGCGTTGCCGACTGATCCTGTCTGGAGATGCCCGTCATGCAGGCGACCACACCTTCACCGAGCAGGCGGAGTATGTACTCGTTGCTTGACCTCTCTGTTGACTGAACCAGACGCCAGCTGCGCAGACTTACATCGGCAAAACTACTACGCGGAAGAAGCGGTGGAGTTTCGGACACCTATGCGACTACACTGCGAGGAACTGACCGCGCAAACAGACGATCAAGCTGAGCGCCAGCGACACTTCCGCAATGTGGTTGTTAACCTTGGAGGGGGACCACGCCCCTTCTACTCGCAGGTTGATGAGATCGATATTCTAAGCGTGACCACCACGATGGAGGTGGGTGTCGATATCGGAAGTCTCCAATCCGTCATGCTTGCGAACATGCCGCCAATGCGTTTTAACTACCAGCAGCGAGCGGGACGCGCAGGGCGGCGCGGGCAAGCATTCGCTGTTGTGCTCACGCTCTGCCGCGGGCGAAGCCACGATGAGTTCTACTTCAATTTCCCAGAGCGAATTACCGGTGATCGGCCCCCGGTTCCATTTCTTTCGCTTTCACGCCCAGAAATTCCATTTCGATTGCTATCGAAGGAATGCCTTCGGCGGGCATTTCGGGCGGCGGGTGTGCGCTGGTGGCATAGTCCAACACCGCCCGACAGTCATGGGGAGTTCGGAACGGTGGTGGGCTGGTTGCAAGACCAACCACGGCGTACTGCCGTGGAAGCCTGGTTACAAACAAGTCCTGACGTGGCAGCGGTGGCGGCAGCTCTCCTCGTTGGCGGTTTCAGTCCCGTGTCTGCGGCGGACTTGGAGACGCGAGTTCGCAGAGACTTGATGAACCGGATCGATGATTGCGCACAAAACCCAGAACTCGCCGGAGATGGCGTTGCAGAGCGGCTCGCTGAAGGTGCCGTGTTGCCGATGTTCGGTATGCCTTCTCGTGTGCGTGACCTGTTTCACGGAATTCGCAATCGGGCTGCATTTAGTGTCGACCGAGATCTCGACCTCGCGATCACGGAGTTTGCGCCAGGCTCTCAAAAAACCAAAGACAAGCGCATATACACAAGCATCGGTTTCACTGCCCCCTACATTCTAGCTGGTAACCGTTTAGCCCCTGCCGAACCAAACCCTATCGCATGGCGACGTTGGATGTCCCGATGCGAACGGTGCCATGACACACAAGTATCGGCTCAAAGGCCGGGTGCGGTGGCTTGCGGAGAATGCGGCACCACCAGCGGCGTGACACCAGGCTTTAGGGTGTTTGAAATTGTTGTGCCCCTTGGTTTTCGCACTGAGCTCGGCTCAGGAGAGGACGCCAAAGAGGACGTCGAGATATTGGTAAGCGGTTCGGGTATCGTCACGCAGTCTGATTCGGCCATTCCTCAAGCTCTTGCCGGCACAAACACTCAGCTAGCTTTTACTCCTGCTGGCCGGGTCTTCCGGTTGAACACTCGCCGTGGACGGCTATTCCGGGGTGCCGTGGGTAGGGCGTCCCTCGCCAATGGACGGAACCGGTTCGATGGCCAGTGGATCGATGAACGTTATCAGAATACCCAGATTGGCGTTCAGTTCACCGGCCTAGGTGTAAACGAAGAGGTAGCGCTTGCGGCACCGAAGACGACAGATGTCGCACGTGTTAGCCCCGGTGCCCCGCCTGTCGGTCTGTGCCTTGACCCATTGGTCGGGCGCATTCAAAGTGCAGCAATAAGGGCAGCCTACTTCTCAGCAGCTTTTATGTTGCGTTCAGTGGTCGGCGAAGAGCTTGATATTGATCCCGAGGAAATTGATATCAGCAATTTGCGTCGTATAGCGACCCCGCAAAACCAGTTCGTGGGCGAAATCGTTTTTAGCGACCACCTGGCCAACGGTGCCGGATTCACACAATGGCTATCCGAAAACCTGGGAAACATTCTTGCTGGCGCGACTGCTGCCGATCCGCCCGACGACTCCTTTATCGGTGCCATAGTTGCGACTTCGCATCGTTCAAGATGCGATTCCTCGTGTTATGACTGTCTCCGGCAATATCGCAACATGAATTACCACGGCCTACTTGACTGGCGTCTCGGTCTGGCCGCACTGAGGATTCTTGCATCCGTCACAGCTCGGTGCGGTATTGATGGTAGCTTCGCACTGCCGGAAATCGAAGGATGGCCTGAGTGGACCAGTTCCCTTCGGGATTCGTTCGCACTCTCCTTTGGTGGTAGGAGCCGGGATTTCGCACGCCTGCCCGGATGTATCATCGGGCGCAAGCAAGTAATCTTTGTGCATCCGCTATGGGACTGCAATCGTCCCACCGAATTGCTTGCAGAAGCGGTCGCGGATGCGGACCAAAATAATGAAATTCGATTTCTTGATACCTTCAATGTTGTTCGGCGACCCAGCTTCGCGTATCAAGCGCTGACCTGAGAAAACATTGCCCCGACAGTTGTTCGAACACGAGCGACTCCGGGAATTCTGTGTCTACTTCCACGTCGTATTAGCGCCCTGTGCAACCTAATAGTACGATAGCTACCAATAGCTGGCGCGCGAGAACGGCTATACGAAAATGCCTTGGAATACTGGACTTCAGGGAATTCATCTCAACATAGCGGCATATGCGGGGAGTCCGTTGCGAGTTGTTGCTGCTCCGGGCACAGGCCTAACCGCATTCTGGCTGTGACCACATCTTGCGACAGGCGACGCGAACCATACGCGAACATCGAACAGCCGAAAACAGCCCAAACCATCCTCAGCCATCCCAAATGGCATACCGCATAAGCTCTTTCCCGTCAGTGATATCCGCTGATTCCAAACCACTTGGCCTATTCGGTAGGAGGCCCTGAAAAGGCTGGCGTCGGGCAGATGTTCAATCCCATGCGCTCTCGGCAGGGTCGCTATTGAGTATCGCCCGATCCCATCATCTGGTGGTACTCGTCAACAGCGTCATTCCATTCTTGGATGTCGGCATCCGTCAGGAACCGCATGTTCTGTTCGGTAACGATCCGGCCCGTTTTGTTCATCGCGTAGACCAGAGCGGGGTCCATCCCAGACTCTCCGGCTGCCTGCACGAGAGCTCTCCAGGTTTCTTCCTGTGATTCAACGCTGAGAACTTCAGGGACTGCGGAATCGGGATCAAAGAACAGTGGATCCTCCGGTCCCGGTTCGCGTCCGAACTTTTCTCGGAACAACTGCTTTTGTTGCGCAATGGCTTCGGCGGTTGCATGATCAATTGGAATGGTCTTCTTGGCGTCAGCTTCTAGTGGGCACTTGCCACGGGATTCCCACTGTCGTGATCTTCTTGGCATGATTGGCAACCTCCGATGATTTCACCGGGCCCTGTGATTCCATCCCGTCGTTCGAGTTCTGCCTGCAGGATAACGCGTTTTTTCGCGGTACGGATTACGGTACGTAGATCTTTCGGCTTGTATGGACTAGCGAGGTTACTTAGCGTGCAACGCGGGTTAGCGCAGTGAGAAATCATGACGACAACTCCCGTGAGCAGAGGAAGCGCTCAGGCCCTATTTGGCTCTTGCAGAACCGCGTCTGGAATGAGACAGGTGTACTGTGCACATGACGTATATGTGATCGGGCGGCAGGACCCCAAATCGGGTCGCTGAGGGAGTGACTCTCAGATCAGTTTCCGTTGGATGGCATTCATGACCGCTTCCAGGCGATTGTGAGTCCGCAGCTTCTGGTTGATGTGATGGAGGTGGTTGCGGAGCGTTTGCGGGCTGATGCCCAGAGTGCGGGCGACCTCATCACTGTCCTTGCCCTCGGCGAACAGGCGAAGGATGTGTTTTTCTTGTTCGGACAGGGGAGATGTTGGCTCTGCACGCACTGAGATCTCGCCGAGCGAACTGAGCTGTTTCGATAGATCGAGCACTTTGTGCACCAACTCCTCGCTCTTTTTCTGTTCTGTGACGTCATGAGCAAGGTGCACTAAAAGCCGACGGCCGGTTCGCTGGTTGTCGAACACGAGTGTGGACATATTGATCCACAATCGCTGCCCAGAACGGGTCTTCACACTCATGTCAAAGTTCGGGATTTCCGTGCTGCCACCAGCGCATTCGGCCACACTGCAATGCTGATGGCACACGCGTGTGCCCAATGGCCCCATACCCTCCAGTATTTCGTAGCACGTCTTGTGTATCGCCTCAGTAGCCGGATACCCGAAAAGCTTCTCAGCCCCTTTGTTCCAGGACATGATTCCACCCTCTTCGGTCACTGAGAAAGCTGCGTCTGTCGTTCGTTGGAGCAGGGCAAATAGTTCACTCTCCAGCATTTACCTCACCCTGTGACAAATGCCTATTGGCGTAGTACGAATGCTCCATTGAAACCTCTCGCCTCCCGATACAAGTATAAGTCAGCCGGCAAACCAGAATCCCAAAGAGGAGAAAGGTTGGGCCGACGGGAAGAGATGGGACATGGAAACAAGAACTCATAACGAAATTCCATTCATGAAAGTGATTCTCAGTGTCCTGCTTTTTCTGTTCATGATAACTGGACCCGAACGTTTACCGGCACAGCCTGCGGCGAACCAGAGGCCAGGGGCGAAGACCATCGCAAATACTGTTGATATCGTCCGTGATCCGACCGATGTTCCACCGCCAATTGCGAACCGAGCGCCCGCTGTAGTCCACGTGACACTTTCAGCTGAGGAGGTACTCGGTCAACTGGATCCATCCGTTGGCACCACCTACCGCTACTGGACGTTCAACGGAAAGGTGCCTGGCCCAATGATTCGGCTGAGGCAGGGTGACATGGTGGAGGTCACTCTTCGCAATGAAGCCAGCAGCCATATGGTTCATTCCGTTGATTTCCATGCCGCACTCGGCCCAGGCGGTGGCGCAGCATTCTCGCAGGCGATCCCGGGACAGTCGAAGACCTTCACATTTCAGGCCACAACACCGGGGCTGTTTGTCTATCACTGCGGTACGCCAATGATCGCCGAACACATTGCCAACGGCATGTACGGCCTGATCTTGGTTGAGCCAGCGGGTGGACTGCCTCACGCCGACCACGAGTTCTACATCATGCAGGGCGAAGTCTACACAACGGCGCCCAAGGGCAAAGCCGGGTTGCAGCAGTTCAGTGATGCGAGGCTCACGGAGGAAACGCCCGAATACTTCGTATTCAATGGGGCAGTTGATGCCCTGACCAAAGAACATCCGATGCGCGCCAACGTGGGCGAGACAGTGCGAGTATTCTTCGGCGACGCGGGCCCCAATGACACATCGTCCCTGCATGTCGTTGGGGAAATCTTCACGCGCGACTATGAGCTGGGTTCACTGACTTCCCCTCCGCTCACCGGAATTCAAACCACGAGCGTTCCACCGGGTGGTGCGGCCATCCTGGAGTTTACGGCAAGCGTGCCGGGACAGTTCACGATGATGGACCATGCCATGGCGAGGATGGCCAAAGGTCTCATGGCCGTCTTTGAGGTCCGCGGCGCACAGAACACCGCGTTCATGCATGACGGGCCAGCCGAGTCCGCCTCGGGCTCACAAGCATCCATCGCCTGGGTAACCGGTATGAGCCAGGCGGACACAACAAGATCCTCGGGCGGAGGCGACGCCGGTTTAGCGGCCACTCGTGGAGTTTCCACGCGTCCAGCAGATGCAAAAGAAGAAGCGATTCCAAACCCCATGCGCTCGATGCCAATGCACATGGTATCTGCGAAGGCCGAGCACCCACGTGGGTCAAATCTTACGCATCCCGTGTCGGCACTGAAGCCGGCACCCCCTGGCCCCACGGAACTTAACGGATGCCTGACATTGCTGAACGACGGTAGAGCGATGCTTAAGGTCTTCCAGTCAACCAAGACCTATCGCTTGGAGGCACGGCCCTTGTTGTTTTCTGAAAATGCGAATCGTCTCATCCATGTAACTGGAGAGTTGGGCAGCGTAGTCGCTGTGGAAGACCCCAGTATTCCCAGTTTCGTGGTGAACACGGTTGATGAACTTGCGCCCAACTGCTCTGCAAAGGTAACGCCTGCTCTTCTTCGAAAAGCGTTGGCAAAGGCTGCCGGGGCTGGCACTGTGGCCCCGCTCACGGTGGGCATGAGCGACATGGCGTTCATGCCGGCAAAGATCGTCATTAAGGTCGGCCAGAAAGTGACTTGGAAAGACTCTTCGGAAGTCATCCACAACGTGGTCGACGATGCCGGGAAGGCGATAAACAAGGCTGACGTGCATGTTCCTGAGGGCGGGAAGCCATTCGATTCAGGATTGATGCAACCGGGCCAGACCTTCGCCCGTGTCTTTACAGCTCCTGGGGTGTACCGCTACGTCTGTACGCTGCATGAAGCCAACGGCATGAAGGGTGTGGTGGTCGTCCAGTGAATGCTGGGGGTGGAGGTGCGGGCGTCTGCGAAAGGAAGTCTTTGAAGACCAAGCCCCGCCTTGCCGGTCGGTTTGGGAACCGTGACATAAGTCATCGGCGCAATTTTGGCCGGCTCCTATGATCTTTACAGTCTGGGAAAAGGGTAGGGAAACCATGAACAAGATCACCGGAAACACAAGCGTGGCAGAGATCGTGAAGCTCTGTCCGAATGCGCGACGCATCTTTGATCGCCACGGACTGAAGGGCTGCGGCGGCGAGCATGGTCCCAGTGAGCCCTTGGCGTTCTTCGCCGCGGTCCATCAGGCGAACGTGGATGAACTGCTGCGCGAGATCAACACTGAGCTAGAGAGTCCATCTTCCCAGCCCTATGTGTACAAGGAGACCCTGCAAGACTACATCTATCGCCGCTTCTTCAAAGCTGGTGTAGCAATCGTGTTGACCGTCGGCTGCTTGTGGGGCGCAATCAACTTGCTTCAAATCGCGCTTGGGAAGAGTTTCCTGCAGTTGCGCCTCCTGTCTTCGATCCACGCGCACGCGCACGCCATGATCTTCGGCTGGGTAGGGATGTTTGTGATGGGCTTCGCTTACCAGTCCTTTCCGCGCTTCAAGAACACCACGCTCTGGCGGCCGGGTCTGGCGAACCTTAGCTTCTATCTGCTGGCTACGGGCATCGTGGCTGGGATGGTTGCCGATATGCTGCTGCCTACCTTGGGTTCATTCGTGCTGGGTGCTGCATCGGGAGTGTCCGAAATTACTGCCGTCGTGCTCTTCATGTTGGTGTTGTATCGGACGGCGCGGCAGTCGATCGAGCCGCACAACCCGTATGAGAAGTTCATTGCCAGCTCGTTCATCTGGTTCTTGCTGGGCACAATCTTGGAAGCGGTGTTCTTTTTCGCCAAGGCCACGGCTCATTCGGAACATGGTTTGATCATGCGCATCGCGCTGATCGATGGTCCGCTGCGGGACATCCAACTGCTGGGCTTCGCCGCGCTGATTATCGCCGGGGTCAGCCAGCGCTTTGTGCCGCAGGTGTACGGTCTCGGGAAGCCCTCGCATGATCGCCAGACAATGATCTTCTGGTTGATCAATGGCAGCCTGGTGCTGAACATGGTCAGCTATGTGCTGCTACTCACGACCCACAAATTCTATTTCGCAATCGGTCTCGAATTTGCCTACTTGCTCATGCCGATTTGGGCCGTATTGCTGGCAAACCAGATTGGTGTGTTCCGAACGCCATCTCAGCCGGACCGTACCTTCAAGTTCATTCGCGCAGCGTACGTCTGGTTGCTGATCTCTTGCGGCATGATGCCATTCTTCCCACTCTACGGGGCATTGACCCATCAGGTATTTGCGCACACGTATATGGGTTCCCACCGCCACGCATTCACCGTGGGCTTCATCAGCATGATGATTCTGGGGGTGTCGTCCCGAGTAGTGCCCATTCTGGCGGGAATCGACTCGAAGTTAATGAACTCGCTGTGGGCCCCTTTTCTTCTTTTCAACGTCGGCTGTGCAGGCCGGGTGCTGTTGCAGGTGCTGACAGACTTCGTACCCAATGTCGCGTATCCGCTAGTTGGGGTCACTGGTTTCATCGAATTGACCGCATTGCTGTGGTGGGGAATCGAGTTGTGGCGCACCATGAACGTGGCCAAGACGAATCGCACGAAATTGCTTACCGCGCCATTCCCGCAGCCGGCACGATGAGCGCAAACTCGTTTGGCCTGCTGCTGGCTGAGAAAGTGTAAGGAGTCTTTTCAACAGAATGAGGATAGGAGATACAAAATGAGTTCAACAATCACAACAGGTTCAGAGATTGCCGGAGCACAAGCTTTGCCCTTGCTGGATTTAGTCAATTATCAGGAGGGATCCATTGTGAGCCGGGTCATCCTTAAACGGGAGAAGGGGAATGTCACGGTGTTCGCGTTCGACGAAGGGCAGGGACTGAGCGAGCACACCGCGCCGTTCGATGCGCTCGTGCAGGCCATTGAAGGAGAAGCAGAGGTTACAGTTGCTGGCAAGCCACTAATCCTGAAAGCAAGCGAAGTCGTCCTGTTGCCGGCTGAACAGCCGCACGCGGTCAAGGCGACCACACGTTTCAAGATGATCCTGACCATGATCCGCTCATAGGCCTAAGACGCACACTTTTGTTCGTTACCAAATTGGGGTCCAGCGGTTCATGGCAAGTCGGATTTGTGTTGCAGCCCTGCTTTTCGAAGGGAGAAATCTAGCTCCCATATATCACTGGGCAGCAGTTACCGATTGAAGCGTACTTGTTGCGCACATCGTGAGGCAAAATATACGAAGGGTCTCAGTCTGAGGAGGGAAAGACAATGGCGAGAAACCTAACGGCCCATAAGCCTGGTGAGGGTAGTAAGGCTCTAAACAGGTTGCCCCATCTAGCCAACCCACTCCTACGATTCAATCTGTCGGAGGAACTCCGGCAGCTCCGGAGTGAGGACTCGTGGCAGCGAGAAACCGGGCGTAGTTCCAAGACGCTCGCCAAGTATCCAGACTTCCGGATTGTCCTGGTTCTCATGAAGGCCAACACGCAGATGAAGGAGCACCATGCCGATGCCAGAATCTCGATCCATTCGCTGCAAGGTAAGATTCGCGTCCATCTGCCCGATCAGAAGGTCGAACTTCCCGCCGGGGAATTGCTGGCACTCGACCATGGCATACCTCACGATGTCGAAGCGGTGGAGGAGAGTGCTTTTCTGATCACGATATCCTGGCCGGGAGGCACAACAGAAGAGCGGCATGATGCGAGTTGAGTTGCGCCTCCGTGCGCGGAATTGATGCAGGTTGGCTATGGCGGACGTAAACATTACGGTGGACGGGAAGAAGATAACTCAACCTGCTGGAACACTATTGATCGAGGCTTGCAAGAGTGCCGGGATTGAGATCCCATCCTTTTGCTACTACCCAGGCTTATCGCTGCAGGGCGCCTGTCGGATGTGCCTCGTGGAAATCGCAAAGATGCCCAAGCTGCAGACGGCCTGCACCACATTCATCAGCGAGGGGATGGCGGTTACGACCCAAAGTGAGACGGTCAAGCAGGCTCGCAAAGCCATGCTGGAATTTGTGCTGCAGAACCATCCCTTGGACTGCCCAGTATGCGATGCGGGCGGTCAGTGCGAACTGCAGGATGCAACCCTGAGTTACGGACCAGCAGAGTCCAAGCTGATTGATCCCAAGAACCACAAAGACGAGCAGCAGTGGTCTCCAGTCGTTTACTTTGACCGGCCGCGGTGCATCATGTGCTACCGCTGCGTGCGCGTCTGCGGGGAGGGCATGGATGTCTGGGCTCTTGGGATTGCCAATCGCAATTCATCTCAGCTGATTGTTCCGAACAAGGGCGACTATCTTGAATGTGAAGAGTGCGGCATGTGTATTGACATCTGTCCCGTCGGGGCACTGACGTCTGGTCCATACCGCTACAAGACACGTCCCTGGGAGATGAAGCATGTGGCAACCATCTGCACGCACTGCGGCGACGGGTGCACGACGACCTTGGGCGTGCGCCCCAGCGAGACTGGAATGGAGATCGTCCGCGGCTCAAACAGGGACAAGAACGGCATCAATGGCGATTTCCTGTGCATCAAGGGGCGCTATGCGTTCGATTTCACCGCCCATCCGGAACGGCTCAAGCAACCGCTAATCCGCAGGAATGGCCGGCTCCTTCCCGCTTCCTGGGAGGACGCTTTGTCGACCGTCGCCGGACGCTTCCGCGAAGTTCGGGACAGGTCCGGCGGGCACTCAATCGGGGTGATTGGTTCGACGCGCACGACCAACGAAGAGAGCTACTTGCTGCAGAAAGTTGCACGGATCGTTTTCCACACCAACAACATCGATCATCATCGGACAGCAGATTTCCCAACTCTCTCCCGCGTACTGTCGGGCAAACCAAACACCACGGCCAGCATGAAAGATGTTTTCAACGCTCCCGCCATCCTGCTCATCGGAAGCGACCCCACGTATCAACATCCGCTATTGGCGTGGCAGATCCGGAACAATGTGCGCCTACACCACTCCCGTCTGTATCTGATCAATGCACGTCCGATCAAGTTGACGCGACAAGCAACCCAATTCGTACAGGTTGATGAGGGCAACGAAGGCCCAGCAGTGGCTTTCCTTGCTGGAGACGATAGTGCTCGGGAACAGTGCACTACGGACCAATCTGGTCGGGACAAACTCACCGCTCTGAGAGAGAAACTGCAGACAGAGAAGGATCTCGTCATTATTTTCGGCTCGGAGTTGCGTGGGAAAGACATCGCTGCGCTTGTGCGGTGTTGTGCTGCAATTCCCGATGGCAAGTTGGTTTGTCTGGGTGACTACGCGAACTCACGCGGCGCTGCCGATATGGGGCTCTACCCAGATCTGTTGCCTGGGTACACACCGCTTTCGGAGGGCGCAGCATTTCGCGAAGCTTGGGACGCAGGGTTCCCCACGCAGCCAGGACTCAATCTCCTGCAGATGATAGAAGCAGCGAGAGAGGGCAGGCTGAAGGCGTTGTATGTCGTTGGTTCGAATCCCGTCGCCCGCTACCACATCGACCCATTTGTCCTGCAGGCACCGTTCTTGGTAGTGCAGGATCTGTTCTTGACGGAGACGGCTCAACTGGCGGATGTCGTGCTTCCTGCCACATGTGCTTATGAGAAGTCCGGAACCTTTACGAACACCTGCGGTGATCTCCAGGGATTGAGAAAAGCCGCAGAAGTGGTTGGCCCGAAGAGTGACCTGGAGATAATAGCTCGCCTGGCCCACGACATGGGCTGCCCGATAGGAAAGCTCGTCACACGCGGAGAAGGTGTCCGTGCCGACACCGGGCAGTCGCGAGGGGTTCAGTCTGGAGAGGTGGATCGTCAGGCGGTGTGGATGCAAAGACAGAATTTGGAACCGCGGCTAGGGCCCTTTGATCCGAACGCAGTGTTGGATGAGATCCGCCGCCTGGTTCCAAGCTACCGCTCGCCCCACGTTCATTGTTCGGGTCAGAAAGAGGCGGCGGAGTCCAATCAATCTGCATCTCGCGATTTGGCTAGCGAGGGTCAGTTGATCATTCCCTCGCAAGATGACCTGTTTTCCTCAGGCACATTAGGTCGTTATTGTCGAGCTCTTGAAGACGTGATGGAAAGTCGTCTTGTATTGCCAAATGAACGAGAGGGCAGCAATGGTGAACTTCTCTCCGAACCGAGGCAGTGGAATGACCCTGGAAGCGTTTGCCCGGGCTCATAAGTTGCCACCACGCTGGGTGGAACTGAGAGAGGCGTGCGAGAAAATTGTGAACCTTCCTGACTTCTGGTATCGCCCTGACCTGCGACAGCAAGCGGGCGATTTGGCCGTTGAGGCCTCCAACATTCTCCAATCAGCACATAAACAAGAGGCCTGCGGGAGTCCACATGGTGCTGATGCGTTAAGCTCCACACGGTTGAAGTGAAGCGAGAGTGGCCATGACCGACAGGACTGTGCTCTTCATCATTCGACGGCAAGCCACTCCGCAATCGGAGCCCTTCTGGGAGAAATTTGATTTGAAATGGCGGCCGGGTATGAATGTCATCTGCGGTCTGATGGACATTGCTATGAATCCGGTGGACCGAGCCGGGAAGCCCACAACACCCATTACCTATGACTCCAACTGCCTGGAGGAGGTTTGTGGGTCCTGTGCAATGCTGATCAACGGCAGGGCTGCTATGGCTTGTTCTTGTCTTGTAGACAAGCTCAAGCACCCCATTCGCCTGGAACCCTTGTCGCGATTCCCCGTCATTCGTGACTTGGCGGTCGATCGCAGCGTGTTGTTTGAGAATCTCAAGCGGGTCAAAGCGTGGGTGCCGATAGACGGGACGTACGATCTCGGCTCGGGCCCAAGGATCTCTGCTGAAGACCAAGAGCAGGCCTATCCCATGTCCCGCTGCATGTCCTGCTGTCTCTGTATGGAAGTCTGCCCACAGTTCACGATGGCGACGGGCTTTGTGGGGGCGGCCGTCATTAACCAGGTACGCCTCTTCAACCAGCACCCCACAGGAGCGTCCCTGAAACGGGAGCGGTTGCATGCCATGACCGACGATGGGGGAATCCACGAGTGCAGCTATGCGCAGAACTGCGTTCAGATTTGTCCCAAGAACATACCTCTAACGAACTCCATCTCAAACGTCTATGGCCAAGTGATGAAGCAGACCATCGGAGACCTGTTCCGAAGATGACGCCACATTTTGGCGCAGGCTTTGAAAGATGGGTGTCACAGTGAATAAAATGCGACTGATTGGCGGAAAGGGCTTATTCACGCTGCAGGCAGAAGTTGGCAGCGCCAAGATTACGCCAGCGCACAGCTATCCCACTCGTGGGCAGGTGGTGCACGACTTCACGTTACCGTACACGGATGGCAAGCGAATCAGCCTTCAGGACTACCGTGGTCACTTCAGCTTGGTATTGATCTTCGCCGGAGATCCCAGCCAGATAACCGAGAAGAAATGTCTCTCGGAACTCGTGCAGCGCTACTCTCAAATTCGAGAGGCGGATGCCGAGGTGTTGCTAGTCCTGGCGTGTTCTCGAGAGCGGGCGGAAGCGACCAGGCATCAGGCAAAACAGCCATTCCCGGTTTTAGCTGACGAGGACCTGCAAGTCCATAAGGCGTTCGGAGCACTCGATCCTCGGGCGGTCCCCGCCGCGGCACTTTACGTGACCGACCGGTTTCTGGAGGTGTTTGCAGAGTGGCGTACGGGTGAAGGGGACAGTCTTCCCAATGCCTCCGAGGTTATATCTTGGCTCGATTACATCAATAGCCAGTGCCCGGAATGTACGCAGGCGGAGTGGCCGAGAGACGACTAATTGACCGTGGACAAGGAAGGAGGAGGCGGGATGCTCAAGCCGAAACGTGCGTACGAACCGGCTTCTCGATACGATGGTCAACGCTTCCTCGTGGAGAGATTGTGGCCGCGGGGCGTGAAGAAAGCCTCTCTCCATCTCGATGCCTGGCTGAAGGACGTTGCGCCCAGTACCGAACTGCGCCAGTGGTTCGGCCATGATCCCAAGAAATGGGAAGAGTTTCGGCAGCTTTATCGAGCCGAACTGGAACGACATCCGGAAGTGTGCGATCCGATCCTGAAGGCTGCACGCGGAGGGGCGGTCACACTGGTCTACAGTTCTCACGACCGTGAGCACAACAATGCGGTCGCTCTGCGCGATTACGTCGGAATGAAGCTCGGAAGAAAACGCCGGGTGACCAGTCGCAAATCCGCGGCTTGACAGTCGCGACCATGCGAACTTCCTATCGCGGATCCCACCCCGGCGAAGCTGGCTCTGCATTGCTTCTAGTCCACTGCTTCCGGCCCACTGTTACAGAAATCCCCTCCCAGAGTACGAATGGACTATTGGAGAAATCCATTCGGAGTGCGGAAATAGTAGGTGAAAGATGCAGACTCAAAAGAGGGGCGGCCAATGACTACAAAATGTGCGAACCCTGCATGCTCCGTTCCTTTCCATCGGTTGGGACACGGCAAATTGTTCCGATTTGAGGTGAAATCACCTTCTGAACCCTGCCGGGATGTGCCCGACACCGTTTGCAGCGTGAAGTCCGGCGGCGCTTCGGTGTTCTTCTGGCTGTGTGACAACTGCAGCTTGACCAAGACTTTGAGCTTTGCGTCCGCACGCGGATTAACGGTCGAACCGATACTGGGACCTCGTGGTTATGTGGCTGTCGTGCAGAACGCTCAGGCCCGCCTGGATCAATGAGCAGGCGTGTGACTTTCGTCGGTGCATGTTGTGCTGTGCGAAGCAGGCTGAAATAGGAGGGCTCCATTCTCATGGCTTACGTGATCGCCGAACCCTGCATTGGAACAAAAGATACGGCCTGCGTAGATGCATGTCCTGTCGATTGTATTCATCCAAGAAAGAACGAAGAGGATTTTGCCACAGAAACTCAGCTGTACATCGACCCGGTCGAATGCATCGATTGTGGAGCTTGTGTGCCGGTTTGCCCGGTATCCGCGATCTTCGCTCTCGATGATTTGCCCGAAAAATGGAAGCAATTCACCGAAATCAATGCGAAGCACTACAACCGCCCGTGATCGTCGCAGAGGCATGGAAAGGAGTAGTCAGATGACGAGAAGAAGACCAACAGAGGAATTAGAACACGAACACCACATCATCCAGCAGGTGGTCGGCGCGATGGCCGTGCTCACAGAGAAACTCGAATCCGGCGCGAAGATCGATGCTGCGGTTCTGACAGACCTATCTGAGTTCATGCAGACCTTTGGCGACACGTGCCACCACGGGAAAGAAGAAAAGTACCTGTTCAAGCTTCTGGAGAGGAAGGGCGTACCACCGAGCGGTTGTCCCTTGGCAGTTCTTCTTCACGAACACCAGAAGGGTCGCAGTCTCGTGGCCGATCTGAAGCTTACATCCGAAACCTACATACGTACACCGGGCGTAGGCAGGGAGGCGCTAATTGGCACCCTCCGAAGGCTCATTGAGCTCTATCCGGCACACATCTGGAAAGAGGAGTACCTGCTCTTTCCGATGACCGAGAAACTACTGAGCGCTGGTGAGCAGGAAGAATTGTCGGCGCAATTTGAGCGGCACGAGTCTGAAATTGGCATTGACGTTCACCACGGTTTCGAGCAGTTGGCCGGGCAGATTTTGGAGATGGTCTGTGGGGGAGCCAGCACCTGCCCCACGGCTTAGCCAGCGTGGGGGAGGAGGCTGCCGCCTCGGACTCTATCTGTTCGTTGACCGGGTGAATTCCGAGGTTCGCCGCTCTGGCGAAGAACGCTGACGCGCACGTCCGCCGCACCTCCTGAAATACGCAGGGCATCCGCCGTGAGATTAGTCACATGCGGGCTGTGATCAGTCTGTCAGGCTTGTGTTGTGGCTGAATAGACCGGCAGGAGGATGAGGCGGAGCCGCCTTCGATTTCGACGAACGCCCATTCATTGTGATCTAAGAAACCACTCAGCGGATATTGTCAAAGTCCCCGTATTCAATCGCCTCAGGATCACCTAAGCGTGGATCGGTGAGGTTCCGTCTAACTGGAGAGTCAAGCGCCTGAAGTTTCTGCTTGCCGAGGGTCTCAAACGTTATAAACGCGGATCTCCAATCCAAGGCCAAACTCGTGCGGCTCAAACTTTTTTTAGTGCGGATTAAGCTTTGGCGAAGGACAGGGGATCCGGTGGGGTGCAGCCTTTACGGCGTGGGAGAGAGATCCCTTTTCCACATACTGCGCAACGCGCCGAGCGTGATGGGCAGGGCGCCGGCGAAGAGGAAGACCACATCCCCCACCATGCGCAGCCATTCCAGCTTGTGGTAGGTGCCGCCCATCAGGAATGTCAGGCGGCGCGCGTGCCAATACCCGTTGGCGATGGAATCCCAGAGCTGGATTACTCCTCCGGGGAACAGATCCAGGATGATCATGAGCGCGAGGCCCACGTTAGCACCCCAGAAGCCCACCCGGACGAACTTCTCCGTCTCCTTCCATGTGGTGTCGGATTGCATGGCCCTCAAGCAGAAGACCATTACTGCTAAGGCCAACATCCCAAAGACGCCAAACAGTGCGGCGTGTGCGTGATTGGCGGTGAGCGACGTGCCCACCTCGAAGTAGGACACGATCGGCAGGTTGATCAGGAAACCGAAGACCCCTGCTCCAACGAAGTTCCAGACACCCACGGCCATGAGGAAGTAGATGGACCACTTCTGGCTCCAGGCCAGATCGTGGCCGCACGCGGAACACTGCGCCTTTCTCAGCTTGATGAAATCCCATGCGTCCAGAGTCAGAAGCGTTAGAGGCACAACTTCCAGAGCGGAGAAGCACGACGCCAGGCCCATGTTGAGCGTTCCCTGGCCTGTGAAGTACCAATGGTGGCCTGTGCCGATGATCCCGCCGCTGAGATACAGGATGGCATCCAGGTAGATCAGG
>Ga0116134_1000270_pt1 | contig 27482 bp, 28 predicted proteins | sample June2015DPH_19_5_FD_89737 | JGI IMG/M metagenome (GOLD analysis project Ga0116134, IMG submission 89737) | Peatland microbial communities from SPRUCE experiment site at the Marcell Experimental Forest, Minnesota, USA - June2015DPH_19_40 | ecosystem: Environmental > Terrestrial > Soil > Wetlands... | reverse complement strand
CGTTCTTGGTCTCTGTTGCCTTGTCGCGTGGAAGATCACTGGCGAGGATTTCTGGGGAGTCTGGGGAAGACTCGCCATCGCATGCATAGTCGTGAACGGTGTGTATGGAGACGTATATAGAGTTATTGATCGGCTAAAACAGGCAGGGCGCCCGACCAGCCGAGATAGAGGTTAAAGCTTGCGCTGCTACTCGCACTCTTACGACGCAAACGGCAATACCCTAGCCGACGCCCAGGGTCGCAGCTTCACCTGGGACTTCGAGAACCGGCTGGTCCAAGCCGTTGTCCCCGGCGCCAACGGTGGAACTACGACCTTCAAGTACGATCCCTTCGGCAAGCGCATCGAAAAACTCTCGCCGAACGCAACGAGCATCTTCCTATACGATGGCGTCGATCTTATAGAAACAATCAATGGATCGGGAAGCGAGATTGCTAACTACACTCGGACCCGAAAGATCGATGAGACGCTGGCAGAGCTGCGAGGCAGCACAGTAGATTACTACCAAACTGATGGGTTAAGATCGACCACTTCGCTTAGTAGTTCATCTGGAACGGTCGCCAGCACGTACACGTACGATTCCTTCGGCAACATCACGAATTTTACGGGTACATTGAGGAATCCATTCCAGTACACGGGACGAGAGTATGACAGCGAGACGAATTTGTACTTCTATCGGGCCAGGTACTACGATCCCGTCGCCGGTCGTTTTGTCAACGAAGATCCGATCCGGTTCAAAGGTGGCAACAACTTCTACACGTATGTCCTAAATGATCCTGTGATATTACGTGATCCCACGGGACTTTGCGGTTGTCCCGAAAGGGATAGTTGTTATGCCGAAGCCCGCCAAAATTTATCTTTGGAACTTATGGCATGCGGCCTGGTCTGCCTCGTCCAGCCTGAGCTCTGTCCTGAGTGCATCGCGGGCGCTGGAGCCGTCTATTCGCTGGAATTGCTTATATGCAGGTTCAATAGACCCTGTTAAAAATAATGACGGGAGTTTCGGCGGAGTGCTAAAAGCGCGGCAGCCAGTTAAGGTGATGAACAGCCTACGGTGAAAAACATACTGAACTCGATGTATTCCCTTAATGAGTTTGAGAGGCACTTCGGTATGGAGGCCTAAGTGATGTTTGAACGAAAGAATATTCTAATCGGTGGAGTCTTAATTACTCTGGGCTTGCTCGGCCTGTTTATTGAACACCAGGAGCATCACCCGCTGACTGCTTCGAATTTTGTACATCTCGCAATATTTCTGGGTCTGCTTGCGCTATACGGCTATTTAAAGTCAAGGAAGCGTTGACCACCGGCGGGTACCCCACCGCCGATCCCTCGCCTCAAAGAACTGCCTGCCGAGTGTACGGAGCGAAAACCGGAGACGGCACCGCTGGTGGGTCCGGCATTAGGTTGCGGATGTCATTAGGAGATTAGAAGAAAAGATGAAACGTGGGATTGAAATCTTCGAAGAAGACTCAAAAATTCTAGAAAGAATCGCTGGGCAGTATGGGGCAGACTCCAAGGAGTACGCAGCCTTGGTTCATGCAGGCTTGGCATTGCTATATGTACTGAAAGAGGGTAACGAAAAATTTATGGAACACATCGTGGCGCCTGAAAGTGGTCTTACTCCTGAGCAAAGGGCACACTTGATGGAGCTGGGAATCGACCCCGACTCCAAGCTTTAAGGGTTCTGGGTCTGAGAGTTTTTCTTTTAGCTGCTGAGGGGGACGAGCCGCACCGCGAAGGTGCGGCTCGTGCTGTTTGGGGTTAGGAAGCCGAGACGAGGGCGAACTGGGTAAGCAGGCGCTCCATCTTGGCGATGAGGGTGTCCCGGCGAGGACCGGGGTTAAGCCGGTCGGCACGGTAGCCCAGCAGGTCGAGTTGGCGGCGGATGCCGTAAAGCCGTTGTTGCTTGGTCATCGGGTGATGCCTCCTTTCGGTGAAATGTCTTTCTACCTATGGGTCCGGTAGCGGCAGAACTGGGGTGAGTTGGCGATCCGCGCCGTGGTGGTGACTGGCAGGGGTGTTCTGGGGATGCTGGCGGGGTCGGTTTGGAGGGTTGCTGTGCGGGATCGGGGGGAGGGTCAAAAGCGCGCTGCCTACGGCATCGGGTGGAAGGGGTGACACGTCATCCCCAAATGGGAGCTGCAGGGATACCTTGGTAGCTCGTTAGATACTTATTGAAAACAGACGAGTTACTGAACGGCGGGAACTAATGGGTTCCCGCAGGGCGCTCTACGGCGCTCTGGGCGAAAACGTGTTGATCCATCAAGGGTTACGCAGGATGCGGCATCTGAGGTGTTATTGCCACGCACGCGGCATCCGGTGCGCGTCCGGGCTTTGCCCGGCGTCTATCCGGTCGTGGTCTGAGGTCCGAAGGGCTACTCTCGCGACAAACTCCGAGCAAGGTTCACGATGGAATACGACCAGGACAAAGGGCGGTTTTGGTGACTGTGAAAGGCGTGAAGCAAGCCCGCGAGCTCTCCGAGAAACACTCAAAAAAAAAGGAACAGGAGCGCGTTGGCGGCAGGCTTCGCGGCGACAGTAATCGAGCCATTCCGAAGCGGGAAAAGGGTACGGGCGCGGATCACAGCCAGTCAAGCCCCGTTCCGCAAAAAAACGCGGAACGCCTTGCGGCTGCGCTTCGCTCCGGGGCGTTGACAGGCCGGCGCCCGCGCCCGTAAAGGCCCTCCCGCTATGTTCGGAATGCCTCTCTCTGCCCCAGCCGGGGCAACCCTTTCAGGGCGGCGATCCGCGTCCCGCAAAGAACTTTCTAGCATTGTGCAGCTTAACAAAACGGCGTTCAGTCTCGCAGGTTTCACGAAGAAGATCAAGCACCAGAAAACCGACGAATTCCTGGCGATATTGCGCGACAATTTCGACGCTCATGCACCGGCGAGAAGACTATGATTCCCCGTGGCTTTGCTTGGCATTCAAGGTGGTGGATTGTTGCCCCTATGGCCGTGCTCTTGAGCCTTCTGGCAATCATTGCTGTGGCATGGTATGAGTGGAAATTGCGACCGCTTCAGAAGTACGAATTGGTGGGCATTAGATTGAGGCTCCTAGACCACTCACAAGAGTTGGTATCGCCTCGGATTCCAGCGGAATTGGAAGGCGGATCTGTACCACATCTGGGGCCAGTTACACTCTCAAGATGGCCTCTTTAATTGATCCAGAAGCCCACTGCCACAATGGGTAAATCAGACTCGCCGAATCCATCACAACATCGAAGCCAATCACATCCTTCTGGCAGATGAAACCAGTCGCGATAATACATCGCATTCGGCGACTATCGCGCCACTCCCCACCTTAGGTCTACAGGCGAATTCGAGCCCGCTACCAGAGGCGAAAACGTCACCTTCCATCCTTCCGAAGAAGCCGTCAACAGGCAGACGAACTGTCCAGGATCACTAAAGCAAATGGCCAGGGATGAACAGGCCCAGAATTTGGGACAAATCGCAGTGGATCGACTGAGCTAATCGCCGCTGTAATCTCAAGGAATCCAATCTGAACACACGATACTTGTTTGCTCCACTTGCATGACTCAACTACAGACTTATAAGATAGCGAAGTGTGCATATGAATGGAAGGCTAGGGTTGTTTGTAAGGTGACATAACCTGTCTTTCATTCCGGTCCTTTCCCGCCAGTTATTCTCTGTTGATATGGGTCTACTTAGCCTCCACGAATGGTACCTCTTTCCTGTTCCAAACGGGCCGCTCATGATAGACACTGTAGCCCGCCGATTTAGCCTTGCTATATCCACACTAAACGCTGCTGCTGCGCGATCCTTCTGGACCTCGATTCGGATCGCTATTGTAAGTCGACCACCTAACGCAAAGGCGAAATAAGTACAGAAATGTACGTTTTCCACATGGAAAACGTTGAATAATACAGCGACACATAATACAACAGTGAACATCTATTGCGCTGCTTAGTCAGTCTAAGTCAGGAGCAGAAGCGAGATACTGTCGCGCGCGTTGTAGAGCTGAATCACATGTTAACTATCTCCAAAGCATTGTCGGCAGGCCAGGCACGGACCTACCATGCGCGTGAGTTTGTGTCGGAGAAGCAGAATTACTGGAGCCGTGACGCGCAAGTACATAGCGAGTGGAAGGGCAGGCTTGCCGAGGAGTGGGGACTGCGTGGTTCCGTTGGAGCCGAAGAATTCGCTCGGTTGAGCGAAGGACAACATCCTGAAAGCGGCGCGCAGCTCATCAAGCATCAGCCTGCCAGGACCTACGAGAACGAATACGGGAAGGAAATCACCAGTGTCGAACATCGCGCCGGGTGGGATGCGACATTTTCCGCGCCGAAATCCGTCTCTCTCACGGCGCTCGTGGGCGGCGATCAGCATGTACGCCAAGCGCACCGCGAAAGTGTCCGCGTAGCACTTGGCGAATTGGAGCGGTATACGCAAGCGCGCATCGGCAATATCCACGCGCCAGAGACGACAGCCAAGTTTATCGCCGCCACCTTCGAGCATGACACTGCCCGCCCGGTGGATGGATATGCTGCGCCGCAACTTCATACTCATGCCGTCATTTTCAATATGACCGAGCGGGGGAACGGCCAGACGCGGGCGCTGCAGGAGCGAAGCCTTTTCCAGTCGCAGCAATATGCAACCAGTGTTTATCGTTCCGAGCTTGCCACGCGCCTTCACGGGTTGGGCTATGAGATCGAGCGGGGAGAGCATGGCCAGCCGGAAATCAAGGGCTACACGCAGGAATACCTGGATGCATCCAGTCCAAGACGAGAACAGATCAAGCGTCACTTGCAGGAGATTGGAAGAGAAGGCGCGGGCGCGGCACAGGTCGCTGCCCATCGCACGCGGGACAGCAAGGCGATTCACTCCCCGGAAGAGGTGCTGCAGCGGCATCGCGAACTGGCTGCACAATACGGCAATCAGGCGGATCGGGTTGTAGCCCAGGCGCGCCACCATACACAGATTCATGCACCACACTCGAACAAGGCCGAGCAGCAGGCCGTAACCTATGCTCGCAATCATGTCTTCGAGCGCTCTGCCGTACAGGATGAGCGAAGCATCTTGCAGGCGGCGGTAAGCCGAAGCATGGCGCAAGCAACCTACGAACAAGTGCGGCATGAATTTGCGCAGCGAGTCGCGCGTGGCGAGTTTCTGGCCGTCGGCCCTGTTGAAGGACGTGCTGCGCCGCTCTATACCACTGCTGAGATGGTCCGCATGGAGCAGGAAATCATCGCTCGTATGCAGAGCGGGAATCAGCGCACATACCGCGATCCGATGCTAGTTTCGCCCCCGCTGCGGATTGCAATCGAGGACCGCCATACAGAACTGAGTCCGGCGCAGCGCGAGGTGGTCGATGACATCTTTGTGAGCCGAGAGAAGATCGTCGGCTTGGATGGGATCGCTGGTACTGGCAAGACGACTACCTTGGCGGTGATCAGGGAAGGAGTGGTGGCCGAAGGCTACAAGGTCGAAGGTTTTGCTCCAACCTCACGCGCTGCGCAGAAACTGGCTGAGGCGGGCATAGAGACCTCGACTTTACAGCGCCGCCTTGCGCGGGGAGAGCAGCCGGCCACAGGTGACAAGAGGTTCTATGTGCTCGACGAATCTTCGCTCGCCTCGACGCGCCAGATGCACGAGTTCGTGGAGCAGCTTCACGCGAGCGACCGGGTTTTGCTAGTTGGCGACACCCGGCAGCATGAAGCGGTCGAAGCGGGCCGTCCCTTCGCACAGCTTCAGGAAGCCGGGATGCGGACGGCGAGACCCGAAGAGATTGTGCGACAGAAGAACCCGGAACTGAAGCAGGCTGTTGAGCAGTTGGCGCGTGGTCAGGTTGGTGCGGCCGTCGCTAGCCTTGGCCGGCAGGGACGCGTACATGAAGTGAAAGAGTTCGAGGAGCGTATCGCGGCCATTGCGCGCGAGTATGCCAAGTCGCCGGAAAGTACGCTGGTGGTATCGCCTGACAATCTGTCGCGCACGGAGATCAACCAGCGCATCCATGCAGAGTTGCAATCGCGCGGCATAGTGAGCAGAGACGAGTACTCAGTCCAAACGCTGGAGCCGCGTCAGGGGATGACCGGAGCAGATCGTTCTTGGGCGCAGCAATACCAAGTGAACGATATTTTGCGCTACTCGCGCAGTTCGCGGGAGACCGGCATTGCGAAGGGCGATTACACGCGCGTCAAAAGCATCGACGCGCAAAACAATCGGCTCACGGTGCTGCGCGTAGATGGAAGTGAAACGACCTATGACCCTCGCCGACAGATGGGCGTCTCGGTGTATCGCGAGCAGGGGAAGGCATTTTCGGTTGGAGACCGTATCCAATTCACCGCGCCCAATCATGAGCTGAAGATTGCGAACCGTGAACTGGGTACAGTGGAAAACATCGCGCCGGACGGCGCGATGCGGCTGAAGCTTGATAACGGGCGCAGTATGGACTACGAACCTCAACGTCATCCGCATCTCGACCACGGCTACGCCGTCACCAGCTATTCCAGTCAGGGACAAACAGCCGACCGCGTTCTGATCCATGTGGATACGGCGCTTGTGGCGAAAGACTTGCTCAATAGCCGCATGGCGTATGTCTCGGTTTCGCGTGGACAGTGGGACGCACAGATTTTCACAAACGACCGCCAAAAGCTGCCGCAGGCTCTTGGTCACGATGTCTCGCACCAGAGCGCACATAAGCCAGAACAGGCGATTGCACCAATGCAGCATCAGGACGCTACCAGGTCACAACAGCCAGGACAGGATCTGGGTATGAGCATGGGCATAGGCTTAGGCCTCTGATTTTGACCAGCAAGAATCGACGATCGTTTCAAGGGGGAAGGCAACGATGAGCACAGAATCATTCGGTAAAAAACCAATCCAGAACGCGAGCCAGGCGGTACCCGCTCTGGAACAATCCTATATGCCTCCCAATGATAGCTTCGCCGAAAAACACTATCGCGTTAGCGATCTTGCGAAACTGTGGGGTTTGGGCAGGGAGACGGTGCGAAAGCTTGTCAAGGACGATCCGGGTGTCGTCAAAGTCAGACAGGGGCGCAAGAAGGTGCATACCACGTATAGCGTGCCAGAATCAGCGGCGAAGAGAATTCATACCCGGCTGCTAAACATCGCCTAGTTGCGTCCTCCGGGAAATGCTACTAGCTTCGGCTTCGGTTTATCCTCGAATGCTTCCTGCAAAAGTTTCGTGATGCGTGCCTGCCGTTCGGGCACCCATGCTGCGTAATGCTTCCTCACTATTTCTTCTGTGTTACCAAGCAACTCGGCCACGTCGCGTACTGTAACGTTGGCCTTCTGTAGAAGTATGCGTGCAAAAGTATGCCGGAACCGGTGAGGTGTCGGCCGCTCGGCCCACGAACCGCACAAATCCCAAAGACGCCGAAGTTTGCGGCGCCATATGTCGGTTACAACACAAATATCGGTTGTCCTGTGGGTTCCAAATATCAGCGGTCCGTGCTGTTTGGCGCGATCATGGATGCGTTGCTGCAACCAAGTCGGTATCCACGTATAAACCTTCTTCCCATTTTTAGTTGTGCGAATACGGCACTCGCCAGTATCCAGCAGTCGCTCTACATGAAACGTGCAGACGTCGGAAATGCGGAGGCCGGTATAAACGGATATCGATATGAAGTCGGCCAAATCTTGCCCGGTCCAGCGATACCGATATTCGTTCTCGGTTTTTCCGTATTTGGATTCACAAGCCTCGAACATCCGGGCTAGTTCTTCGTCGCTGAAGGGAATTCGTTCCTTGGATCGGTTCTCACTGCGATTGCGTAGTTCTTTGACTAGCCGTGCCGGGTTCCGGACAATCCATTCATTGCTAACGGCGAACTCAAAGAACGACTTGAGGATGGTCATATTCTTCCTGGCAGTGTTCGGAGCAACTTGCCATGAGGCGCGAAACTCGCGCACGTCAATCGGTCCCCACTGGTCAAGCAACATGTAGCCTTTTAGTTCACAGAATTTCGTGAAACGGCCCATCATGTAGCCGTACATGCGCTGTGTCGCCGGGGCCGAAGATTCGGCGTGAGCCGCGAGAAATGCTTTGACAGCTCTATCGATGGTTACTCTTGAAACTGAGATTGTCTCGGGAAGGGGGGCGGGCAATTCGTCTCCCCAGCTCTTCCAAGTAAGAGCAATCTCTCTGGCCTTTTCCCACTCGTTCTGGCCCGTAGATTTTCGTTTGAACTTACCCGCGAGTGTGCCCGAGGCGAAGATGACGCAGGCGCAACGCTTCCATCCTCGCCTTCGCTCCTCAAACTCGCCGGAGCGGGATTCTTCTGGATGGCCGGCTTCACAGTCCGGTCGGTGCCGACGATAGAGATTGAGCGCCACGGGGGCATTATAGGACGAATTGCCCGCTATTGCCCGGTAAAAATAGAAGCTTACCGTAAAGCATTGATAATAGTATGGCGGAGAGGGTGGGATTTGAACCCACGATACCCGTTAAGGTATGTCCGCTTTCGAGGCGGATCGTTTCAACCGCTCACGCACCTCTCCGAACATCAGTTGCCAGTGGCCAGTTGTCAGTGGCCAGTAGGAGCTCTTAATTCGGTTCGTCACTAACCGCTAACGACTACCGACGCTTTCTAAAAAATTCCTGCACCATCTCCGCCGAACGTCCGGCCAGTACGCCGCCCCGGATTTCCATCTGATGATTCAGACTGGGGTGATTTGCCACCTGCAGAACCGAATGGATAGCGCCTGCCTTCGGGTCGTCGGCACCGTACACCAGGCGGCGGAGGCGGGCATGAACGGCCGCTCCCGCGCACATGGCGCACGGCTCAATTGTAGCAAACAGTTCGCAGTCGCCGAGGCGATGGTTACCTAGGTTTCGTCCCGCCTCGCGCAGCGCCACGATTTCAGCATGAGCGGTGGGATCGCAGTCGATGAGGTTGCGATTCCATCCTCGTCCAACCACGCGCCCTTCGTAGACCACGACGGCTCCCACCGGTACTTCGCCGGCCTCCAGTGCGCGCCGGGCGCAGCGGAGGGCTTCTTCCATCCAAAGTTCGTCCATCCAAAACTCGTCGGAGGGAGTCAGTTGTCAGCTCCCAGTTGCCAGAAAACCAGTTCCCAGTTCCCGGTTCCCAGTTCTCAGATGAGAGTCTGGGATTGGAGACTGCCCCGTCCATTCTAGCGGGTTCCTGTAGAGACGGGGCAAGCCCTGTCTCTACAGCGGAGTCTTCTGTGACTCATCTCACACCGGGCTGTTCCCAGCAGTGTTATCCTAGTCGGGTTATGGGAATCACCGAGATCTTGCGGAAAGTTTTTTTGGTGGATCTGATCCAGGGACTGAACGTAACGTTCCGATATCAGGATCCGAAGGAAATCTATACCGAGCAGTATCCACTGGAGCGGCCGCAGGTCGCCGAGCGCTACCGCGGCGCGCCGCGGTTGAACGTTAACCCCGATACCGACGAGACTCTCTGCATTTCCTGTGACCTGTGTGCTCTGGCTTGTCCGGAAAACCTGATCGTGGTTACCAGCGAGCGCAATGAAAAGACCCGCCGCAAGGAACTCACGAACTTTACCTACGACCTGAGCCGCTGCATGTTCTGCGGCTTGTGCGAAGATGCTTGCCCTACCGATGCGCTGGAACTCACCCAGGATTTCGAACTCGCGAGCTACAGCCGCGAAGGCATGATCTGGGATCGCCAGGCGCTGGAGAAGGGGCCGCAGCCTACGGTGTACAGGAAGTAGCAGAGCGCTGACGGTCCGCAACCGGCGACAAGCTCACCGCAGGCGCTAAAGCGCGTACGCATTTTCAACACTTAACGGCACGAGTAAACTCGTGCCCTTCCCAAAACCGTCCGAATCGAAGTTTTTTCCGCTGCCTGTAAAGTCGCACCCTTCCCAAAAACCTCGGTAATCAGAGTTTCTCCACAGCCTGTAAGCGATACCGTGGTACGAAACTCGAGTTTTTCCGCAACCGCCCCTTCGACTTCCATCAGCGTCATTGCAGCGCTTTCCCAAGTACGTCCATACGGACAATGGCCGGATAGAAGGTCGCCGGCTGTTCTCTGGCGAGAGATGTGTTGTCCTTAGGGTTTCAAGCCCGTACGGGTGGTGCCGATAGATATGTCCATGTAGGGAATTATGCAGAGATGTGTGCGGCGCAACGATATTGTCCTGGCGATCTGAAAGCGTTCACCGGACATTTCGGTGGAAGGGTGTGGGTGAAATTTGAGGATGGCCGGGGTTGCGCGTTCAAGTTCACTTTGCCTGCCGGTCGTCACGATGAGAAGGGGGGAGCCGGGGCGATGAAACAGTTGCCACAGGTCCTTCTCGTGGATGACAACCCGGCCGACGTCGGTCTTGCGCGGGAGGCGCTGGCCGGGGGCAGGCATCAAAGCTGCATCAGCACGGTAGCGGACGGCGAGGAGGCTATGGCTTTTCTGCATCGCGCAGGCCAGTATGCGAATACGGTTCGTCCCGACCTGGTGATCCTCGATCTGAATTTACCCAAAAAAGACGGCCGAGCGGTGTTGGCGGAGGCCAAAGCCGACACGGATCTGCGCACCATTCCGGTGGTGGTGTTCAGTACGTCGCAATCGATGTTGGATATAGCGCGCAGTTACGAACTGGGCGCGAACTGCTATGTCAGCAAGCCCGGAAATCTGGACGATTATTTTTTGGCAGTGCAAGCGATTGAAGAATTCTGGTTTGGCTCCGCGAGCCTGCCACGAAGGGAAAAATAAAAATAATGGAACATGAACCTGCGCACGTTTTACTGATTGAGGACAACCCCGGAGACGCGGACCTGGTACGCCTGCGTCTGGTGGAAACTGAGTCCGACGTCCGTGTGAACTGCGTTCCGCGGCTCTCCGACGCGCTCGCCTGCCTGGACGTGGAAACGCCCTCGCTGGTACTGCTTGACCTGAACCTTCCCGACAGCCACGGGGCGGAGACCTTTCGCCGGATCATGCAGAAGGCTCCGAACGTGCCGGTGGTGATCCTTTCGGGCCAGGACGATGAGGCGCTGGCGCTCAAAGCCGTGCACATGGGGGTTCAGGACTACCTGGTGAAAGGCGACATCACCAGCAAACAACTGGAGCGCGCCCTGCGTTATGCGGTGGAAAGGCAGGCGCTGCTGCGCTCTCTGGAAATCACCCGCAAGCAGCAAATTGAATTCAAGAACCAGTTTCTGTCGCACGTTTCGCACGAATTGCGTACGCCGCTGACCTGCATTCATCAGTACGTCACGCTGCTTTTGGACGGGTTGGTTGGTCCCATGGCGCCGGACCAAACCGACTATCTGAGAACAGTTCTCAAGAGTGTGAATCAGTTGCACGCCATGATCCGCGACCTGCTCGAAGCCACGCGCGCCGAAAGCGGCAAGCTGCGCATCGAACCGCGGTGCATCGATATCGGTGAGCTGATCCAGCAGGCAGTCGCGATGATGCGGCCCGCCGCGGCCGAAAAACACGTTGGCCTCGAAGTTGGGTTGGACCAGACCATCCCCCTCATCTATGCGGATCCGGACCGCACGCTCGAAGTCCTCATCAACCTTATCGACAACGGAATCAAGTTCACGCCACAGGATGGATCGGTGATCGTGAAAGCCTCGAGGGTGGAGACCGACCCGTCCGCCGTCTATCTCGCGGTCAGCGACAGCGGGCGCGGCATTCCTCCAGAGTCGCTTCCGCAGGTTTTTGAACGCCTCTATCAGGACCCGGATGCGGTGGACGGTAATCGGACCGGCCTCGGTCTGGGGCTCTACATTGCCAAAGAAATTATCACTCTCCACGGCGGGAGGATGTGGGTGGCAAGCCAACCCGGAAGCGGCAGCACGTTCTCATTCACCTTGCCGTTCTATTCGCTGGCGAAGCTTCTTTCTCCGGTGATCACTCACCAGGGACGGTTGCGGGATGCCATGGTGCTGGTGCGGGTGGAGCTGACCCCACGGTCCAAGGCAATGCGCGGAAGCTGGAAAGAAACCTGCCAGCGGTGTCTGGAGCGTCTGCGCCGGTGCATCTTCGTGGACAAGGATCTGGTTCTTCCGCCGATGGGAACGAGCGGCGCGGTGGAAACGTTTTTCGTGGTCGCCTGCACCGACATGGAGAGGGTCGGTACCATGATGGACCGCATCCGCGACCAAGTGGGCGCGCTGCCTCAGTTGAAAGCCAGCGGCACTTTGCGCGTGGCGGCCGAGCCGATCCCTGGCCCGCCGACTGCCGACGCGAGGACGTTGGAACAGCAAGTCTGGGGCGTTGCCGATTATGTCACCGAAGCTATTCAGCAGGGTCTTTGGAGCAAGCAAAATTTCACCGAAAAGGAGAACCAAAATGCGAAGTGAGGGTTACGGCGAGGGGCAGCCCATGAATCGAGCGAAGATTATGGTCGTGGATGACGATCCCGATCTCAGACAGGCTCTGAGTCTGCGTCTGCGGGCCAATAACTTCGATACCGTGAATGTTTGCGACGGTTATTCAGCCATCGCCATGGCTCAGAAGGAACGTCCTCACCTCATCATTCTGGATCTGGGGCTGCCGGCGGGCGACGGATTTGCGGTGCTGAAAAATCTGCAGCAGTATCCGGCGCTTTCGGACATCCCGGTGATTGTGCTTACGGCTCGCGATCCCGAGTCCAATGAAAAACGTACTTTGGAAGCGGGCGCGGTCGCTTTCTTCCAGAAGCCGGCTGATAACGAGGAGCTGCTGGGAGTCATCCGCGCCAGCCTGCAGGCGGGGTGGGGCTGGGGCGGACGGCCGTCATCATAAGCGGTCCCCGATCCTTGGCGGTTCTGGTCACGTAAGGAGAGCGATATGTATGTAGACAGCCGGGGGACGCCGGTCGGTTCCCGAGTGTACAACGTCCGCCGGCGGGAACCGCGCTATGTTTCCGGCATCCCCGTGGTGCTGGAGCGCTTCTTGCGGTTTGGACCGTTCGTCACTCGAGGTATGTGCCTCGACATCAGTATGCGAGGAATGTCGGCGCTGGTCTGTGGCGCGCCGAGGGTGGGTGAAACGGTTGCGATTGAGTTGCTATTGTCAGGCGTTCCGGTCGAGATGCTGGCAACGGTTCGCCACAGCAGTGACGCCAAGTCTGGATTTGAGTTCTACCCTTTGTCGGCGATTGCCAAACAAGGAATTCAGGACTGGATCCAGGAACTGCGAAAGCACGAAGAAAAGTTGTTTCCCTATCCGTACTCGTCCGCGCCCAGGGCGGGTCGCGGCTGAACTCATTTTGCAATTTGGTAATCGGGTAATTTGGTAATCAGAAGACCTCTTCGGGTTTTTCCCTTTAGCCGATTTCAAATTACAAAATTACCCGATTACCAATTTACAAAATTCATTCACTCCGGCGGCAGCGGCATGCCCTGAATATCCCAGGAAATGTGGTGGACGGCGCTGTGGGTGGCGAGGATGGCCGACTTGCCCGGAGCGAAGGCCAGTCCGACCAAGCCCTGTCCGGAGACCTCGAGGTTGGCCGCGCCTTGCGGAGTGATCTTCACGATGCCGCGTTTTCCGGCGAGAGAAGCGGCGACATAGATATTGCCGTCGACATCAAGAGCCAGGCCTTGCGGACGCCCCAGACCGCGGTAGAAGACGGACAGGGTTCCGTGGGGGTCGACCTTGTAGACGCAGTCGAAGCTGGAAGTGCTGGGGCCGGTGACGAACATATCGCCGTGGGGGCCGAAGGCGATGTGATAGGCGGAAACGCTCGGCTCCAGGGTGGCGAACACGAAGATCTGGCGGTCGCGAGCGATCTTGAAAATGGTTCCGCTGCGGTCGCCGACGTAGAGATTCTCCGCGGCATCGAAGGCGATCCCGGTCGCGATCCCCATGCCCTCGGCGTAGGTCGACATGGCGCCGTTCGGCGCCACTTTATAAACGGCCTCGTCATGCCGCGAAGAAACGTACATCTGGCCTTCGCGGTCGAAGGCAATCGCGGTGGCGTTCATCATGTCGCTGAGAAACGGCGTTACGTTGTGGTTGGTGTCGATCTTGAAGATCGACACCGGAACTTTTTGGCCGCGCGATCCGGAGAAGGTCACATAGATGTTGCCTTCGCGGTCGAGCGCGGGATTGGTAACCGGATGAAGGTTGTCGGCAATGGGGACCGCAACCTTAATGGAATACGGATTGCTGACGTGCCCGTTGGTTCCCACACCGTTCGTACTAACGACAACCGGCCCCGACGCCGCTCCCTCAGGCACGCGGGCCACCAGGAAATCGTCGGAACTGATTAACACGGAGCCTTCGATCTCGCCGAAGTGCACGCTGGGGCGGCGCAACTCGGGCGGACGCAGGCTCTTTCCGATGATACGAACCTCGCCTCCGGGCAAAGCGAAACTGGGCGCGACCGCTTCGATGTGCGGCTTGCCGTTGACGTTCTTTTTTCCCAACAGGCGGTCGGAAATGCTCATAAGTCAGAAGGTAGCTGTCGGCTCTCAGCTCTCAGTCAAACGATTAACCCAGTGCTACTTCAACCCAGTGCTACTTCGTTAGAAGTCCAAAGTGTAACAAGAGATGCATGATGGCGAGCGCATAAAGTCCCGCTCCCAGGTCGTCGACCACAATGCCGGTGCCCTCGGGCAGCCGCTCCAATCGCCGAATTGGAAACGGCTTCCAAATATCGAAGACACGGAAGAGTATAAGGCCCGCGAGAAAGGTTTTCCAACCGAGGGGAACGGCGATGAGTGCAACCAGTTGCCCCGCGACTTCATCGATGACTACGAATTGCGGGTCTTTTAGCCCAGAGGCGCGCGCGACCAGCGTGGCGGCGGGAATTCCGATGAGGGTGACGGCTGCGGCGGCGACGATCGTTGCCCAGGTGCGGCTCGCGACCGGAATCCGGGAACTCGCCAACACCCACAAAATAACCGTGGCTAACGATCCCCATGTGCCGGGGCCGGGCTTGAGGCGTCCCGCACCGAAGAACGTCGCGACCAGCGTGGCCCAGAGCGGGGCGGCCCTCGGCGGAGCGACGGGGTCGTCGACGATTTCGGGCGGAGGATTCATCAGTCTCCGTCCTCGTCGTCGAGGCTGTCTTGCCGCACTGCTTCTTCGGCGTCGGTGACCGGCGACGAAATTACGTAGGCGCCGCTGGCCCACTTGCCGAGATCGAGCAGGCGGCAGCGGTCGCTGCAAAAAGGGAAGTCCGCGTCGGCGGACTTTACCGGCTTCTTGCAGATCGGACAGCGGAGCTTGATGGGACGTTTGCGCGGCATAGTCGGATGGCAGAGGTCAGAGGTCAGATTGCAGAGGTGAGAACATTTCTGCTCGGGTGACTTTGACCTCTGCAATCTCACCTCTGACTTCTGACCTTAAACGATTTCCGCCACTAAATCATAATCGTGGGCCGCTGTGATGCGGCAGCGGTAAAACTCTCCCTTTTTCGGCTCGTCTCCTTCGGGACAATCGTTCACGAAAACTTTGCCGTCAATCTCGGGCGCGTGCATCGCGGTGCGGCCTTCGAGCAGGAGGTCGGACTCCGTCGAAGTGGCTTCCAGCAGCAGATCGAATTCGCGCCCGATCAGCGATTTCTTCTTTGCCCGGCTGATCTTCTTCTGGATCGACATCAGCGACTTGCGGCGGCTCTCGATCTCGCGCGGGGAAAGTTTTTTGCCATGATCGAAGGCGCCCGCACCTTCCTGATCGGAGTAGCCGAAGGCGCCCATCCAGTCGAAGGCCGCCTCTTTCACGAAGCTGCAAAGCTCTTCGAATTCTTTTTCAGTTTCGCCGGGGAAGCCGACAATGAACGAAGTCCGCAGAGTGACGCCCGGAATTACACGGCGCATTTTCTCGATGGAGCGCAAGAACAGATCAGCGCCGCCTCCGCGCTTCATGCGCTTCAGAACGGTGGCCGAAGCGTGCTGCAGGGGCACATCAATGTACGAACAAATATTGTCGTGGGCGGCGATGGTCGCCAGCAGTCGACCCGTAATTTTGTTGGGATAAGCGTAGAGGAAACGAATCCACTTCAGGCCATCGACACCCGCGAGCTTTTCCAGCAACAGGGCCAAGCCGTCCTTCAGTCCAAGGTCTTCGCCGAAGCAGGTGGTGTCCTGTCCGATGAGCGTGATTTCGCGCACGCCGGATTGCGCCAGCCGCTCCGCTTCCGCTATGACGGATTCGAAACGCCGCGAGCGGAATTGCCCCCGAAGCTGGGGAATGATGCAGAAGCTGCAGGGATGATCGCAACCTTCGGCGATTTTGATGTATGCGGAATATCCGGGCGTAGTCAGCACGCGGGGCGTGTGGTCGTCGTAAAGATAGTTGGGCAGGTCGGCGACGGCGCCGTCCCAGGAATCGCGGGCAAAGCGCCCTTGTTCGCGGCGATGATCGCCCTCGGGCCGCGAAGTTAGCGTGTTTGAACTTAGAATGTTGAAGGGACTCGGCGCGCGCGGTGTTTCCGCTACTCCGGCAGCGGCCAGAATCTTCTCCAATTCGCCGGTACCAACGACCGCGTCCACTTCAGGAATATTCTTTCGAATCTCATCGTGAAAACGCTCGACCAGGCAGCCGGCAACCACCAATCTCTTAGCCTTACCCCCCGCCATGCCGCCGGTTTTGTGGCGGGCCATTTCGAGGATCGTATCGATGGATTCCTGTTGCGCGCTGCCGATAAATGAGCAGGTATTCACCACGATGACGTCGGCGTCCTCCGCGTTGGGAGTAAGCTCGGCGCCAGCCTGCGCCAGCATACCCATCATCACCTCGCTATCGACGAGGTTCTTGGGGCAGCCGAGGCTCACAAAACCTACCTTGGCCGGGGCAGTCGGCCCCGAAGTCGCGGATATGTTTTTCTCTATGGGCACGGGGACGATGACGATAATTTTCAGCAGGAAACAGATCTACACAATTCTAGCATCCGCATTGCCCCACCCGCGCCCGCCGTTCGCCGCGAGCAGAGCACCAAAGAGGGTACCTTATCTTTTCCGCCGATCCGGGCGGCCCGTGCTAATCTTATGGAAACAAAAACCACATTCCTCATGCCTCCGGAGGAGAGATGCCGTCAAAACGCCTCGCAGTGCTAGTTGTGCCAGTTTTGGTTCTCGCGTCCAGCGCGTTGGCGCAAGTCAATGAGCTTTCCATTACGGCGGGGCGAACTTTCGTCAGTACCCAGACGGTGCCGAGTACGGATTTGCCGGTTCATTTCGGAAACCCGCCAAGCGTCGCATTCAATTACGGCCGCCTGCTCGTGACCCATAGCATCTTCGGACTGTATGCGGAATTGCCCGTAGCGATCTATCCGCGGATGAACCTGGCCTACCCCTTGGACCAGATTCCCAAGGACATCGGAGCACTGTTCGTGACGCCATCGGCGCGATTGAACTTTTTTTCCGGGCAGGGAGTTACCCCATGGGTGAGCGCGGGCGGCGGCTATGGTCATTTCCGGGAAGCCCCAAGTCTGAATTTCTACGGAACGAACCCCGGGCCCACCAGCACCAATTCCGGCGTAGTCCAGTTCGGAGCTGGAGTGGATGTGTGGTTGTGGCACCGGTGGGGCGCGCGGCTGGAAGCGCGCGATTTCTACTCCGGAGCTCCCGACCTGAATGTTGATACCGGGAGAAGTCGGCAGCACAACTACTACGTGGGTCTCGGCGTCGCGCACCGCTTCTAACTGGCGGCTGCGCGGTCCGTCGTGCGGTTGGGATCCGTCGTTTCGGCGGCAGTGATGTCCTGGAAAAGGCCGGGCAGGCTTTGGGCGTCGTCCACCGACTTGCCGAAACGCGCGGATTCGTAGGCGCGGGTAAACCTGGCTACCTTCTTCTGCAGTGCCGCTTCCTGAATGGCCGCGACGAAATCCAGCGGCGTTTGCGACGGGGACTTGCGCCAGCCCAGCCGTGCCATGCGGCCCACCATGCGGTCATACCAAAGTGCGGCCGATTCGCGCGGGGCGCGCTCGGGATGCGCCCGGAGATTGCGGTCACGCAGCCCGCCGATCAGGCGCCGGAGATTCAGCAGCGTGATCACCACCGCCGCGAACGCGATCAGGCCGCCCAACCATCGCATAGGAAAATTGGTGAAGTGCCGGTGCGCGCGCCGTGCCGACCGCAGCAGGGCGCGATGCTGGCGCTCAATCCACCGACGTGCTTCGTCAAAGAAACGGCGGCTGCTATAGGCTGCATCCTTCCCCAAAGTGCGCTGGTGGCTGACATCGTAGTTGATAATCCATTCGCGCCAAAAAGATGCGGCCGCATCCATATAGAGCTGCATTCGCGACCAACCGGTGCGCGTCGGCAAACTGCCCGCCGGAGTGGGGTCAAAGCTGATCCAACCGGATCCGGGGAAGTAAGCCTCAACCCAGGAATGGGCGTCGCTGGATCGCACCACATACTGGCCGGTGAGGTCGTTGAATTCACCCCCGCGGAACCCGGTCACAATGCGCGACGGGATGCGCAAAGAGCGCAGCATGACCGCCATCGAACTGGCGAAATACTCGCAGTGACCCTTCTTCCTTTCGAACAGGAAATTGGCCAGCGGATCGTGCGGCAGAGTGCGGGGCAGTTCCAGCGTGTATCCGAAGTGTGTCGATAGATACTGTTCCAATGCGACCGCCTTGTCATAGTTGCTGGGAGCCGTCGCGGTGATGTCCTCCGCCAACTTCGAAATGCGAACATCGAGCGGCGGCAGTTTTAGGTATTCGTTCATGCTCACAGGCGCGGTGTTCGCCGCCAGGCGAAGTTCGTCCCTGTCGGTCTCGGCCAATTGCGACTCGGCTTCGTAGCGATTGATCGGGCGTTCGGTATCGAGGTCGTAGACAGCGCCCCCGGCATCCATGCTCACCTGCCGGAAATTTCCCGTGAGACTCTGCGGCCTCTCTGCCAGGAAAAAGACGTTGGTTCCAAGCGGCTCCATCAGGACGCGATAATGAAGGCTTCGGGCCGCGACGGCCGCTGCGTCACGCGGGTTGACCAAAGCCGCCAGGCGATAGCTGCCATCTCCCACCGGTCGCACCAGGTTTTGCGCAAACGCATTCGACCAGACTCTGCCGTCAAAATTGCTCAGCGCAATGCCACGCCACTTCAAGTCGTAAGCGCCTTGCAAATCGTTCTGGATCTCGATGTGCATCACGACTGCACTGGACTGCTGAATCTGGCCGATGCGGCCCAGTTGCACGTGATCGCTGAAGCCCGTGGAGACATCGCTGGTTGGCGTGTAAGCGCTGAGGTAGTGTGACGAAACGCGGGGAAGCAGGAAGAAGATCAGGAAACTGCCGGCCAGGATCATGAGCATGAGCGCCGGAGCGATCGCCAGCAGTTCATAGGCCATGCGCTGGCTTGGGGAAACAATGCTAGAGGCAACGCGTGGATCCTGGGCATGCGCTTGTTCGGTAGCGACCGAGTGCTGCATTTCCATCAGCACAAAAGTGATGACTGCAACCAGCAGGAAGCCGGCAAAAGAAAGCAGAAACAGACTGCCGACAGTAAGCACGGCGGCGGCCAGCACCATCAGAAAGGAAAGTACGGCGAGCATGTAGTGGTCGCGCGTCCGCTGCAACGAGAAGAGCCGGACGACCATCACGAAAAGCACTAGGTGAACGCTGGCGGCCAGAAAGCTACGCGAAAGGAAGAAGTAGTCGGCGAGGTAGATGAAGACGTAAACCAGCGTCAGGAAAGTGGTCCAGCGTTCCGGGATGGCAAACTCGCGCCGCGTCAGCAGTTGGTAACCGCGGAGCACCAGCGCCAGCCCCACCAGAACCGTTGCCGGCAGATCGAGCCCTCCGGTCGAAGCCAGAGCGCCGAAGCCACTGAGCACGAGCAGATAAAGCGCCAGATTAAAGTAGCGCTCGATGGCTTTGGCCATGGTGATCCCGCCCGGGTTGATGGAAGCTTCGGTCATGATAAACATCTATTGTTGGCGAAACCGGGGCGGAAGGGAAGTGTCCGCGGTAACAAGATGGCCGTCATTCCATCGTGTGACTCAGCGCGCGTCACGATACTTGTTTACAATACTTGCCCATGGACTATCTTCTGAAAACTGAACCGACGGTTTATTCCTTCGCGGATCTTGAGCGCGAGAAGACGACGATTTGGGATGGGGTGACGAATCCGGCGGCGGTAAAGCATCTGCGCGAGATGAAGCCGGGAGAGCGGCTGGTGATTTACCACACCGGCGACGAGAAAAGCGCGGTGGGAACGGCGTCGGTGGTGAACGTGGATGCGAGCGATCCCAAGACTCCGAAGGTGAAGATCAAGGTTGGGAAGGCGATCGCGAAGGCGAGGACGCTCGGGGAAATCAAGACGCACAAGCTGTTCGCCGAGTCTCCGCTAGTGCGGCAAGGACGCTTGAGCGTGGTGCCGCTGACGGCGGCGCAGTACGCGTGGCTGACGGGAGAGTGAGAGGGATGGCAGAAGTCAGCTTGCGGGGAAATATGAGTCAGGTGCGCACCAACCGCTCGCCGCAATCGGATTCGGGGCAGGCGTAGGTTACGTGATTGCGCTGGCGGTCGAGGCTGATGATGAACATGGGGCGTCCGTGGCGATCGCAGGTGGGCTGGTTGGGGGTGAGGACTGGCGCCTCTCCGCGCTTGGGCGTGGTGTAGCCGATGCGCTCGCCGAAGCAGCGATGGCAGAACTTGTCAGTGCAGCGAAAGAATTCGATGGAATAGTCGGTGTTGTAGGGAGCGAGCGCGGGCTCCATGGTGCGGAAGTGCTGGTCGCAAAGGGGCAGAAGGTCCGTCCGCATGCGAAGCGAGTTTAGCACCGAAACCATTGAGTCATCGCGTCATTTAGTCATTGAATCGATGATTGAATAGCGCAATGATTCAACACCTCACCTCAGCCGATGTGGCGCAGGGCGTCGACGATTCCGAGGTGAGAGGCGCGGTAGGAGGGAATGAGGCCGCTGACCACGCCCACGAAGGCTGCGACCAGCATCACGACCAGCGCGGTCGCGGCAGTCATGTGCATCGAGACGGGCAGCCCGATTCCAGGTTGCGCCATGAACAGAATGGCCCCGCTCGCGAGCGCAACACCAACCAATCCTCCGATCACCGAAATGGCGATCGATTCGCTTAAGAGCAATTTGAGGATGCTTCCGCGGGTGAAGCCGAGGGTGCGGAGGACAGCGACTTCGCGGGTGCGTTCGCGGATCGACATGGCCATGGTGTTGGCGCAGACGAGCAGCGTGGTGAAAAGCACGGCTCCGCAGATGCTGAGGATGAATGCTTTGACGCTGCCGAGAGTGTTGATGAAATCGAGTTTGAACGCCTGTTCGCTCTCGCTCTTGGTGGGCACCGGGCTGCCGTGGAACATATCGTCAATGGCGTGGGCCGCTTGCGGCATGTGTTCAGCAGTATCGACGCGAGTGAAGTAAAAGCCGGCGGTGTCTTTGAACCAGTCGACAGATTCTTCCAGGTATTTGGTGTGGAAGTAGAGGTTACTGGAGGGCGGATCGATGGTATAGATGCCGCGCACGGTGAGGTCGAGATTGGCGGGGAAGATGGTGCCTTGCAGGATGATGTGGTCGCCGATCTTCCAGTGGTGTTTTTTGGCAAGGTCAACGTTGACGATGCAGCCCGTGCGGTCGCGTTTCCAGGCGGCGAGTTGGTCGGCGGGCATGACTTTGTCGGCGGCGACGTCGAAGTATTCGTCGGGGTCGGTGGCGAACTGGGCGAAGTAGTTTTCCGGCTTTTCGTCTTTATAAATGCCACCGAACCAGGTCATCGGGACCACATGCACGACTCCGGGAACGGCGCGGATCTTGTCGCGATAGTAAATAGGAAGGAAGTTGGCGAGCGAAACCTTGTGCCGGGTCATGATCCGAAGCGCGGAGTCCGGGGCTCCCTTGTCGATATAGAAGCTGCGCCAGACGCAGAGCATGATGCAGAGCAGGAGCAGAGAGAAGGCGATGCTGGCGACCGTCAGCAGACTGCGCCGCTTGTTGCGAAACGCGGACTTGGCGACGAAGGTCGTGAGCGTCATGAGCCTAACAATATTTTACACGCGCGACACGGTGGCGACTGCAGGAGTTGGGATCTAGACTGAGAGTCGCAGGTCTGGGAAACGAACTGAGTTTAAGAAACAGCCTTGCGCAGTTCGCGGCGCAGGATCTTGCCCGACGGTGTGCGCGGGACGGCATCCACGAAGTGAATCTCGCGGGGTTGCTTGTGGTGGGCGAGGCGGTCGGCGACGAAGTCGCGGAGTTCTTTGTCCAGCGCGTCTGAGGGCGTGAAGCCCTCGCGCAGAACGACGAAGGCGCAGGGAATTTCTCCCGCAGCAGCGTCGGGTTTGGCGATTACGCCGCAGTCGCGGACGGCGGGATGTTCGAGCAAGAGCGCCTCGACTTCGGCGGGGGCGACGGGGAATCCTTTGTACTTGATCATCTCTTTGCTACGGTCGAGGACGTAGTAGAAGCCATCGGCGTCGGCGCGCACGATGTCGCCGGAGAAGTACCAGCCGTCGCGCAGAACGGCGGCGGTGGCTTGCGGGTCTTTCCAGTATCCGAGCATGATCTGCGGGCCGCGCATGACGAGCTCGCCGGGTTCGCCGGGAGCGACTTCGTTCCCGTTCAGATCCAGGATGCGGCATTCGGTGAGGGCCAGCGGCTGCCCGACGGAGGCTGGGCGATTCATTTCAGGGGGAGCGATGTAGCCGGCGTGGGTGACGGGGGAGGCTTCGGTCATGCCGTATCCCTGGATGACTTTAATGCCGGTGAGATCAGTCAGGCGGCGGGCGAGTTCGGGAGCGAGCGCAGCGGCACCGGATTTGATCCATTGGACTTTGTGGTTTTTCGGGAAGATGCCTGCTTGGGCGGCCTGGCACATGGCGTTGATGGCGGGCGGAACCACCGGCATCATGGTGACGCCCTCCTGCACTAGAAGAGCGCACAGCCTTTGCATGTCGAAGCGCGGCATGAGGACGAGCTTCGAGCCTAAGGTGACGGATAGCGTGAGCGCTACGGTTAAACCGTAGATGTGGTAGAGCGGCAGGAAGCAGAGCATCGTGTCGTCCGGAGTAAGCGGCGTGCCGTTGGTGCCGAGCAACTGGTAAACGTTGGCGACCAGGTTGTAGTGCGAGAGCATGACGCCCTTGGGCAGCCCGGTGGTGCCGCTGGAGTAGGGCAGGGCGGCGATAGTCTCTTGCGAGTTCTGGCGAGCTTCGGGGAATTTAGCGGACGTTTTGCCGAACTCCGGCCGCAGTAGAATCGCGAAGTCTTCGCTTTGCGGGGTGAAACTGCGCGTGGTGAAGATGCGACGCAATGCGGGCAGCCCCGCGAGGTTCACGTTTCCGAGAAGCGGAGCGTCGGTGATGAGGAGAACGGCGCCGGAGTTTTCCAGTTGATAGCGGATTTCACGTTCGCGGTAGGAGGGATTGAGCAGTGTGGGGATGCCTCCGGCGAGCGTGGCCGCGTGATAGGTGATGGCGAATTCCCAGGAGTTAGGGAGGAAGATGGCAACCACTTCTCCGGGAACGAGTCCGGCGGAAATGAGGCCGCGAGCAAGGGACTCGACGAGACCGCCATATTCGGCGAACGTGAAACGGCGATCGCAGGAGGTGTCGACCAGGGCGGTCTTGCTGTTGTTTCTGCGGCAACTCTCGAGGACAATATCGTGAACAAATCGGCCGGTAGGATCGGCGTACAGCTTAGTGCGAGCCATCGAGGTGATTGTAGTTCCAGATGGCAGAAGTTAAAAGTCAGAGGGCAAGGAACTGCCGCGAGGCATGAGCTGTGGTAGTTGGAACTCCACCTTGCGGACGGCGTTGGCAAGGCTTCATGTATCGGACAAAGGCAATCACCCTGTGCCCCCCAGCGCCCCAGTTTTGCCCGACGTGCCAAGTTGACCGACCCCGATTTGGGGTTTTGAGCGCTATTGGGATTTTACAACAGTCAAGGCTGCGGCTTCCCAGCTTGCGCGTCTTCCACAAGGCGACGAATGCGTTGGTCGAGGTCAACGGTGTCGCGTCGATCCAAGCCGCATCTCATGAGTAATCTAAGCGCGTGTTCATAGTCGAAAATGTGCCCGCCTGCATTGGATTGGTATACGTGAAAGGACGCTGATTCCTCCTCACCGTGGCTGCCATACCGCACTCCCGCACGATACGAATCGAAATCTTGAAAGTAAAGCATGTTCCTGCTATCGCCATCAAGGTCAAGTCCGAGAAAAATCAAAGGATAAAGATGCGGTACCAGCAAAGCTCTATCCAAGAACTGAAGAGCAAAATAAACGCGGCCTACTTGCATTTCTTCGGGAGAGATTGGCTCGGCATAAGGAGGCAATTCGGTGGCGGGAAACGTCTTTACGTAGGGTCTGAACTTCTCATCAATGGTCAAGGGGAGCCCTCCAGTTGACCCTAATGATAACTGCTGTTAACAGGCATTCTCGCAACTTTGCGCCGTCTGTTCGCCTTTTTTGGTGTCAATGAGCGAAATCGAGATGTTACGCCAGTGAACGAGGAGACAAACTACAAGCCTGTCAATTTGAGCCTGTGCCAAGCAAAGTTCACGAGCACAACCGAGACCAGCGGATAAACGAACGGGACAGGATAAAAGAGTAAAACCCCGGCTCCCATGCTTCCTATCCCCGACGCAGCCGCTATGCTAATTCCGATGCCGTTAGGAAGGAGCCATAACAAACCGGGGCCGAATGCATACGCTATCAATGCGAGAACTGAGCATGTGTAGATCACCGCCGCCTTCGGCCGCAATCTTAGGACTTGGATAGAAGCAAATCCGACTATCACTAGGAGGGCTGCGTCAACGGCGCTCAGAGTCCAGAACGCTTCTCGAAAATACGGGGCCTTCGAATCAACGAGAGGATGACGAAATTCGCTCACGGCAGCGGCGGCCCAGTAATAGCATCCCCAGACAGTGAGCCCCAAGGTTATTACGCCAACGCCTTTAGACAACAACCGCCAGAGCTTCATTTCAACGGCGATGCTACCACAGGATTAAACGCCAAATGACGAAATCAGATTACGCTCAAAACCCCTGCAAGGGCTTCTGTCTGACGGTAGCACCCCATCCGGCAGCATGGTGTGCAAGGTCAGGTCTTGGCTATCACGAATGAGCAAAACTCAAGCGCTCAGTTTGCGCAGAAATTCCTGCTCGTCCATGCGGTACTTAAAGGCTTTGCGGCCGTTGATGAAGACCACGGGAACCTCGTCGTTATAGCGGCGCCGGATTTCGGCGTCGGAGTCTACGTCGATTTCACGCCAGGTGAAGCCGCCACGCTTGTGGAGCTTGACGATGCTCTCTTTGACGACTTCGCAGAGATGACATCCCTTGCGGGAATAAACGATGACTTCGCGAGGCTTCTTCATTCGAAGGAGTGTAGCAGTCTGAGTGCAGGATTTCCAAGACACGAACGGGCCTAGAAAGATGGGCGTAGAATTTCGAAATGACTATGGTGAAGACGAACGGACGAACACTTTCTGGAAGGACGCTGATGGTGACGGGAGCGGCGAAACGGCTGGGGCGTGCGATTGCTTTGGCTGCGGCCGAAAACGGCGCCGACGTGGCGATTACTTATCACGAGTCGGCGTCCGACGCGCGGACGGTGGTGGGAGAACTGGCGCAGCATGGCGTGGAGGCGCTGGCGGTGCGGTGCGATGTTACCGATGAGAAGAGCGTCCGGGAAATGGTGAAAGAAGTGGCCCGGGAACTGGGCGGGATCGACGTGCTGGTGAATAACGCAGCGAATTATGAGGACGTCGAGTTTGAGAAGATCACCGTCGCGCAGTGGGATGCGATTTTTGCTTCGAATGCGCGCGGACCGTTTCTGGTGTCGCGTGAGGCGCTGCCGTATTTGACAAAGCGCAGAGGGCGCATCATTAATATGGGTTCGCTGGGCGGGCTGCGTCCGTGGGCGACTCATGTGCACTATTGTTCGTCGAAGGCGGCGGTGCACATGCTGACCAAAGCGATGGCAAAGGCGCTGGCGCCGGAGATTGCGGTGAATGCAGTGGCTCCGGGCGTGATTGATTTGGGCGAAAAATCGGCGGTGGCGTTCATGAAAAAGACGGCGAAGCGGACGCCGATGGAGCGCAACGGGACGGCAGCGGACATCGCCGCGGCAGTGATGTTCTTCGCCGCGGCTCCGCAGTTTATTACCGGGCAGGTGCTGGCGGTGGATGGCGGGCTGGGACTGTAGATTGCATTTGTTTCATGGCACGGGTTCACGTATCGTTCGTTTTCGACCTTGACCATACTTATGACAAGATCCATTCGACGTGTGGGCTTCTTCTTTCTGACGCTGTTTCTGGCAGTTTCTCTCGCTGTCGCTCAGGATCGCCCGGAGGAGGGTGGTCATGAGCTCCAGGTTTGGACTGGCGGGGGGCATTCGGTTCCGGGCGGGACCAAGGATACGAACGTGTGGAACGCGGGAGTTCGGTACGGATGGATCCTGACGGGTCCGCATGGGCCGGGATTTCTGAACGGACGCTTCGAGCTGGCGCTGGACGCGGTGCCGGCGTTTGTTGTGTTCCAGCGGGCAAACACTGCGTACGGAGCAGGAGTAAATCCGGTAGGGTTGAAATGGATTTTCGCCACGCGCGGACATGTTGCTCCTTATCTTGAGTTGAACGGAGGAACGCTGTTTACGACGCATGAAGTGCCGACGGGAACTTCGACGGTAAATTTCACTTCGGGTGCGGCGTTCGGGATGTATTTCCTTGGGGAGCATGCGTGGTCGCTGGACGTCCGCTACTTACACATTTCAAATGCCGGGTTGACGGTGCCGAATCCGGGCGTGAATACGGTGCAGGTGCGGTTGGGGTTTGGGAAATTCTTTGGAAAGAGGTAGCGAGCGTGTTTCCTGCGGAGACGCGGGTTGCCCCGTCTCTACAGTCGAAGCTAACGTCGATCTGATAATGCAGCAGCTGTTTGCCTGGGTTCGGCGCGACGTCCGCAGCAGGGGCCGGGCGGAATGGGGGCGCCGTGGGGGCAGGTGCGCGGGTGGTTGAGGAAGGTGCAGATCTTGTCGGTGGCTTCGGGTGAGAGTATGTGCTCGAACTTGCAGGCCTGTTGCTCGATTTCGGTTTCGCTGTCCATGGCGAGTGAATCGGTGAAGAGGCGCTCGGCGAGGCGGTGGCGGCGGATGATATCGGCAGCGCGCTGGTGACCGCGCGGAGTGAGTTCGACGATCGCGGAGCCGTCGCCCGTCGAAAAACCAGCAGGCTTGAGCGCGTCGTGGCAGGGATTGACGAAGGGCTTGTGATCGTGCGTTTCGGGCGGGTGCGGGCGCGCGGTTACCAGTCCCATGGCGGCCATTTTTTCCACGGCGAGGGATACGGGCAGAGCGCCGTGGACTTCCATCCGGCCAATCTCCGCGATTTGGCCGTTCTCTTCCAGGGCAAATAATTCTTCCAGCACTTCGTCGAACTGCTCTTCGTCGGCCATGGCAAAAACTTCCTGGGCGGCGATTTTTCCGTGATGCAATTCGATGCGGCGGTCGGCCAGACGCGCTACCACGGGATCGTGCGTCACCATGACGATGGTGCGTCCCTGCTGATGAAGCTCGCGGAGAAGGCGCAGGACGATCTCTTCGTTGACCGCGTCGAGGTTGCCGGTGGGCTCGTCGGCGAGCACGATTTTAGGATCGTTGATGAGG